>MTKX01000881.1_pt2 | contig 14076 bp, 14 predicted proteins | sample 1042771 | NCBI WGS metagenome assembly MTKX01 (sample SAMN06212183, study PRJNA360534) | anaerobic digester metagenome | biome: Wastewater treatment plant; material: sludge; isolation source: anaerobic digester fed with sludge from wastewater treatment plant | place: Denmark: WWTP Randers ... | reverse complement strand
CCTACGATGACCTCATCGATCTCTTTTCGCAGCCTCCTGAAGATCTCCGGGGAGCGGCTGTAGATATCCTTCAGATCCTCCGACATTTTTTCTCCTTATCTTTTCAGTTACGGAAGGGGGTTTTCGTCTAATTATATCTTTTCCCCTGGTCCCAATGGCCAGATGCTCTGAATAATTGTCTTCCATAGCCCAGAAAATCTCAGAGAAAGCTATAGCAGGTGATTGCGGACTAAGCTCACTGCATCAATTTCAGATCACTCTCCCGGAACAGAAAAGGCTTATATCCAACACCAAGTCAGATGGCGATATAATGGAATCTAAGCCTCTGGTTTCAATCATCACTCCTACCTATAATCACGAAAACTTCATAGCTCAATGCATTGAGAGCGTCCTGGCTCAGACATATGCTGCCTGGGAGCAGATCATAATAGATGATGGATCAGATGATCGAACCAAAGATATTATCTTGAAATATAATGATAGGAGAATTAAATATATCAGACAGGAGCATAAGGGAATATGGAGGCTGAGCGAGGCCTACAACCAGGCTCTGGAGATCTCAAGGGGAGATTATATCGCCATCCTGGAAGGGGATGATTTCTGGCCGCCCCATAAGCTGGAGATTCAGATGAATGCATTTATGGGCAGTGAGGCGGTTTTGAGCTGGGGAAGGGCGGAGATAGTTGATAGCCGGGGAGATATTATGGCAGTTCTGCCCAGAGAGATGAAGTCCTTCATGGGCCTGTCCAGAGAACAGACATTGGCTCGATTGCTCTTTAAGAATTGCATGCATCCCTGCACCATAATCTGCAAGAAAAGTGCTCTGCGATCCATAGGAGGATTCAAGCAGCCCGAGGCGATTCCATGTGTGGATGTGCCCACATGGCTTGAGCTGAGCCTCAGAGGAGATTTCTTGCCCCTGGATGAGATACTGGCCAGCTACAGAAAGCACGATAATCAGGTCTCGTCCACTATGAAGAGCTCTATGATCAAGACTGGGCTGTATTCGCTGCAATTCTTCAGCAATCTTTCCGAGGATGCCAAAGCCAGACTGGAAGAGGAGATGGCGGATATAGAAGCGAAATTGAAGCACAAGAAGGATCAATACGATTACCGTCTGGGTAGAGCCTATCTCATAGAAGGAAAATGGCAGGAGGCCCGGGATCACTTTTTAAAGGCCGTCCGGGAAAAGAATGCACCATCCATTAAGGCTAAAGCAATATTAGGAATCATATTCAGCTACTGCAAGGCGGATATGGAGGCATTCGCCCATCTATATGAAAAGCTGACCGGGCAGGCGGACAATTTAGACGAGAGCATTTAGCTGCCGCTGCCTAATAGTCTCGAAATACAGAATATATAAAAATTAATAAACATTATTAGCAAAATTATAAATGCCACTTTTAGATATAATTTAAAACTTGGTTAATGCTCAATTTTTGCATATTCACCACCGGTCTATGGAGACATGCAAAGTTTAAAATGGGTCTAATCCGCCTCCACTCATACCTCTTCCATATGAGCTGCTGCGAAGCTGCGGAACACGATATCATTCTCTGGGCTGAATCGAGCTTCTCAGGAGCAAGTGAAATATACAATCAGAAATTGTTAGGACAGACTTCTCGATAGATGTATCTACCTGAACTATTCTATATAATGATCATGAAGGTAATGTTGATGGTCTCGATTGTGCTATTATCCGTTTTCCCAATACCTGCAGTTGCCGATGATGTGGAGAAGTGGATTAATGATCTTAAAGATCCAACAAGTCCATCTGTACGAGAAGCTGCTGCACATGCTCTCGGCGAACTCAATAACTCAAGTGCAGTATACCCATTAATTGAAAGGCTTACTGATAACAACACTGGTGTCCGATATGAAGCTGCATTAGCTCTCGGCAAGCTCAACAGCTCCAGTGCAGTAGAGCCATTAATTAGAGCGCTAACAGATGAGAATAATTATACCCGATTGGCAGCCGTGGAGGCTCTCGGCAAGATCAATAATTCAAGTTCAATAGAGCCATTAACTCTGATGCTGAGAGATCAAGATAAAGAAATCCGACGTAAAGCAGCGGAGTCTCTTGGCAAGCTCAATAGCTCAAGTGCAGTAGGATCGTTAATTCAAGCTCTCAAAGACAAAAATGACGATGTCCAATATGCAGCCATAAAGGCTCTGGGCAAGATAAATGACACCCGAGCTGAAGGGATTCTGATCCGTGCTCTTGAGGATAAGGACGAGGATCCAAGGGTTAAATATGAAGCTATAGAGGCCCTGGGCAAGATCAATGACATAAGAATTATAAGACCGCTCACTCAGGCACTCAAAGATGTTACGGAGGTCCGATTGGCGGCTGCGGAGACTCTTTTTGATATCAATGCAGTAACGCCATTAATCCCGTTACTAAATAACAAATTATATCCAGGGGTACAAGAACAAGCAGCAAAGATCCTCGGCAAGCTCAACAACTCCAGTGCAGTAGGGCCATTAATTCAAATACTCAACGATAGGAATCGAAATGTCACTCTGGCAGCTGTAGAGGCTCTTGGCATGCTCAATGACACACGAGCTGTAGGGCCTCTGATTCGAGCTCTTGATAACAATGATCCTTTGATTCGAAGTGCAGCTGCCAAATCTCTGGGCAATCTACATGATACCAGAGCCGTAGAGCCTCTATTTCAGGCGCTTAAAGATGATGATACCGAGGTCCAATTAGCAGCTGGGGAGGCTCTAGATAATCTCAACATAACTTTTGCTGCAGAAAGTTGCAACGAATAGTCTCGCCGGGATTCCTGCCTTGTGGCTGTCGCCGACATGGCTTGATGCTCGGAGTTTTTCGGGCAATTGCCGACCGATGTGCTTGGTTCGCACATTGTGCACTTTGGGTTGCCGACTCAATATTTTTCCAGCCATATGTGCTGATTGGAGAGGAATTGAAATAAGCTATGCGTACAAGGAACATAAGCTCACCGCCCTTGAGATCCAGGATAGCATTGCCAGGAATAATTGAGGCCAAAGATCAGGGAAGTATCGATGGATTTAGATGCGAAAAAGCACAGAAGAGACAGATAATTGATTCAGGCGATAGCATTCCTCTCTGGCGACCTTCTCAGATGTATATTGTCAAAAAATGGCCTTATGCTGCTATACCGACAAAAAGGTGGACGTAGATGAGGTCTTTCTCTAGAACCTGAGCAATGAAGCCGTTTGATATCTCTGCGCCGGATGCTCGTGGCACTATAGAAATCTCAATTCAGCCAAATCGAGCATGATTCAACTCAGAATGATTTTCACGAACGCATGACCGTCAAATTGCACATTAAACGAATCCGTGCCAGTGCCCCCTTGCCCTTCCGCTCTGACAGTATGTTCACCTGGACGGACGGTAATATCTCTGAGCAAGCCGTCCTGCCATGTATTTCCGATATACTCATTATCGATATACACCGCAGCTCCGGCAACAGGATTGCCCCCTGCGAGGCTCACAGATACATCTACCATGGATCCCAGTGCAACATTGATGCATAGAAGCATGCTAATCGATAAAGGAACAATCAAGGCCTTACTTATCCGCAATTTCAGTCCTCCATTGTTTTTTAAGGTTTTTTTATATTAAATAATTTGCGGTAATAAAATAATCTGCTCATAACCATATAAATCTTTTCTTACATGAAGATCCGCGCTGCTTTTCTCATCCACAGCCTTTTCCTGTGGTAGGCAATCTTTGGGAAAGAAATTGGTCTGATCCACCACCACATGGGCAGCGGTGACCCTGTGAAACTCGGTGCTGTCTTTCATGGTAGGGCCTGTGCTAGGTAGAAGAGGCGCGATAGTGTTGGAGTTATTTTGGTCGGAGCGAAACCTGATGGAGATGGAAGCTAAGGGATGGCTCCGGAGTCCTTTAAATTGCCTGCCCATCTGAAGCCTCGATTCTTCTCTGGAAGACGATTATATTCTTGATCTGGCACTATCTCTTGCCTTTCTTGAATCTGCTTCCAGTTCGTCCAGAAGGGGGCTATCTTTGAGCAAGCCAAAGTACTTTGATGGATCTATTGCCCCCTTGCGGCCCTCTCCTGGCAGGCAGTCTCCGGGAAAGCTCCGGCAGGGATGGGCCTCATAGACCAAGATGCCATCCTTGACCGCCGGGTCCTGGCCCATGATCGCTTTTACCTCATCTACATCGGCATTGAAGATCCCGATGCCTGCCAGGTCGCCTCCATCGGTGACGGGGCAGACTATGGGCAGCAACCCTTGAGCCCGGAGGAGGAAGTTCCTCCTGGCGTGCTCCCAGATGACTTTCTCCGCTCCAGGGCGGCTGCGGTTTGGGCCAGCCTTCAGGATTACGATGCTGTAATCTCTGGTGCGGGAGAGCATCTGGGTCATGAATTCGCCGGTGATTTCGGACATGGCAGCACACCAAACGAGATTAGAATGCGAAAGCCCACGTTCCGCACTTTTTCCCCGCCGGGTCATGGAGCCATGCAGAACTCAGGAGTGGATCTAATCCGCCTTTGCAATGGCAGCAGTGAAGCTTTGGAGCACGATGCAGTCTTGTGTTGGAGGCAGGCCTGTGCCAGGACGAGAGGGCGACGATATGTTTGGAGTTCTTGGGGCGGGAACGAAAGCTGATGGGGGATGGAGGCCAAGGGTGTGGCTACTCTGAATATTTAAATTTCAATATAATTTGATATTCAATTCGGTGACTTTAGCGATGGACTCGAAATCCTTGTCTCTTGTGATGATTGTCTCAGCGCCGTTTGACTCAGCGATCCCGGCTATAAGAACATCAAAGGCATTGACGGAAATCCCTAGAATCATAAGCCTGCTCATGATCTCGCTAGATCTCTCGGCAGAGGCTACATCCAGATCCAGTATCTTGATATCGGAGAAGAGTCTCTTGAAGAATTTCTCTTCCGCTCTGGCTTTCTGGCGCTTGATGCCGACATAGATCTCATGATAGCTTACTGTGGTCGATACCATGTCGTCATCAACTGAATTCAAAATCTCATTTTTGCCGCGGAATAGGTCGATTAATGCGCTGGTATCAAAAACGATCACACTCTCGACCTCGCCATCTCTCTTACCTTCCTGGAGTCTTCCTCAATCTTATCCAGCAATGGACTGTCCTTGAGAGCCCCAAAGTACTGAGTGAGGTCTACTCTGTCTTTCTTAAGCAGCCTCACAATAGCATCACTGAAGCTTTCGTCCTCTCTTTTCGCGCCTTTGAGGAGGTCGTACACATCGTCTCGGATGGAAATGGTCTTGGATGCCATGTATCTGTGTATGTATGCATAGATATATTAGGATTATCTCTTACCTTTCTTGAATCTGCTTCCAGTTCATTCAGATTTTGATAGTGACAGCAGGAGCACAGGCCTTGGGATGACTTGCTGCCTGAGTGCCGGGTCTTTTCATAGAAGGGAGCCCTTCCGCATATTTTCATCCCCGATCTCTTCTTCCGGCAGGCAGTCTCCGGGAAAGCTCCGGCAGGGATGGGCCTCATAGATCAAGATGCCCTCCTTGACCGCCGGGTCCTGGTCCATGATCGATTTTACCAGGTCGATATCCTCATTGAAGATCCCGATGCCGGCCAGGTCGCCTCCATCGGTGATGGGGCAGACCATGGGCAGCAGTCCATTGGCCCGGAGGAGGAAGTTCCTTCTGGTGTGCTCCCAGATGACCTTCTCCGCTCCGGGGCGGCTGTAGTTCGGGCCAGCCTTCAGGATTACGATGCTATAATCTAGGGCGCGGGAGAGCATCTGGATCATGAATTCGTCGGTGATTTCGGACATGGCAGCACCATTTTTAAACACTTCGAATTTAATTAGGACTTGGACTGCAAGATTTAAATAACTGGGGCTATAATAGAAAGCATGCCAATTGGTTTCATGATCGCTATAGCCAAAGGACCAGAGCCAATAGACTGAGAAGGAAAAGAACGCTTGGCAACAGTTTTCCTTGAAGGGAGAAGATGGAGAGATTACAGAGCACAGGGCCTTCAGCAAAGATAAGCCGAGAAGGCGAATTACCTTGTATCTTGGTCTATTCGTCCCGTGCTCATGTTAAGTACATTGAACCAGTATTGGACCTAATTACCGATTACCTACAAAAAAATAGATTTAGAACGATATTGTTAAGAGATGAGGCAAAGAGTCTGGGAGTTTATTCGGAAGAATTCTTGCGTGCCGCCAAGGATTGTGTTTTAGGAGTGGTGATATTGGACGGCTTCAGACCTAACGTCCTCTTTGAATTCGGAGTTCTTATTGGTCTTAAAAAACCAATTATCTTGCTGAAAGATAAAAATGCTGAAATAAATATTAAAACATTATACGGAGATCTCGATAGCAGAAATTGTAAGTCGCTTACGGGTTTAAGCCATTCTCAATTTAAAGATATGAAAAATCCTCCGATTAGTTCAAGCTCTTGCAGTCAGTTTTCTGATCTATCAACGAGCGTTCCTGAATACGATCATGACGTTTCTAAAAGCGATCCTAAGCATATAGTCAACCAATTGAGCAGCAATATCAGTAGGATCAAGCCCGAAATAGAAAAAGAAGGAGAAAAGATATTGAGCGAGAATGCGCCAGAATCGATGTCCGGCTCATTCGTAGAGCGATATCAGGAACATGTAGCCAGGCTTTACAGCCTTCTCACCAATTCCAGCATTGAAGAAAATGATATAGATAGCATATCTAATGACTTTAATAACCTTGAAAAGGATACCGGTATTAAAATGCCATCAAAAATCCACAGCTTGATAGCCTCACTTTATAAATCATTAGCAGAGAGAACCGAGAGAGATGACGACTAAAAAGGCAAGCCTAATAGAAAAAACCATTGAAGCCTATAGCATGGCTCTTAGAAGTGAGGAGAATCTCATTGAAAGAGCTCGTTTCCATCAAAAGATCGCGGATGGCTATTATGAGCTTGCGTTTATTAATCACAAGGATATTAAGTCCAATCTAGAAAAAGCTATTCAAGCATATCGAGAAGCCCTCAATGCCTATACAATCGAAGAATCCCCAAAGGAATACGCCTCGATTCAAAACAATATCAGCAACGCGTACTGGAATCTTGCCAGGGTTAAAAATAAGACCGAAAATAGCAAAAAAGCTATCCTATTCTGCCATGAAGCCCTAAAAGTCTACGCTCTGGAAGAATCCCCGATGGATTACGCCCTAGCTCAAAGCAATCTTGGCACTGCATATGGGATTCTAGCCGAGGTCGAGGATAAGGCCGAAAACAGCAAAAAAGCCATTCGATCCTACCAGGAATCGCTCAAGGTCTACACTCTCGAAGAATCCTCGATGAATTATGCCATGACCCAAAATAATCTTGGCACTGCATATGGGATTTTAGCCGAGGTCGAGGATAAGGCCGAAAACAGCAAAAAAGCCATTCGATCCTACCAGGAATCGCTCAAGGTCTACACTCTCGAAGAATCCTCGATGAATTATGCCATGACCCAAAATAATCTTGGCAATGCATATACGATTCTAGCCGAGGTCGAGGACAAGGCCGAAAACAGCAGAAATGCCATTCGATCCTTCCAGGAATCGCTCAAGGTCTGCACTCTCGAAGAATCCTCGATGAATTATGCCATGACCCAAAATAATCTTGGCATAGCATATTGGACTCTAGCCGAGGTCGAGGACAAGGCCGAAAACAGCAGAAAGGCCCTCCAATCCTACCTGGAAGCTCTCAAGGTCCACACTCTGGATGAATTCCCGATGGATTATGCCATGACCCAAAATAATCTTGGCAATGCATATACGACTCTAGCCGAGGTCGAGGACAAGGCCGAAAACAGCAGAAAGGCCCTCCAATCCTACCTGGAAGCTCTCAAGGTCTACACTCTGGATGAATTCCCGATGTACTATGCCTTGATCCAAAATAATCTTGGCTATGCATACTGGACTTTGGCCGAAGTAGAGACTAAGGCCGAAAACTGCAGGAAAGCCATCCAGTCCTGCCAAGAAGCTCTAAGTATTCGCACCCTGGAAGATTTCCCTATGCAATATGCCAAGACCCAGCACAATCTTGGCAATGCATATAGGATTTTAGCCGAGGTAGAGGACAAAGCTGAAAACTGCAGGAAAGCCATCGACGCATGTGAAAAGGCTTTAAGGATCGATACTCTCGAAGAATTCCCAATGGATTATGCGGAAACCCAGACGATACTTGGGTCTGCGTATAAAACTCTGGCCGATGCCGAAAATAGATCGGAGAATTGCAGGAAATCTGAGGAGGCATTCCGGGAGGCTATTCAAGTCTGGAAGAAACTTGATTCTACTCAGAAAAGAAAGATGGTAGAAGAGAAGCTTTCTGAATTGAAATCGATATGCAATTAGATAATCGATCCTTATGATCCTAAACAGATTGATATATGCCATACTTCAGCCTATTATTCTGGCCTGCAATCATATCATTCCTATGGCGATAATTTTCATCGCCAGTCGCATCTCGTACTATCAAAATCTCCACTAGCCAGAACTATATTTGTTGTTCTTTTCAAAAAAGCTTCCGAAAGATTTCCACAAAATTCTATTAGTAATTAGGGGCCGGGACCGGGATTCGAACCCAGCTCGAGGGATCCACAGTCCCTCAGGATAGCCACTACCCTATCCCGGCGCGCCAGAAAACCAGTCTGCTGCTAGGAGATAAAACTTTCCCCGGCATAGGCCCGGCCGGTGACCTCCACAACCATTGAAACCAGGTCCTCCAGCCGATTGATGTAGTAGACCCTTCCCAATACCGCCAGGGCTCCCTCCACATGCCGGTCGTTGTAGTCCTGATCTATGCAGAATAAAACGAAGCTGCCCGCCCGGGCCGCCTGCTCTATATCCTCCCATTCCTGATAGAGATTCTGGATGTGGGTATCGGTGATGCACAGGATCAGGCAGCCTGGCCGCTGTTCCGCCAGCGCCCTTATGGCCTTTCCCGGTATATGGGTGCGGGTGGAGAAGAACTCCACCATGGCCCGCTCGACGGTGGAAAGGTCCCGGGTCCAGGGCAAGGACAAGTATTTCTCGCTGAAGTTAATCGCCGCCAGCATGGCTCCCTTGCTGTGAGCATAGCGGCAGGCCTTGAATGCTGCCAGAGTGGCCCGATGGGTCTTGCTTCCCAGCCTGTGCCCCTCCATGGACCGGCTGCTGTCCAAAACCACCAGCAGGTCCGGGACCCCCTGGCCCAGGGGGGCCATCTGCCCCCACTCCCGGCCCCGCTTGTAAGTGGTGACCCCAGGAATCAGCCGGGGCGATAAGCTCAGGGAGTAGCCCACATCCAACTCACTGCATGGATCGGTCAGCCTCCACCTCTCCGGAGCAGAAGGGTGCTCCTCGCTCCGGGAACGGGGAGCCTCCCGGATGGTAATGCTGTAGCTCTGATCGCGATACCAGCGCACCAGATCCCCCTCCAGCCCCAGAGCTGCTAAAACCTGTGTGTACTGCCCCGGCTCCAGGCTTTCCGCCCCGGCCAGGGCAGCAGCATCGGCGCAGCCGTTTAAAATCTCCTGGCAGCGCACTGGGCCCTGGCCAAGCAAGCCCGGCAACAAGGGCTCAAGAATCCTGGCCATCTGCCGGCACTGCCTGGGCCAGAGGCTGCGATCCAGGAAGCCGGCGGAGAAGATCCTCTCCAGGAGAGCCACCTCCGGCCGCTGGGAGGCAGGCAGATCCGCCTCCCAATAGATTTTAAGCAAGCCCAAAATTACCCGGTCCAGCTCCCCCAGATCCGGCTGCTCTGCCAGCCTGCTCCAGCCCAAGAGAACCTTCTTTCTGTCCTCGCTGCTCTTCTCCAGCCTCAGCGAGTCCACCACAATATCGGAGAAGATATTGACCAGCGCCCTAACTTCATCCGGATCGGGGCTCTTCAGGCCCTCCAGAGCGGATCGGGCCAAGAGAGCAGCCTCATCCAATGAACGTGGACAGAAGATGTAATGAGCTATGAGATGGTCGAAGAGCCCCTCCAGATAAAGAGGGCCTAAAGAGAGAATATTCTGGTCGAGGGTGATCTGATAATTGCTGAATGGAAACTGGCCCGGCTTCTCTGCTGCATCCTTCTTGTGTAGGCGGGGAGGGGGCAGAAGCGGCCAGTGCCAGTTGCGTCGGGACCTCTGCCAGACGCTAGCCCAGCTCCAGGGCTCCATCTGCCGCCTCCGGCCCAAAGCGGGATGCTGCAATGCGCCCGCCCTTTCTGCGCCATCCCGCCCTCCGCCCGGCTTTGCCCCGCACCATGATCTCTCCCCCGCTCATGAGCAGCCCCAGGTACTCTCCGGCATCGCCCCGCACAAACAGCCTGCCGGATCTCATCAGCCATCCCGCTCTCTCCTGGCAGGAGCCATGCACAGCGATCCTCCCCCCGCTGTTTCCCAGGCCCAGAAACTTTCCCGCCTCGCCCTTCACCACCCCCCAGCCGCCTTTCATCTGGCGGAAGGCATAATCACGGCAGCCTGCGGCGACTATACCGCCTCCTGTCATCTCCTGGCCCAGGTAGTCGCCCGCTGCTCCCTCAATCTTGATACGCCCCCCACTCATCCTCTCGCCCACATGATCTGCTCCCTTTTCCAGGATGATGCTCCCTTTCGCCAGCTCCAGCCCGGCGTAATCCCCAGCCGGAAGCCGGAGCGGCAGTGGGCTTCTCTCCGCTGCCAGGCTGGTGATATAGCCCCAGATCATAGCACACCTCTTATCCGGCAGGCTGGATAAGAGCAGCTCTATCTGGCTGGCCTCCCCGCCCACCAGCTCCTCAACACTGGCCCGATCCGGCCTCGATCCGATCCTGTCCGCCAGATCCTCCAGGCTGAAGATCATGTCCTTTCTGCTCTTCTTAATCCTGGGGGATAGGCTCGTTTCAGGATAGGCCGAACTCATGAAGGAGGAGAGCTTCATAGCCTGCTCTCCAGAGAGGGCACATAGTCCAGCCGGGCAATTGGATCGTCAAATGACATAAGCTCCTCAATGGCCTGGTTGGGGGAGATATCCCCGTCCATGGCCCGGGAAAAGATGAGGTTCATCTCCCTCCTCTCGTTCATGGTGCGGTCTATGCTTTTGTTTACCAGTTCCGCCACATAGGCCAGCTTTCCCGCCCCGAAATAGGGCGGCCTTTCCAGCACTGAGGCCAGCGGAGTTATGCGATGCCAGATGACATAGGGAGCTATGGCCCGCAGCAGCTCCAGATCCGCCTTCCGGTCCAAGAGAAAAGCAAAGGCACGGCAGAAGATCCTGAGATCCTGCCTCACCCGATCCGATAGCCCCTCATCCGCCTGCCAGCATATGGCCTCGGGATTATTGTGATAATGGCATCCGGAGCAAAGGCCCTGGGATGGCTTGCTGCCGGAGAGCTGGGTCTTGTCATAGCAGGGAGCCCTCTCGCATAAGTTGAAGTCCCGGATAAGGCAGAGTACCGCCAGCTCCACCTGGCTGGAAAGAGGAATCTCGGCCACCAATCCCGGCATGGAGGAAAACTCGGCTTCAGTGAAGCGGGGCAGCATCGCCGCCAGCTCCCGCACCTCCCTCTCCCTTTCGGAGAGAAGAAGCCCGGCCAAAAAGTCGGGCTGATAGGCCGGCACGCAGGCGGATATTCTGTCCAGCAAAGCCTGGTCCAGGGGGTAGGTGGCGGAGAACTCCGGGTTCATGGTGGCAAAGTAGCAGGTGTCTCCCGGCTGGCAGACCTGCCCGGCATAGCTGATCCTCCTCTTCTGCAGTATCTCCAAAAACAGATTCTGCTTGCCGCTGGGAAAGCGGTTTATCTCATTGATCAGCTTCCAGCGGGAGCCTGTCCAGCCGGTCCAGAGCACCTTAGTGGGTCCGGCCTCATGGCCGGTCCACTGCCTGGGATCGAGAAAACCGACTATCTTCTCCTCCGTCTGCTCCGGATGGCCGGTGACTATCAGATCCTCCACCCGGTCCAGATCCAGGCCCAAAAAGGATGAGCCGAGCAGGTTGACCAGAGTGGTCTTATTGGCCCCCATTCCCCCGTAAAGCAAAACCGCATGTCCCCGCAGACAGGCATTGGCCAGACAGAAGTAGAGCTGGGCATTTATCTTATGCTCGGCAATGGAAAGGTCCTTTCTTCCCATATGCAGCCGCAGCTCTTCCAGAGAGGAGATCAATAACCGTATCTTGCTCTTAGGGTCTGGCATAAAGGTGGCTTGAGATGCTGCCATATTAAACTAACCGGATAAGGAAGAATAGCAAAAGTCAGCGTGTAGGAGGGAATAAAAGCTATTGACTTTTGCTGCTTTGCAGTACGACGTTCGACGAATATAAACCTTTCGCTTTAGTCAATCGACGTGCCGCATTTGATTTGATCTTATAATCATTTTTGCCGCTCTATGCAATCTCAATAGCCGAATTTAAAAGGTCTGATCCTCTCCCCTTTGCCATCCTCAACACCGGGGCAAAAGAGTAATTACCGTTGCCGGTAAGTGTGTCAGATATGATCTATACCATCACCCTTAATCCTGCCCTGGACCGCACCCTCTGGATAGAGAAAGTTCGCGACGATGTATCCAATCGCATTCTGGAGGAGAAAAGCTTTGCCGGGGGAAAGAGCGTCGATGTATCCAAGGTCCTCAAGAACCTGGGACATGAGAGCATTGCTCTGGGATTTGTGGGAGGCTTTGCCGGCCGGGAGCTGGAGGGCAGGCTGCTCAATGAGGGCATCCAGACCGATTTCATCCATGTCTCCGGAGAGACCCGCACCAATATCATCATCCATGAGCGAGATACGGGCAAGCAGCTGGCCTTCAATGCCCGCGGCCCGGAGATCCGTCCCTCTGAGCTGATGGAGTTTGTGGAAAGATTGGAGCGGCTGCCATGCAGCGATCTGGTGGCCGTTGGCGGCAGCCTGCCCATAGGTGTCAGCCCGGAGATATACCGCAAGATCATCACCCTGGTAAAGAGATGCCAGTCCACAGTGGTCCTGGATGTGGACGGTGAGGCCTTGAAGAAGGGAATAGCAGCTCGGCCTGATGTGATCAAGCCCAATATCCATGAATTATCCGAGCTGGTGGGAAGACAGCTTCAAGAGCTGGACGACATTCGTGCTGCTGCCAGGGAGATCAACAGACAGGGAGTGAGGATCGTCCTCATATCCATGGGGCCGCGGGGCATACTGCTGGTATCGGAGGGCCACGAGTATCTTGCCGTTCCTCCCAAGGTCGATGTCCAGAGCACCATCGGTGCCGGTGACTCCTCAGTAGCTGGCTTTATCACCGGCCTGGTGGAGGGAAAGAGCCTCAAGGAGTGCCTGGCCTATGCCGCAGCCGCGGGGACGGCTACCACTCTGCACCAGGGCACAGCCCTGGCCCAGAAAGAGGACTTCTTGCGCCTGGTGCCCCAGGTGAAGCTGACCGTCCTCTCGGAGGGCATATCCGCTGACGAGCAGGAAAGAAAACAGGTCGTATGCGGCTTCAGAGAATCTGAGCCGGAAAAATAAATCATGGGAAAGGACAGGGAAATTAAGGGAGGAGAAGGGCAGCATCCATGGCCATTTTAGTCTTGCTCCGGCACGGCCAGAGCCTCTTCAACCAGGAAGGCAGGTTCACAGGCTGGATGGATATAGATCTCTCCCAGAAGGGCAGAGCGGAGGCGGCACAGGCCGGGCGGCTGATGAAAAACTGCCGCCTGGATTTCGATATAGCCTTCACCTCAGTTTTAAAGAGAGCCATCCGCACCGCCTGGATTGTGCTGGAGGAGATGGATAGGATGTGGATTCCATTGCTGCCCTGCTGGAGGCTCAACGAGCGCTCCTATGGGGCTCTGGAAGGAGAGAAGAAGTCGGAAATGGACCGCATATACGGCGCATCTCAGGTGCATCTCTGGAGGAGAAGCTTTTACGAGCGGCCTCCAGCGCTGTCCAAAGGCGATCGCCGTTATCCCCGCTGGGACCGGCGCTACCGTGACATTGAGGAGAATGATCTTCCCCGAACTGAATCTCTGCATGATGTCATGCAGCGGGCAATTCCCTTTTGGCAAGAGCAGATCCGTCCCCAATTGGAGAAGGGCAAAAAGGTCCTGGTGGTCTCCCACGGCAATACCATCAGATCGATGGTCAAGCACATTGAAGGCATCTCCGATG
>MTKX01002333.1_pt1 | contig 14102 bp, 16 predicted proteins | sample 1042771 | NCBI WGS metagenome assembly MTKX01 (sample SAMN06212183, study PRJNA360534) | anaerobic digester metagenome | biome: Wastewater treatment plant; material: sludge; isolation source: anaerobic digester fed with sludge from wastewater treatment plant | place: Denmark: WWTP Randers ... | reverse complement strand
GGACGTCTCGGAGGCGACGAATTCACGATTCTGGTTGAAGATTTTAACGATTTGAAGCAGGTGGAATTTCTGGCTAAGAAGATTTTGAACACCGTCATGCAACCGATTGCGCTCATGGGGGAAGAATGTCGTGTCACAGCCAGTATCGGTATCAGCGTCTTCCCGAAGGATGGACTGGATGAACAGTCCTTAATGAAAAATGCGGACATTGCCATGTACTTTGCCAAATCGGAAGGAAAAAACAATTTCCAGTTTTACTCCGAAAATATCCGCTCCATGTCCAACGAACGGCTGACCATCGAAACCAACCTGCGTCATGCAATGGAACGCAATGAATTTTACCTCGATTACCAGGCAAAACTGGATCTGCAGACCAGGGCAATCACCGGCGTCGAGGCGCTTCTGCGCTGGAATAATCCGTATCTGGGACTGGTCGCGCCGACGCAGTTTATTCCGATTGCGGAGGAGACAGGCATGATTATACCCATCGGCCGATGGGTGATCAAAACCGCCTGCATGCAGAACGTCGCCTGGCAGAAGCAGGGACTGCCGCCCGTCTGCATGTCGGTCAACCTGTCGCTTCGTCAACTCATGTATGAAAACTTTGCAGAAGATGTCAAAACCATTCTGAATGAAACGCGCATGGCTTCGGAACTACTGGAGCTGGAAATCACCGAAAGCACGGTCATGCACAACCCCAAACGTCTTGTCCCGATCCTGTCAAAATTAAAGAAAATGGGAATACGGATGGCAATTGATGATTTCGGCACGGGTTACTCTTCGCTTGCACAGATCAAAAACTTCCCGATCAACACGCTGAAAGTAGACCGATCATTTATCCGCAATCTTCCGCAGGATACCGATAATAAAGCCATCACGGAAGCGGTGATTTTTATGGGCAAATCGTTGAAACTCAAAGTTGTCGCCGAAGGCGTGGAAACCAGGGAACAGGCGAAATTTCTTAAAGATCAGATCTGCGACGAAATGCAGGGCTTCTATTTCAGCAAACCCATCGGGCCTGACGGCTTTGCCGATCTTCTTCGCGAAAATTCTGTTTCGGGAACAGATCCCGGCCGTCAATAATTTTTTTGTAAAAAACAACCGGCATTATTGTGTCATCTGCAAAAATCAGTTTTTCGCCAGACATTCTTCCAGCGGGGAAATATCCACGGATCCCTTGTCGTTGACATTGTTTTTGAATTGTCTGACGCCTTGAGCGACCGAATGAAGATTCGAAGGTGAGGTGACTGCACAGGCGTTCATTTCCGAGAGTTTTTCGATATCGGATGCCAGAAAATCAAAAATTCCGGTCACCGCCGCCTCCACAATATCGGACGTGACGAGATTTGCGCGTCCTTCTCCGTACAGATCAAACGCAAAGCTTTTTATGGCCATGCTGTCGATAATCTGAGTTACGGTATATGCGACGTCATAAATTCTATCATACGTGATATCGGGAACACGACCAAGTCCGAATAATAACAGGATTTCCGAACCGATCCTTTCCGGAAAAGGAATAACAACTTTTTCCTTAAAACCGCCGCCGATTCTTCCATTTTTGATTTCCCGGGAAAGCATGCCATTGAGACGCCAGTCGATCAAACCGCCGATGCCGCGCGGCGGCTTTTCGTCTTCAAAGATGCCGAGCGCCAAACATTTATGTTTTGGAAGATCGGGGTTTTCTATCGAGAGACTTAGCTGCATTTTTTTTATTTAATTTCAGATTGAGAGCGTCGAGTATGCCGTTGATGAACGATCCGGAGTTTTCCGACCCGAAGATTTTTCCCAGATCAATGGCCTCATTCATCGTGACCTTCGGAGGAATATCATCACAGTAGAGCAATTCAAATACGGCAAGACGTAATATGTTGATATCCACGCGGGACATTCGCCCCAACGACCAGTTATCCGAACATCCGGCAATGAGTTGATCCAGTTCTTTCCTGTGGTCGCATGTTCCCATCACGAGAAAGGCGGCAAAATCCTTGGCAGATTTTGGTGCAACAAAATTACCCCAGAAAAGATCCAGGGCTTCCTGCGCCGGAATATCGACAAAATTAAGACTGTAAAGAACCTGTAAGGCAATTTCTCTTGCCTTTCGCCGCCCGCACATCAATTTTCAACCTCAAAGAACCAGAACATCCGATCATTTCTGTACTGTTGCCGTCAGAAAAAACGGCATTGCAACATCAAATTTTTTTGAACAAATCCACCATCTCAATGGCTGTCATCGCTGCGTCGGCCCCTTTATTGCCCGACTTCGTTCCCGCACGTTCGATAGCCTGTTCAATGGTGTCCGTTGTCAACACACCGAAAACAACGGGCACTTCCGTTTCAAGGCCGACAACGGCAATCCCCTTGGAGACTTCGGCACTGATATATTCGAAATGCGGCGTTGCACCGCGGATAATGGCCCCCAGACAGATGACGGCATCAAATCGACCGCTCTTGGCCAGTTTCTTTGCCGTCAGCGGCAGTTCAAAAGAGCCGGGAACTTTATAAATGACGATATCCTTTTCTTCTGCACCGGCCCTGATCAGCGCGTCGATAGTCCCTTCGATTAATCTGCCGCATATAAAATCATTGAAACGGCTGGCCACGATGCCAAACTTCATTCCCTTTGCAACGGTCTTTCCTTCAATTATTTTCAGCATAGTTCTTAACCATCCTTACGTTTTATTTTAGCCTTGCGGTGTAAAATCTATATTTTCAAAAGGTGCCCCATCTTTTTTTTCTTTGTTTTCATGTAGTGAATGTTGTTTTCATTGGGATCGATTTCGATGGGAACGCGTTTGACCACTTCGATACCGTATCCTTCCAGACCGACAATCTTCTTCGGATTGTTTGTCAGGAGACGCATTTTGCGCACGCCCAGATCAGCCAAAATCTGAGCACCGATGCCATAATCGCGTAAATCCGGTTTGAATCCGAGTTCGATATTGGCCTCCACGGTATCCTTGCCCTGTTCCTGCAGAGCATAAGCTTTGATCTTGTTGACCAGTCCGATGCCGCGGCCTTCCTGGCGCATATAAACGATAATGCCCTTGCCTTCTTTTTCCACCATGTTCATCGCACGATGAAGCTGGTCGCCGCAGTCGCAGCGCAACGACCCGAAAAGATCTCCGGTCAGGCATTCGGAATGAACCCGGACCAGGACTTCGTCATCTTCTTTAATATCGCCTTTCACCAGGGCGATATGCTGCCAGTCGTCAACTTCATTTTCATAAACGATCATTTTAAAATCGCCGCCGAAACTGGTCGGCAAGGTCGCTTCCGCCATACGTTTGATAAGCGATTCATTCTGCATCCGGTAATCGATAAGGTCGGCAATTGTCACTATTTTTAACTTGTGTTCCTTGGCAAATATTTCCAAATCCGGCATCCTAGCCATGGTGCCGTCATCCTTCATAACTTCACAGATCACGCCGGCCGGTGTCAAACCGGCAAGTCGGCATAAATCCACCGACCCTTCCGTCTGCCCCGTCCGGACCAGAACCCCCCCTTTTTTGGCACGGATAGGAAAGACATGTCCGGGACTGACCAAATCATCCGGTTTGGCCTCCGGATTCACAGCCGCCTGAATCGTTGTTGCCCGATCCGCTGCGGATATACCGGTGGTGACGCCATGGCGCGCTTCGATGGAAATGGTAAAAGCGGTGCCGAAACGGCACTGATTATCCTGAACCATTTGTTTCAGATGAAGCTTATCCGCCATATCTTCATTAAGGGTCAGACAAATCAAACCGCGGCCGTAGCGGGCCATAAAGTTGATGGTTTTAGCCGTGGCAAATTGCGCTGCCATGCAAAGATCCCCTTCGTTTTCACGATCTTCATCATCAACAAGAATGATCATTTTCCCGTTTTTGATATCTTCTATTGCTTCCTGTATTGTGCTGATTGCCATTCGTCTTTCCTTTATTCCTTAAAAACCGTGTTTCACAAGGAAATCCTTATCGATCCCCTTATTTGATTGCAATAAGTTTTCCACGTACCGGCCTAAAATATCCGTTTCAATATTCACCCACTCCCCTTCTTTGCGGGTTACCAGGGTGGTATTGACCGCCGTGTGCGGGATAATATTAACATAAAACCGGCTTTTTTCAAGTTTGTTCACCGTTAGACTGATGCCGTCAATCGCCACCGAACCTTTTTCCACAATGTAGCGGGAAATCGTATCATTCATCTCGACAGCGATAATCAGTGAACCCGATTTTTGCATCCGGGACAGGATTCTTGCCGTGGCATCGACATGCCCCAGAACAAAATGTCCGCCGACAAAACCGCCGACACGCAGCGATTTTTCCAGATTCACCTTATGCCCCGCCTGTAACAATTTAAGCGTCGTTCGGGACAGCGTCTCCGCGGAAACATCCGCCTGAAAATTATTTTGCTGCAGGGAGGTGACGGTGAGGCAGGCTCCGTTCACGGCAATACTGTCGCCAAGCGAAACGTCTTCCAGACTGATGCCGGCGTCAATGTCCAGAACCGCATCTGCGCCCTTCATGGTCAAACGCCTCACCTTGCCCAGTCCTTCTACGATTCCGGTAAACATGATTACTTTTTACCTTTGCTTAAAAGATCCTTCAGCTCCGACATGAACTCACCGACATCGCGAAACTGCCGGTAAACGGACGCAAATCGGACATAGGCGACGCCGTCGAAATTTTTCAACTCGCTCATGATCTTTTCTCCAATGACCGTGGACGAAATTTCTTCGGCCTGCATTTCCTGACAGGCCTGTTCAATGTTTTCGACAAGTTTGTCAATCGCCTCCATGCTGATCGGTCGTTTCTCGCAGGCTTTTTTGATGCCGGTCAGAATTTTCTGCCGGTCAAACTGCTCGCGGCGACCGTCTTTCTTCACCACCATGGGCAGAACGTCTTCCACGTATTCATAGGTAGTGAAACGCTTGGTGCACCCCAGACATTCCCGGCGCCGGCGAACGGCTTTCCCGTCCTTGCTGATTCGAGAATCAATCACCTTATTTTCCGTGTGACCGCAAAAAGGGCATTTCATGATGATGTCACCTTATGTGGTTAAAGTTGCTCTACGCGGATCCCCGCTTCTTTGAGCATCTCCGCAGCCAGTTGATCATGATAACCGTCACGGATGACGACACGGATGATCCCGGCATTAATGATCATTTTGGCACAAATGACACAGGGGTGATTCGTGCAATACAGCGTCGATCCTTTCGTGCTGACGCCGTGCAGCGCCGCCTGAATAATCGCATTCTGCTCCGCATGCAGCCCGCGGCATAATTCGTGACGTTCGCCGGAAGGAACCTTCAACTGTTCCCGAAGACAGCCGATATCGAGACAGTGCTGAAGCTTGGAGGGAGCGCCGTTGTATCCGGTGGCCAGAATTCGGCTGTCCCGAACCAGTCCGGCCCCTACCGATCTCCGGCAACAGGTGCTGCGCCTGGAAACAAGGTCGACAATATCCAGAAAATAACTGTCCCAGTCCGGTCGTTTTTTTTTCTTCTCCCGCAAAACGGCTGCTGACGATTTTATTTCCATCATAATCGCTTTCGATCAAAAAAAATGGTCCGTGTTTTAATTTTTCAGCCGCCCCTGATACAGCGGAAAACGATCGCAAAGGACTTTGATCTTCTGTGCAACCGATGTGATTTTCTGCTCGCTACTGATGTTTTTAATCACGTCAGCAATACACGACGCAATTAAACGCATTTCATCTTCCTTCATGCCTCTTGTGGTCACGGCGGGCGTGCCGATTCTGATACCGCTGGTCACCTGAGGCCCCTTCGTATCAAAGGGAATGCCGTTCTTATTGACGGTGATGGAGGCGCGATCCAGAGCGTCCTGCACGTCCTTTCCGGTGACATTCTTGTCGGTCAAGTCAACCAGCATGAGATGATTGTCGGTGCCGCCGGACACCAGCCGGAATCCCTGATTCCTCAGTTCATCCGCCATCGCCTGAGCGTTTTTAATGATCTGTGCCTGATATTCCTTGAATGCCGGCTGAAGCGCTTCCTTGAAGGCAACCGCCTTGGCGGCAATAACATGCATCAACGGGCCGCCCTGCATGCCCGGGAAAACTCTGCTGTTAAGTGTTTTTGCGTAAGCTTCCTTGCACATGACCACACCGCCGCGCGGTCCGCGCAACGTTTTATGCGTTGTTGTAGTGACAAATTCGCAAACCGGAACCGGAGAGGGATGCAATCCGGTGCAAACCAGACCGGCGATATGCGCAATATCCGCCATAATCACGGCGCCGACTTCATCGGCGATTTTGCGGAATTTATCAAAATCGATGGTTCGCGGGTAAGCACTGGCGCCGACGATAATCATTTTGGGCTTGTGTTCCTTGGCCAGTTTTTCCACTTCGTCAAAATCAATGGTTTCTGTTTCCCGGTTCACACCGTAGGGGACAATCTTATAAAACTTGCCGGAAAAGTTGGCCGGACTGCCGTGAGAAAGATGCCCGCCGTGAGACAGGTTCATTCCCAGAATGGTGTCGCCCGGCTGTGCGACGGCAAAATACACCGCCATGTTCGCCTGTGTTCCCGAATGCGGCTGAACATTCACATGATCGGCTCCGAAAAGTTTTTTGCAGCGCTCAATCGCCAGACTTTCCGCAATATCCACGTATTCACAGCCGCCGTAGTAACGTTTTTCCGGATACCCTTCCGCGTATTTGTTGGTCATCACGGAGCCCTGCGCTTCCAGCACCGCTTCACTGACAAAATTTTCGGAGGCAATCAATTCGATTTTTCCCGCCTGACGGCGTGTTTCCAGATCAATGGCCTTCATTACTTCCGGATCAACTTTTTCTAAAAAAGACATGAAAATTTTTCTCTCCTTCGTTCTAAATTCTGCTTATTGCACCATCCCCGTTTCGCTTCACACCAGGGATAATTTCCAATCCCGATATATCGGAATGGGATCATTCGTCCAACAAATTTCAGCGAGCTACGCTTTATGAAATTGGGACTCATTAAATTTCTTAAATAACAAAACCGCATTGACGCCGCCGAAACCGAACGTATTGGACATGGCCGTATGGATTGCCTGACGACACGCCGTGTTGGGTACATAATTCAGATCACACCCTTCACCGGGATTGTCGAGGTTTATCGTCGGCGGAATAACGCTTTCCTGCAGGGATTTCACTGCAAAAATCGCTTCCACGCCGCCCGCGGCACCCAGCATATGACCGGTCATGGATTTGGTAGAGCTGACCAACAATGTTTTCGCGTGATCCCCAAATAGAGATTTAATCGCCTGCGTTTCGTATAAATCATTAAGAGGCGTTGATGTTCCGTGCGCATTAATATAATCGATGTCTTCGGGATTCAGACCGGCATCCTGTATCGCAACCCGCATACAGCGGGCAGCACCTTCATGACCGGGTGGCGGTGCAGCCATATGAAAAGCGTCAGAGGTACAACCGTATCCGGCCAGTTCCGCATAAATTCGCGCCCCTCTGTTGAGTGCAAAGGATAACTCCTCCAGGATGACAATGCCGCTGCCTTCGCCGATGATGAAACCGTCGCGGTCTTTGTCAAACGGCCTGCTGGCTTTCTGAGGATCGTCGTTTCTTACCGACAGCGCCCGCATGGATCCGAAACCGCCGACGGCCAGTTGCGTCACCGCGGCTTCAACTCCTCCGGCAATCATGACGTCGGCATCGCTGTAGGCAATGGTTTTGAAGGCATCACCGATGGCCGATGTTCCCGACGCACAGGCTGTCACAGCACAATTGATGGGACCTTTGGCCCCGAATCTGATGGACACCTGGCCGGATGCGAGATTAGCAAGAATGGCAGGAACGGCAAAGGGAGAAATTTTGCGCGGACCGGAATCAAGGAGATTTTTAAATTCTTCTTCCAGAGTCGCCAGCCCCCCGATGGCGGAACCGATGATCACACCCGTTCGTTCGGAAATATCGGAACCAATCGTCAGGCGGGCATCCGCCAGCGCCATCTCGGAAGCGGCGATGGAATAAAGAAGGAAGTTATCATAACGACGGGCTTCCTGTTTGCTGACATATTGCAGAGGATCGAAATTTTTTATTTCACCGGCAATTTTTGTTTTAAACGCGGTGCTGTCAAATTTTGTGATCAGGCCGATGCCCGACTTACCCGCAATCGCAGCCCCCCATGATTCATGTAATGAATTTCCCAAGGGGGTCAACGCACCAAGACCTGTTACGACCACACGTCTCTTCATGGGTTTAAGTCCTGCACGGCTTTTTATTGAACGCCTTTCTGTCTCAGAAAATCAACCACGTCTTGAATCGTGGCAATTTTTTCCAACTCCTCGTCAGCTATTTCTATACCAAAAGCCTCTTCCATTTCCATAAGGAGCTCAACAATATCCAGAGAATCCGCTCCCAAATCGTCAATAAAAGATGCTTCCAAAACGCATTCTTCCTTTGTGACGTCAAGCTGCTCCACAATAATATTAATGACTTTTTCTTCTAACGTCATGCACCATCCTCCTCACGTGTATGATTGCTTACCAATTTGGATCCATGTGCTTCTTTTATCATCGCCCTCCGGGAATCATTCTGGTTCCGGTTTAAAAGAAGACTATTTGCTCACCAATGGATTACAGACACATTCTGCTCTGTTTGAAGTTTTTCAAAATGACTTTTTAGTCATTCTTTTCCGCTTTTCTGTATTCTCTGCCTTTGTACGTTTCGCAGGTCGGACAAATGCGGTGAGGCATCTTGGGTTCATTGCACTGTGGGCATACGGACATGGACGGCGATTTCAAAAAATCGTTCGCCCTTCGCTGGTTTCGTCTGGTTTTGGAATGTCGCTTTACTGGATTTGGCATAATTCACCTTTTTCTATAATTAGTTTTTTATTTTAAAATTTTTTAATACCGCCATACGGGTGTCCCTGACATCTTTTTCGCACTGGCAGGACGCGGCATTCAAATTGGTGCCGCAACGCTGACACAGCCCTTTGCACTCTTCGCGGCAAAGAATTTTAATCGGTATCTGCAAAATGATTTGTTCACAGATAATGGGCGCCAGGTCAATAAAATCTCCCTGGTAGCTGCTGATTTCCAATTCTTCCGGTTTAAGTTCTATCTCCTCTTTTTGTTCCGCTTTCACTGGAATCAAGGTATAGGTAAAGTTACTGCCGATGGTCAACCTGGTTCTTTCCAGACAACGGCTGCAGTCGGCATCAATCAGCGCTGAAAAGTTTCCCTTTATGAAAACAGTGCCTGACGTTTTTGTGATCATACAATCCACATCAACGGTTTCCAGAGCAAAATCAAGGCGTTCTTCTTTCTGAAAGCACGTTTTAAACCAGGCATCGCCTTCGGAAAAAACAAAGCGCTGTCCTTCTTCCGGAATCAGCAAAACGTTAATTTTCAAAGAATTAGACATAGATAGCCCGTTGTCTGAAAAATATCTTAAATTTAACCTTGCGAGTAAATTATAAAATCTTTTCATTGTCAAGTATAATTTATTGACTCCGGTTATGCAATAAGCATTTAATTTTATATTTGATTTCAATTCTAAACAATCGCGCGGCCGGATGAAATCATAAATATTTTCATGGTGCTTGACAAAAGCATGCTCTCAACTCTATAAGGCTATAAAAAACAGGACATAAACATGCAAAAAATCAGAACTCGCTTCGCCCCTTCTCCCACCGGTTTTTTACATATCGGCGGGGCAAGAACCGCTCTTTTCAACTGGCTTTATGCCCGCCATCTTGGCGGCCAGTTTATTCTGCGCATTGAAGATACGGACCGGCAGCGCTCCACGGAAGAATCAACAAAAGCAATTCTCGATGCCATGTCCTGGCTGGGGCTGAACTGGGACGAAGGACCGCATTTTCAGGCCCAACGGGTACAACTGCACCGGGACATGGTGAAAAAATTAATCGATGAAGGCAAAGCCTATTACTGCACCTGTTCGCCGGAAGAACTCGAGATTAAGCGCAAACAGGCGCTGGCTAACGGTAAGAAACCGAAATACGACGGCACATGCCGTAATAGAAGCCTGGCGAAATCGGCAAACAGTGTGGTGCGCTTCCGCTCCCGAGACGACGGCGCAACCGTTGTGGAAGATATGATCAAAGGAAACATCATTTTTAATAACGAAGAGCTTGATGATTTGATTATCGAGCGCAGCGACGGCTATCCCACGTACAATTTTGCCGTTGTCATTGATGATGCCCTGATGAACATCACCCATGTCATCCGCGGAGATGATCATGTCAACAACACGCCGCGGCAGATCCAGCTTTATGAGGCTCTCGGTTTTGATGTCCCAAAATTTGCCCACGTCCCGATGATACTGGGAAGCGATAAAACGCGTCTGAGCAAACGTCACGGCGCCACGTCGGTCATGGCCTATAAGGAGCTGGGTTTCCTGCCGGAAGCGTTGGTTAATTATCTTGTACGTCTGGGTTGGGCTCATGGCGATCAGGAAATTTTTTCGACGGCGGAGCTCATCGAACGCTTCAGCATGGACGCCATCGGCAAGTCGCCGGCTGTCTTCAACCCCGAGAAACTGCTCTGGCTCAACGCTCATTACATAAAAGAAGCTTCTGTTGAAAGACTGATGGAAGAGATGAAGCCCTTGTGGCCGTCGGTTATCGATACCGGAAACACGGATTTCATCAGAAAAGTGATTGCCGATTTTCAGCCGCGGGTCAAAACCCTGATGGAACTGGTCCAGTCGTCCGATTTTTACTTCGCCGATGAAATTCATTATGACAAAGAAGCGGCGCAAAAATTTCTGACGCGGGACATTGTCGATCATATGAAGGCGATTGCGAATACGATTTCATCCGTGCAACAGTTCAGCAAGGAAAGTCTGGAAGAGTTTTTTAAAACATTTACTCAGACCCAAAATATAAAATTCAAATTGATCGCCCAGCCGCTGAGAGTGGCCTTGACGGGAAAAACGGTCAGTCCGGGTATTGACGAAGTGATGGTAACGTTGGGTAAGGAACGTGTCATTAAAAAAATTAATAAAGCGATAGCGTATATTGAATCGCTTGCCTGATCCTTATCGCCGACTCAGAGCGGTCCAATTTTAACTTGACTTTTACAGGCTGATTCAATAGATAGTCAAGCCTCAACGAGGCAGGAATACCGCGAAAAACGAGCGTTGAGTGCATCCGCTCAGAAACATAAAAACATGCCGCCATGGTCCCATCGTCTAGTGGTTAGGACGCTGGCCTCTCACGCCGGAAACCGGGGTTCAAGTCCCCGTGGGACTACCAGAATGAAATCAATAAGTTATAAAGATATTTATCAATAGAAAAACCTTTTATAATAATCATTTCCAACCTTATTTCCAACCCGCAAGCTTAAAATCGGCGTTTTTTAGCTTTCTTTAATAAGTCTGTTTCGGCAAAAGAATGCAAGGATCGAATGTCAAGTTTTGTCAAGGTATGGAAAAGGTTTTATTGCCACGCCGGGGGGAAAATTTGTCACTACCCCCACTACCCCATGCAGACATTCAAATGCTTTTCTAAATTCTGCCTGTCTTAACGAATAAACAAAAGGCATACTATCTATGCCACCACAAAAATGTATGCCTATGGATTGCTATGCTATGCTGATAGCTTGTTATGCTTCATCCTGTTCGGGGGTATTTCTCCGCTTTAATAAATATTCATAAACATCTTTGCAAGGATTAGCAAAGTTTAATAAAATCTGGACAACATTTTAAGATTTTCTTGTGCAGATTTCGTCATTATAACAGACTGATTACACCTCTTTTCAATAAGGCATATTTATAAATAATATCCTATATATGACTTAATACCATGAAGAAAAATCATGCTGATTTCTGATCCGGTTTATCATGGGGTGTTAAGTGAAAAGTAGCGGACAATGACTAGTATTAAAAAGACAAAAAAGAAAGCGTGTTTGTTGACTGATAGGCCGGGGGAGCGGATAACCGGATCATTAAGGAATCCCTTTTTTCGTATTATAGATATGCCCGCTTCGCACAAGGGGTAAATAAACATAGAAAAACGACACACACGAGCAATCAAACAGCCTAATTAGCAACATAAAACGACCAGTATAATTGACAAATCAAAATGAAACCCATGCCCATATTTTTTACAGAGTAAATCTTGTTAAATATTTAAAATGATATGCTTATTAACGTAAATGAAGGTTTTAAAAATTGTGCAATATTCAACAAATTTATTGCCTAAGAATTGCCACTAAAAAGCGAACAGGAAAGACAAAAAAGAAATCTGTATATATGCGGCCATGCCCCTATCACCCCCCCCGGCGTGCCTATCTGTCGTTGACATATTGAATAACAGACTTTGTAAAACAAAAAGGGCTTTTAATTACGCAAATTGAGAATAGTATTTAATAAATCCGACAATTGCTTTGCCAATCCAGTAAAGAACGAAAATTATGCCTGTAATAATCAAGATTCTGGAAACTATGAAATATATTACCTGTAGAGGTGTTTTCATCTTTTCCGTTATGTCATAAAGCCAATCAAGTATTTTCTGCATATTGAATTGCCACGGTTAAGGTTCTATCTTTTTCCCTCTACTCATATTTCTTTATCCTCTTCCTTTACAACGAATGGTTAGGAGTTTTTTATATTAAAACTTTATCTAAATCTTCTGGTTTGCCTCCCAGAGCTTTATTAATTATATTCAAGTCAAATACTGCCAAATATTGCGAATTGTCTTTTCTGTAAAAATCCAACCACTTAATATAATGATCTGTTAAATGGAAAAATAGACAAACCATTTTCCATAAAACCGTTAATAATGCAAAGCAAGCACCAATATATATACTTATTAAAAAGCCAAAAGAATATTTATTAAAAAAATAAAATGTTAGAGACAATATTGATAATGTAATAACACTACAGATTAATACTATTAGGATATATTTTTTTAATACAGGTTTATGATTTATAATTTTATTACGTTTGAGTTTTAATGTGGCGGGAATATCAAATAATGACAGCAACAAAATATTACTAAATAAATAAAAGAAGATTACAAAAGAAATTGCTATAATAAATATAGCTAAAATTAGTATCATATTTTCTCCTACTCCTAATACACAATAGCACTATTCATTTTTTAAAAACCTTTCTTGCGCTTCAGTTGATATTTTTTTATTTATTCCCGAAAGCACAAGCATAGTAACAACAAGAAGGGGGATAATAATTATTTCCCAATTTTCGACTCTGCCTAAAACTGCAAGAGCAGTAAAAAGAATCAAAGCAATGTTATTATTTAAGCCAAATACTTTAGAACGGAAATAACTCGTAATAAATATTGAAAAATATAAAATGAATTGAATTATTATCAGTAACCACACAAGCCAAAGAGATGCAGTAGTTCTAATACTATTAAGCCATAGGGACATTGCAAAATAACCTATTGAGCAAGCAAGAATACGAAACCAAAATGATCTATTTTCAACTTTCAATACTTCATCAATTATAATATCATTTGCAGTCATATTATACCCCCGTACTATTCTTCATGTATTTGGCAATGTAGAATTATCATCCTTTTTAATTTTAAAAGTTAAAATAGATGCTCCGGCAATAATTATTGTGACAACATTCACAACTGACCATAACTCCCGGTTCAAATGAACACGAAAAATTGGATTGTATAGCAAGGCCAATATCCCTAATAGCCAAATCCAACCTTGCTTTTTTTGTTCAAAGGATTGAAACGCTAGATACGCAAATACGCCACAGCAAACCCAGCGGAGTAGGGTGTAATATGCGTAAGGGTTGTTTGGATTTAACGCCCATAGAAGCATGAGAATACAAATGACCTGCGGAATCCAGAGATGTTTCTTCATCCATCCCCCATTAAGTAATTATTTCAAAATGCTTCTGATTGTGACTTGTAGACTTTTTTTAAATACGCTCATGGAATTGATTTGTCAATCCCTCTAAAGAGGGGCGCATAATCTTGAACGTGCTTTTTTCTCTACACTCTAATTAAATCTGGCACAACTTTCGGGGGTATTCCCATTAATCTGGTTCTTTAAATTTAGAATTAGAACATCACCCTATAAATAGGGTGATTTTTCTATTGATAAGAACTTGCTTTTAGTTGATGGCAGTATAAGAAACGCACTCTTGTGTGTCAAGAA
>MTKX01002665.1_pt1 | contig 14103 bp, 17 predicted proteins | sample 1042771 | NCBI WGS metagenome assembly MTKX01 (sample SAMN06212183, study PRJNA360534) | anaerobic digester metagenome | biome: Wastewater treatment plant; material: sludge; isolation source: anaerobic digester fed with sludge from wastewater treatment plant | place: Denmark: WWTP Randers ... | reverse complement strand
GAGATCATGTGAAGTACTTTCCTTGTTACCGGTGCTCAACGGAACCTTAGCCCCATATTTCTCGCGATAGGTCTCTTTCACCTGCTCCTCAATGGAGGAACGCATGAACTTTACCACATTGTCGAGATTTCGCTCCAATAAACGAGTCCTGATACTCGCAGCAATTTTCTGTCCTTCTTCTTCACTCGGCTTAACGCCAGACAAGACAAGTTCACTCAGAACCTCTTCCTCGATTCCCTTCTTCATCTCATCAGTGACTACGAAGTCCACACCTTCCGCTAATGAAAGTTTGTCAATTCCTTTTACAATTTCATTAACAGGAGAAGACCACATTTCTTTTAACGCATTCCGCGTGTCGGCAACATCTACCCTCTCCGGTAGTTTGATGTCTGCGAAAAGGTCATTCAAACGTGCCTTAGCTGCTTTAGCCTCTACCTTTACCTTGTTGATTGTTTTTGTATCCCAATCAGAAGGATCAGCATCAACAATACCGAACTTGTCCATAAGAAATTCCTCAACTCCGGCTACCCCGCCTTCTAAGTCTTGGTTCCCCACAAACATGTCGATCTTTAACGCTTCCCAATCCGATAGTGATTTAACTTTTGCTGGGCTCAACTTACTCACAACTTCCACAGCCTCCGGTGTGAACTCCTTAGCCTTCGTTTTCAGAAATTGGTTACGCACATACTCGTCTTCGCTCGCAAACCAATCCAACGGGTCTACCTTCCGGTTAGCCAAAGTTGAAAGTTCTTCGTTCTTCTTGATAACATCGTTTAATTGCGCATAAACATCGTCGAACTTGTTGCCCTTTTCTATGAGTCCCTTAAGACCATCTTCACTGTCTACATTGACTCCGTAGGCTTTACTAAATTCTCCAACATCAATTTTCCAACTCGATGCAACTTTCTCTTCTGACTGACGGGAATCAGTACTTGTTTGTTTGCCTTTTTCTTCAGCGAGAATATCGTTTATCAAATCCATTTTGATTATTTATGTGACAAATATATAACTTTTAGTCAAATAGCCTTAAAAACCCTCATCTCCAACAGGCGAGACAGGCTGACCTGCGGGTTGTTCAAGCTGTTGCTGCCCCTGAATCTGTGGCTGTTGTGGCTGCGGTTGTGCAGGTTGCGGTGATAATAGCCGCATAGCTGCATCGAATGGCAAGGCACCCTTCTCATACGCTGCCAAGATCAATTTATTCGTAGTATCCTTATCAGAAATCAACGCCTGACCACGAACCTCCAACATCTTCGTCTGTTCTGCGATCTGCGCCTGAAGCATCAACCCCTCCTGCTGAGTCTTTCGGTTCTCCTCCATCATAAGCATCTCTTTCTCTTGTGCCTTCTGCTGCGCTTTTCGATTCGCGAATTCCAAAAGTTGTGCAACACGTTTCAGAGAATGTCCCTCTTGAATCATTGCCTTGAAACGAACAGCATCCGCTTCGGTTATGCCAACTTTACCGTCTCTTCCATTTTTAAGTGACAAATTGACCATCTCTACCAAATCGCGTATCTCCTGCTCTGTTGGTCTAACCCTTGTACGAATTCCGTACATCACATCATGCCCCTCAGCAATCTTCAACAGTTCGAGATTTGTCTCTCCAATAACACCCGAGTAAGCCTTCTTAGCCACTTCATGTTGCCTAATAACCGCCTGTAAGAGCAGACACGATGCACGGGCAGAATCAGACTTCAGAATATTCGTCTGCTTTAGTATACCGCTTAATATATCATTCGTTGCAGACATCGAAAATTCAGTAACAGCCTTCCCGGTGTCAGGAGCAGGAGTAGCACCTAGCCAGATCGGGTCTATCCCGGTCAAATCCTCAATCAATTTTAACGCCAACGCCATGCTATCCCGGGCTTCTGCCATCACATTACCCGCGCCACCGGCAATCGGTTCTATCGTCCTGCTCTGACTATATCCGAGAGTTTGTACATTCTTGTCCCTTCTAAACAGAATACCCGTCTGCCTCCACATCTTGATGATTTCAAGCGGAGTCAGCTTCTTATTCCCCAAATTCAGGTTCTCAATGGCACCAAGTTCAATACTGAACCCATTCAACGATGCCATCGCTATACCCTGCTGCATCTTTAACCACGCATTCTGAAACATGTCCAATGCGGGGATCAACCTCGCCATAAGTGGCTTCCCAACCACCTTTACAGCGTGTATCGGTAACTCTACTTCAGCAGTGCCATCTCTCGGTTGGACATCCATCATCCCATAGTCATAGAGATAATCGCTATCCATGATCCATGACCCACCCATGACCACCTTAACACTCGTGGTGAGTTCAGTATCTCTCTTACCCAACTTCGTCTTCTCATCCATAGGGTACGTTACTTTCCTTCCGTACTTTGTTTCGTGTTGGACTTCCTTCTCGTGAAGAAGGTCAATCCATCTCACATGAAATACCGGAACGAGGTAACTGTCATAAAAAGCAGAAAACGAATCGGCGGTAACTTTATTGTCCCTATTCCAATCGTCAATTGACGGATTTCCATATTTGCCGTCGTAATTCTTTGCGAATGTCTTTAATTCATCTTCGCTGAACCCTTTCTGACGTAAATCGCTTATCTTCTCAAACGAAATGTAAAAACCATAATCAGGTTTGTTATACCCTGACTCTTTGTTATACTGAACACCGGCATACTGAGGATCGAGATACTTAATCTTTACCCTCCCGGTCTTTTTATCATAGACGTTCTCGACAAGCGCAAACCCATTAGCCGCTAAATCGAACAACACCCTATCCTGAATATTCTCATCCCAGCGCGAGTCTGTAAACACGTTTTTCAATAACATCTCCATCGCGATAGCGTAGTTCAACTTAAAACCGCCTTCAGCATCGTAAAGATTCAACTCCTCTACGTTTTCAGGTACATATCCCGGTTCATCCTGCGGAAGACCTACCATAGCCCGAAGCGAAGCAAACATGTTCTTAAATTTGCCATCAACATAAGTGCCCCACTTGATCGTCTCCTTCACGGCTCCGCTATACTTGTCCATCGCATCGACAGACACAATGTTCACATTAGCCCCAAGTTTGTTGACGATGGCATCCATGATCTTCGGCATGGGGGACATAATCTGCGTGTTTATGTTTACATACGCACGTCTCCTCCTCTTCTTCCCCTCTACGCCATCCAATACAATACCGCCGCTTTCTGCCCTTCCGAATAACTGCTCCTCGTATTGCGTCTGATCCTGCTTCCCGTAAGCGTAAGACCGATAAAGGGAAACCTTGTTGTACAGATCACTCGAAATAAATGTATTCCCGTTTAGGTAATCAGTGTAAACAGAACGAATAAACGCAAGACAATACTCCCTCTTCTTCTTCTTCGCAGGCGATACTCCCTTATCGTTCCTATCAGGCATGTTATATTTCCCTTTAGGATAATCCTGCTTCGATACTTCAAACATATTAAAGGCGTTTTTAAAGCATTATTTTATGCAAAGGTACACAAATATAACTTTCACGAGAAAGTGGTATGTAGACGCTGTGGTGAAGCGTAGGAGGCTACTAATAGGTCTCAACGTAGTCTTCGAAGTCATATGTTTCATCACTCCCCTTCATTAAGTCCGCATATTGACTTTTAGCACCCATCAACGCTAAACCGTGTGCAGCTAACCGGTCATACGAACGCATCTCCTCCATACCCCGAATATCTTTACACTCCTGTAAAAACGGATAAAAGTTTTCCTTATGCCCCCTCCCAGCGATGTAGTCACGAAGAAGATTAAACAGGGTCATCTTCGATCCTTCCAAGTTATGAACCCCGGGCTTCTCTTTCAACTTCCCTGTTAATATGTCAACGTCGTAAAGCAGATACCCCCCGAACTTATTTCGGATGAAGTACTCATATGTGGTAGGTTCATTCGTCTCAGGGTAAACCATAGCCCCCCAATATATCGCTGTCTTCAGAACATCCTCGTTATACTCCTCAGTATTCCTTACGCGGTATCTGTACGACATCACGAAGATGTAGCTATCCCAATCGTCGATCTTCTTCCCCTTGTCCACGCTGTCCTGATAATTAAACAACACGGAAATACCACCATCAGAAAGCCTACTCGAACTTCCAGTCTTCTGAAGTTTCATGTTCGCTTCCTGTTTATTCGAGAACCTGAACGGGTCAGCCCCTACCGTGAAGAACCCCGGGTTGGCAGGTTTGTACATCGGGACATACGAACCATCGAAAGTGGAATAATAACTCGCGATGACTTTTTTGTTCGTCGTATTCTCAGGTGGGAACTGACTCATAAGCCACTTCCCGTTTACCTCATCGTCTATCCAATAAACCTCACCTCCGTAAACCTTATTCTTCCACTCCAAGTTTCCCTTGCGTACATTATTCTCCCTGCGAAGTTCTGCCATCCTACGGTCAATGATCTCCATGTCAAAACCGATATCACCGGATTCACCGAGAAACGAGTCAGCATAATTAAGCGGGAACAGTTTCCTTAACTCCCTGTACTTAGCCATCGCTGTTACGCTGCCGTCTTTAAGCAGCGCATCCCTTTCCCCAAGTAAATATTGATCTGCGGTCTGAACAAAGCCCTCTGCCCTCTGATAATCCTTTATCTCTCCACGGACACTGAACCCATAACTGTCGATAAATCCATCCAACCCCTCCGAGGCAGGAACGAATAAGCGTAATAACCCTGAGAACGTCTGACCACTCGAAGGAACCCTACGGTAGAACTTCGACGTTTCACAGAGGTGACGATACGAAGCAGACCCAGAAGTCATCTCGTCAACAGTGGACGGATGCTCGCTATACCCGTGGATCAATACACCGTTACACTGTGATAGACAGTTCTTTATGATGTCCCATCGTTTTAGCGTGTCCACAGACACCTTCCCTTCCTCGTCAAGCAGAGCGAAGATTAACTTCTTACCGTCATAGAACCCCGGTTCCATTGTCGTCGCATAAGTGACTTTCGTATACAAACCTTCTCCGTTGTAGTCGGTTTTTGCGACATCAAACTTTATCTCATTCGAAGACTTGCTCGTTATCGTCAGCGGCTTGAAGATAATCGGTAAGTTATTGTATGATGGATGCAACTTCGTTCTAAACTGCTCTTCACTGTGGTCTCCGTTATACGACATGAAACCAAAGCCATCAGTACCGATAGTCCGTGTCACTATCTCCATACCGATAGCCATAGCCTTGTTCGTATTCCCGCTACGCCTGTTTTTAGGCTGAATAGTACCGTAACAAAGCCTACGGTTTATCTTACGCATCTTGTACCTTCCATTCGGCTCTGGAATAGCATACCCATTCTCATCAACACGGGCAAATGTCTCATCTGTCGTGTATGCGTATTGTTTAAACAGAAACTCCTTCCTGTCCCTGTCCCGATAATCAGGTTGCGATATCCCATTATCGGTGTCCATCTTCCAAAAGTTCAGATACATAAAATGCCAACCCGTGATGTAGGTTGGTTTGCCGCGATTGAAGAACCAATAACCGTGCATACGGTGCCACCACATTCGCTTGATGAAATTAATCTCAGTGTTGAACTGATTTTTTCGCTCTTCAAGTAATGCCCAAAATCTTTTCTGAATCTTATAGTTCGTTACTACACGAACCTTGTCAGATTTATACTCCTCCTGTAACGAATTTAACGCCTCCTCTTCTAACAACAATAAGCGGCGTGGATACTCCACCCGCTTAAACCGTTGCTCCTCGTATGGAAGACCAAAGCCGTCGATCTTTGAATAATACGGCGGCTTAGGTAGTTTTAATACAACCGGGACTAAGTCCGGGTCGTTATCGTTTAATACAACATACTTATCTGCCGGTAAATAATCCTCAACCAATAGGGATTTCGCTTCCTTCATATTCGATATCGTCTACGGTGTAATCCCCATACGGATTATCATCCTTCAATTTGTCACCAGCCATAAACCGTTTTGCGTAGTCTTCGGGTTGTAACGTCAACCGAGCATCCTCAATACGAGAATACAACTTTTTCCTGAAGAGTTCTGTTTCGTTCGACAGAGAGAATACCCTGTCAGCAAGAGAGTCAAGACGGTTGTTGATAATAGCCACTGCCTTGATCTCGTTAATGTCCCCCGTTCTTCCTCCAAGAGCCTCCTGAGTGTATTTAATCAACACCTCATTCAGGTAAACCATCTCAGTCCATATCGGGTTATGACAGAAAGCAACGTAAGCCGTAATAGCCGCTACTGCATCTTCGTCCTTACCCAAGAACAACGAATCATAATATTTGTCAAAATAGGTCTTACCATTTTCCTGTCTCATCCTGAATCCGGCTGCCTCTCCCGCTTCGTATTTCTTCGTCCACCAATCAATGTCCTTCATCGCCACCAACGGACTCATAGGATCGTACATAAGCATGATATACGTGTAAACAGACTTCCTGCCTAACATATGAAATTCATGCTTGATTCCCGGGACGGTTGCTTCAATATCACGCATAAATAGCGGTGCCATCGGATTAAATGGGAGTTTCCTTATATCGAGGTCTTTCAGATTCATTTTGTAACAATTATAGTCAATATTTGTTAATTAACGACCTTACCGTTAACGATACGAAGGTTCTCAACCTCAAACAGTTCGTCTTTAGTATAAACGGCAGCAAAACCGTGATTCCACTTGTTGTATAAATCATACTCTGCCCACAGTGAACATAGACAACCGGTACTCCAACACGTGACAACCTTCTTCTCCAAATCCGGTTCAGTATGCAAACTCGTCCTATGGTAATGACCGACAAGAACAGACTTGTGTGTTTTAAGATACGCAGTCCTCGCAGGGTTAACTCCCCCCGAAAAACTCCTCAACTCATGCCCGTGAAGGATGTTCAATTTACCTGCCCGGATTATCCTCTTGTCTCCGACGACATCAATACCGAATTCTACCAATCCTAGCAAGTCCTCGACGTGATACATGTCCGTTTGAAACAACAAAGGAGCATTCTGCTTCATGTAAATCTCAAAACGCTCCTCGTGATTCCCTACCTTGAAGATAATCTTCGCATCCGGGAACTCGCTCCTCAACCATGTCAAGAATTCCTTTGCCAACTTGACTTCCGTCTTCCAATCAACAAGCCGTGGGTCTTTAACAAAACGACTCCCTGAATAGAAGTCGAATATATCACCATTCAATAGAACAGTGTTCACTTCAACATGCTTCCCGTACTCAACAGCCAACTTAATTGCGTTGTTGTCCTGAAACGGAATGTGGATATCAGACAAAACAAGAACACGGTCATTCGTCTTCGGAATTACATACGGAGAATAGTCTTTGCTAATCTCCGAAGGTAGCAATGGTACATTGCACTCGTGCTGTCTACTACCCTCACCACGAGAACCCAAGTAATACCGAATCTGATTACGTGCATGTTCAGCATCAGTGAATATACCCGGATTCTCCGCAAACATGATCTTCGCCAATGCCCTCTTCGGAAGGTATGGGTACTTCGATATGTAATCTAAAACAAGTTCTTTCATAGCGCAAAGTTAATCCATCTGCGTTGTACATAACCTAAACCCTTACCAAGCGTCTGATAACGTTCATCTTCCAACTCAGTCCAAAAACTCATTCTGAAGTTAACGATATCTCCTACGTTGATATCTTTCGCATCCTGTGCCTCCTCATGTCGGTAACAGATATTAGGAAGACCAACGTGTTTAACAATGCCACGCTTCTTATTTTGCTTCTTAGAGAAGTCTACGATGATTATCTTACTCTGAGCGGTCTCAACATACTCCTCGACCAGAACATAGCCGTTAAGAGGTATAATACGCTCTCCGCGCTTAATAGCGACTATCTCGTGGAAGTTTACAACATAAAACCTATCACCTCCAATTTCAACAACTGGACAAGAGAAAGATTCCATCAAACCGAAATAGACAACATCTCCATATAAGAATGTACCGCCGTCATATGGGAACTCCCAATCCATTCCAAATTTATGCTTCTTTCTGTTCCATAGTTTGACCGGTTCCATGACCACTGTACCGTACCGAACAACGTGAGCACTCTCGCTCCAATCCGCGTTCCCCTTTATCAGACCACCTTTAACCTCATCCGGGAAGAAGTCAATCCTAACAAGAACCTTGTTGTTCGCCATGAAACGAGGCAGGTGATCCAACTTTATAGGAACGACTGACTTATCCTTAATCATTTGCCTCGTATATGAAAAGAACCATCTCGTACCTTACAATGTCAAGGTTGTCCTCAACAGTACAACCAGTGCTGTCATAAATGACAATATCGCCTACTTCCACTTCTGAATCCTCAACTTCTCCGATTGAGATTACCTTTCCACGCTTATGCGTCTTTTTGTTATTGGGAATAAAGATGAGCCCATCTTTCTCTTCGATTGGCTCAATGATTACATTTCTTCCAAGTGCTCTCATGTTAATTGCAATTCAAATGTTTCAACTAATTTGGAATACGCTTTGTTTTTTGAGAATAACTCATTGATTTCGTGCGGGATCAGAACGGCAGGTCGTCCTGTTCCGCTGTCTGAAAATTTCCATCCACCTTCGCTTTCTCTTTTTGCGGGTAGTAATCAGTGTTTTCGTTCCTGAGTGTTTCGACCTTGAAACAACGAGCTTCAGTAAAATACCTCCCCTTCCATTCGCGACTCGAAACATCAACAGCACACGACAACTCAGTGCCAATCTTCGTATCCTCAATGAAGTTAATCACCTGATCGCTGAATGTACTCAACATTAAAACACTCGGCAGCTTCCCCCTTTTCTCGATGAGGAACTCCATCTTCCTCCAATTATTACCTGTCGAATTACTGATACCGCCCGTAGGCTCAAACTTTTGTGATAATTTCCCTATTATTTCCATTTTAAAATTTGTTAAAACTCTCGCGAGTTAGTTATTACTGATATAAATTGCACGATATCCTTTGATATCCGATATGTGTCTCCTGAAATCTTCTACGCTTACATTGTCGAGGTAAAGCTGAATGACATCATCCGTGTCTACTAAAATCTCCTCCAAAGGTGAACGCTCTACTTTACCATACTTGAACTCATCTAGGGCATCAGCGATCTTCGCAGTGACGATCTTCGGGTCTAACAGACCTGACTGAACCAAGTGGATCAGATCATAAATCTTGTTAATGCAAACCACGATGTCCATGTTTTTTCTGCAAAGGTACGGCAAATATTCACTCAACGTCGATTTATTACATGTGTTTTACAACATGTTTTTTATTTTTCTTTCTACCACTATGTTTTTCGGAATTAATTTCTTTAATGTACGACTCGAATGCCTCCTTTATGTTTTTGTTTTCCGGTGGTTCAACAAATATAATTCTTTCTATGTTTGGCGTTCTCTTTATTTTATCAGTTAATATTATGGGTTTTCTTATTACTGATTTAAAAAATTCACCATTAAAATCGAACGAGGAGACATCCTCATTTTTTATACGAATAAGTCGTAACCCCATATCCATGTAAAACATATCCTTCTCAGCATCTCGGACAATTTGTCTATAAGAAGAATGATACCCACCATCAACCTCAATAACCAAACGATATTTTGGTATATAAAAATCAGCTATACATGACCTAGCACTTGTGAAAAAATACTTTTGAAACTCATATTTAATTTTGCACTCATCTAATTTCATTATTAATTCTAATTCTGAATCTGTTGGATTAAGGCTATTCTGTTTCTTATAATAACGCAATTTAGCCTCTGTTTTACGTTTCCCTTTTAAAATCATTTCGAACGAGTTTACATACTTAACATATTCGCACACCCCCGATTTATTCCAGAACTTTTTAATTGGCTCCAGATCAATCAGCATTCTACGCAACAGTGTAACTGTCAGCGTTATAACATCTGCTGATTCAGACAGACCTCAGGGTAGGCTCCAATCTCTTTCATTTCCTTTTTTCTTATCATCCGACTTTTCCAAATAATGTTGTTCTGGGAGATGTCGTCATCGGTAGGACGTTGCACCAACTTTTTCGGATAATAGCCCCTTGTCTCGTCACCTGTTTTTTTAGTTGCATCTGTTAGCAACGGGAATAAACTTCGATCATAACCCTTATCCATGAAAAATCCCCGAAGACGATTTTGGACTACGGGGATTTGAGAGTACGCGAACATTAAAGCAACTCTTTGCTCCAATTTCCTTTTTAATATTTTCGGTTCAAGTGTTGTCATGTTCGCTATCTCGGGTACAAAGATAATACATTTCCCCGAAAAAAAAAACATTTATCCTAGAAAAAAAACCGACGCAGCTTCAATACGTCGGTAAACTCATGAAAATGTCTACTTGTCTACAAACACAAAGATACACCTTTTTTGCGTAAAAACGGTCATTTAAAGTGAGTATTTGCAAAATTATCGCAAATCTTCAGCTTCCATCCTTTAAAGGCATGTTTTTTCTGAATGTGTTTTACAACATACTAAAAAGTTTGTTTTTGATAGTTCCTTGTTATACCTTTGCAGAAAAAAGAATGACCGATCTCGACGAAATAAAGAAACTATCCATCGTGGACTTTCTTGCGAAGAGCGGACTTAAACCACGCCGATCATCCGGGAAGTGGGTTTTCTTCTTCTCACCGTTCCGAGAAGAATCAAAACCATCATTCGCCGTAAATACTGTAAAGAACACGTGGTACGACTTCGGTACTGAGGATTATGGTAGCATAATAGATTTGGCAATGAAACTGAATAACTATTCTTTGAAGGAGGCAATCAAGTTCTTTCAGAACCCATTAGTTACCATTGAGGAGAACATCAAGCCAGTAATTACAAAGCCCGGTATAGAAATCATCGACACAAGAGAATTAAGCGACAAAAATGTCGAGTATCTGATTTCGAGGAAGGTTAACCCCGGAATTGCCCGGTTATACTGTCGCAATATATCATTCCGTTTCCCATATGGGAAGTCACAGCGTTCCTATTCTGCTATCGGATTTAAGAATGATCTCGGTGGATATGAACTGAGGGACTCGTTTTTTAAGATATCAAGTGCTCCGAAGTGCTATACGACTATTGATGGTGATATAGAGCGTATAAACCTCTTTGAGGGATTCATGGACTATCTCTCTGCACTTACTTACTACCGAAAATATAAATTTAAAAATAAAACCTATGTACTGAACGGTGTTGGACAAATCGGTATACTGCTACCAATGCTTGAAGGTAAAATTGTAAATGTCTTTTTAGACAACGACGAAGCCGGAGATGCTGTCGTCGAGAAGCTAAAGAACTCAGGAGTCGAATACGAGGACTTCCGAGATATCTACGAATGGTACAATGACTTTAACGCTTTTATAATGGCACAATGAGAACATACATCGTAAAATTCAAAACAGGAGGAGACGAACGCACAATGCGTGTGATGAACTGCAACAACGAACATCATGCTAAAGCTAAACTGTGCGAGTACGTCATGAAGAAAGAGAACTTGGTTCCGGTAATTACCGCACTGTACCCGGAGCAACCATCAGACCCGTTTGAAATGCTTAATAAAATTGTCAATGGAGGCTTTTAGATTAATGAGACTCTTAAAAGAGCTGTCTAAGATCAACACTAAACTGTTCGATCAAATAAAGCACAATGAAGAACCAGATGCTAAATTAGACAGGCGCGGTAATATGATAGCACGGGAGGTGCTTTCTGCGCTGCCGGCATCACGGAAAGAGGAATTTGAAGTGCTGCTCTTCACCATCAGAACCGATGAGGAGATGAAGGACTTGGTAAGGAGGATAATTCCTTTGCTCTAATCCTCCTTTTTGAGAAGAAGCCTTTTGTCGATCTTAATGTTTCCTAATCGCAGATAGAGTATGTCAATCACCTCAGCTTTAAAACCACATTCAGTCGGGATAGCGTTGATGTCGTTCTCCACTGCTGAAATGTACTCAGTGAGTCCTTTCATCGTCACAACCCCGTCCTCATGCTGAAGATAGAACCCTGCGGACTGTTTATGCCGGTACTCGTTTGCCGAGCGCATCATCTTGCGGAATATAGCCCAGTCTCGATCAATGGCAGACTTAACAGCATTCTCAAAATGTTCTTTAAGCAGTGCAAGTGCCATGTCATAATCGCTCCTTCTTATCTTGTCAAGCAACTCTTCCATCGTTTTTGTTACAAAGGTAGTAAATATGTTTACAAATATTTGACAGTTTTCTCAAAAATTGGCAATAATTTGTACACAAAGTTGTTATCTTTGTTTCTGAAAGTTGTTATAGCTTTACGCGATGAAAACATTCTTCGCACTCCTAAAAGGGAAACAGCTATACAGCTTTGTCGAACTAGTTCACGATGGATCATCACAAAACTTCTACGTATGGCTAAGAGACAAACAAACAGAAATAATCAAGAAGGACGGGAAGTGCATAGTCATAAACTGCAACGTCTCATAGATTTGTGCACCATCTTGCTCTTCTTATTTGTCGTTATCTATATCGTTGGAATTTGGAATGTAACAATCGACCTAGTTCTCGGATCAACGGTAGATAAGTTCACTTTTTACTCTCTCGTAGTTGGATTCTTCGGATCATTCGTGACCTTTGTCGTTGTTTCATTTTCTCCTATTGGCATTTTCACCTTTAAACAACTGAAATGAGAGACAAGACTGAATTCCTCATCTTACAGTGGCTCGGTGGTAACTTAACCATGCAACAACTGCTAAACGCAATTGAAGTTGAGAACATAAAGAGTTTTATCGTTTACCTTATTGCAACATCTGTAATTTCATTTGTAGCAGGACTACTCGTATGAAAGAAGAAATAGAAAAACTTATCCGATCATATACTCTAGGAGAAATAACACTCGATGAGTGTGTCGAAGCAATCTACAAAACCCACAAAAGGGAAGCACAAAACCTTCAGCCTCATTCTGTTGGCTATTGTCGTTGTCGCATCAATGATTCTATAAATCCGCAAAATTCAATACAAATGGAAATCAATCATCCGAAGCATTACAATCAGTACCCCGTTGAAGTCATCGACATGATGATCCGTATCTTCGGGGAAGAACAAACAAGAACATTCTGCATTCTAAACGCTTTTAAATACCGCATGAGAATCGGTCATAAAGACGACATCCAAGACGACCTCGCTAAAGAGAAATGGTACCTCGATAAGGCTAAAGAACTTCTAACAACCGAAGATAAAGATGAACTACCATATTTCGGGTGAACAGATGTAAACCCATTCGCAGACCACGTACTTACAGACGACCTAATAACATTACGAGATACTAAATCCGAAATAACACTCGGCTATTAAATACCGATATCACGTAATTAATAGATAATCCAATTTATCACCTAATAAAGCGATATGCACAAAGTAAAACTCTACGAAATTCCACTATACCGTGGATACCTCGCCGTAATCGTTACAGACAACCTCCGTAAACTAAAAAAACTTATCCCTGAATATACCCGAGACGATATCTTCGCATCTACATACCTCACTACAATAAACGAGTTCCGCACAGTAGCAACAATATTCAACCCCACAGACTCGTCACACATCACCAACGGCATTATCTCCCACGAAGCATACCACGCCGCCTCTTTTATCCTAGACTTCGCAGGACACGTCTCAGAATTCAACGACGAACCTACCGCTTACCTCACCGAATGGTGCGCTGACCGTATAACCGAAAATATACCCGCTGAATATATCTATCCCAAAATCTAAAATCGCACAACAAAAACTCTAAATAGTGAACAATAACAGTCCAGTAAAGTATAAATAAACTGGACATGCGGGGCGCAAGCCCCTTTTTTGTGCGTAACAACACACACGCAAACACAAAGAAGCAGTGGCGTTAAATAAACATATGGGGGTAAATATTCTTATGGAAGTGGCTCTTAGCCTAGAATTTGGCGGTGGCCCGTCCCGGGGAGGAAGCGCAATTTGCGGAGCCGGCCCCCGGGAACTGCAAACAAATATAAACGCAAGATAAAAGCAAAGTAATTTCCATTCACTGGCTGATCACATATAACAAGGTGAACATATATGAAGCTAAAAACGGTGAACGGAAGAAAGGGAAAAACACTGATCTGTCATATGAGCTCATCAGAGCGATTTACGGGCACTATCTGTACAAAGCTGATCAATGTACC
>MTKX01001860.1_pt1 | contig 14107 bp, 16 predicted proteins | sample 1042771 | NCBI WGS metagenome assembly MTKX01 (sample SAMN06212183, study PRJNA360534) | anaerobic digester metagenome | biome: Wastewater treatment plant; material: sludge; isolation source: anaerobic digester fed with sludge from wastewater treatment plant | place: Denmark: WWTP Randers ... | reverse complement strand
GAGACATGAAATTCCATGGTGGGTGCATGAATCATAACATCCATAGTATCACATGGAAGGATAGGGGTCAATGAGGGCAGAACAAAATAATTTTATACCTAAAATGTGTTCATGGAAATGATGCCTGTGGAAAATAATAAAAAAGGGGGATAAGAATACCCCCCTCCTTATTATTTTTTTGCAAAAAGTTTATCAATGAGCTCACGTGAAGGTGGTTTTGTTATAAGGCTTACTACAAAGAAAAGGATAAAGCACCCCGCCAGAAGGATAAACTCCATTGTTGCCATACCCAAAACCTTTTTTGTAAAGACGAAATAACCACCTGCCAGACTTGCGACAGTTCCATAGATTACCGTCCAGAAGGCGCCCCACTTTGTTGCCCGTTTCCAGTAAAACGACATAGCGGTTACAAAAAAGAAGATTGCACCGAGTCCCATGGCAGCAAGGCCCATAAATACAGAAAGAAGTTCAGGGGGTCTTTTCCATGTCCAGTAAAAAGGGAGGAACAGGAAAAGGGCAATAAGGAAGTAGCTTGTTCTGATCAGCGTTTTATCAGTTGTCTGAGGTCTCCATAGGGTGATAATGTCTCTGGTAACATTTGCACTCATGATCATGACCATTCCGGCAAGTGTTGAGAGGGTGGCTGCAAACAGGCCCATAACGTAAAGAGTTTGAAGAGGAATACCGCCGACTGCATATGAGAGAAGAGGGGCTGCAAGGTCTGCTTTCCATGGTTCAATGTTAAACAATTGGGGCCCGAACAGTGTCCGAGTGATTAAACCGTTTGTACTGGAAGCAAGCATAACAGGTATCCCGGTGATGAACCAGACAATCAGGATAAGGAGCCAAAATTCTTTCTTATTCATTTTTTTCATCCCGAGAAACCTTCCCAGGTTATGCGGGAAGCCTATTGCCATGGTAAAAAAGATTAAAGGTGCTGCAAAAAAACCAGCCCAGCTTGAGAAAAATTCGGTCGGACCCACACTTGGAAGATCAGGTCTGATAAGCTGGAGAAGTTTCGGGTCCTGTTCCCATAATTTCGATGAAATCTCGAGAAAGCCACCTGAAGATAGTAGAGCCCATATGCCGAATATTGCGCCGACTATTCCGAGAAAAGCACCCTGGAAAGCCATTGACCAGTTTGTTCCCACATATCCACCAAGGACCATGTAAATCCAGGCAATAAAAACGCCAAGGAACAGGCAAAGAACAGGCGGAAAGCCAGTGACAGCGTACCAGACGCCACCGGCAGCTTTCAGTTGGCCAACAGAATAAATGAAGAGGAAGAATAACATACAAAAACTTATGACAGTCTGGAGCATTTTTGATTCGTATCTGCGCCCCATAAGCTCCGGTACTGTTGTTGCGCTGAGCTGGACAGCGAAACTCCGCGTTTTTGCTGATGCCACCCAGATACATGGGATGATTCCTATTAAGCTCCACATGCCTGCGAACCACATACCGGAGAATCCAACGGAATAGCTGATGCCTGTTGACCCGCAGAACGCCCAACCTGAAAGATAAGATGCAGAAAGTGCACAACCTGTTACTAGAGGCCCCATGTCTCTCTTCCCCACAAGGTATTCGTCAAATGACTTCCATTCTCTTTTGCCGAGGATGCCAAGGAGGATTGAGACACCAAGGAGCACAGCAATACCAATGGAGGATGTAATTGCCATGGTCCATGTTATTTCAGGAACTGGAAGAAATTGGGTATTCATTCGCTCCACCTCCTCGTTATGAGCCATGTGCCAATAAATGTCATCAGAAATAAACCAACAATCATTATCCACCAGATGTACCAGGGAAGCATAAGTGTCGTGGTATCAGGTTGCATAATATTAACCTCCTCTATAGAATTATGATGTGAACAATTTTAATCAAGATAGACGCCGGACCCTACATAAAATACTTCTTCCCCATAGAGAACCTTTCTCACGTATGTGCTTTTCTTAGTAGGCACAGCGTGGCGTGGCTTAGGCCACATGTATTCAATCCAAACCGTATCTGTCGATTCCAATGCTCTTATCATATCTTTTATAAAGTATTTGCCCTCACTGTCTTTGAGGTCAAGAACGTTCTGTCCTTCAAATCCGGGGAATACTGGATTGACAAGATCCATACCTTTCGAATCTATGACAAAAACATAAGTGGTGAGGTAATTAAAATCACCGAGTGGATCCCTGATTTGGGCAAATGCTTGTTTTCCTTTCTTCTTGATAAGATCAGCAGCTTCATCCACAACATCAACAACAAACGCTTTCTCCATCCTAATATCATAAAGCCCACTACCAACAATAAAATCCTTGCCTGAGGGTGCCTTCACAAGCTTGACGTATGAAGTTTTCCACATTGCCATTTCCTCACCTGGCTTGTACCAGACATAATGAGTCCAACCTTCATTTTTAAATGGATACCCTGTTGTCTCGTTGATAAAGGATCTGATGAACGGTTTACCCATGAGGTCTTTCAAAGAAATCTGTTCTTTCCCCTCTAGTTCAGGCCTTGATGGATTCACAAATACAAATCCCTTGGTATCGATTACAAAAACATACGTATCACCGTGTAGCCATTTGCCTCCTTTTTTCTTAAACTCAGAAAAGCATGACTCACCTTTTTGTTCTATGAGTTTTGCTGCCTCACGGACCAAGTTGATCAATTGCCTTCCCTCCCTGTGAACAGGTTCAATAGTACTTGAACCCAAAAGAAAAAAACCAGCTATTACGGTCAAGAAAAATGAGAAGAAAATGCGGCCCTTTGTCTTTTCCATTAGCTACCCCCTCACATATTTTGTTGTTCGATTTCAGATGTTGGATATCATGTGATTATGTTCACATGATTTATTCTAAATTTAATATACAACGGAAACAAAATATCAATACTTTTTTTTATTAAGATTTATAAGATATAATAATTCAAGCACTTACAAGCCAAGTTTAATTTTACGAAAAAATAATAAATGGGAAGTTATTTTTTCTTTAGAAAAAAATAGTAATATTTTTTAAAGGCAAAACCATAAATAATCAGTGTTAGAGCTGCACACGTGAATAATATTACAACCAAATTTTCTGAAAAAAGTTGTCGTGAAACAAAGATCGTTATTAACAAGATAATACCGCATATGAGGGAGCGTGAAATCTCTCGAATTGTACCTTTTTTTGGAGAATATCCAGTTTTTTTCTTCAAAAAAATATAGAGCAACNNCGAAGCCAGAATAGCATTGATTATCACCGATGAAATGCCTATTATTGCAGGGGTTTTCATGTCATGAAAAGAGTTGAATATTCGTACAAAAGAGATAGAAAGGGCATAGAAAATTAAACCGACACTGTACCCAAACAATGCTCTGTTAGTCATGAGCGTGTCATTTCCTGTAAAGGCGCCCCGTTCATAAAGAACTCGTATAACAGCATCACCGACAGAACAGAGCAGGACAGTACATGGTACGAGGGTAATGGCAATGAGTACCAGTGAACTGTCTATGTGGGCATTTATACCTCGCCAGTCTTGACTGTGAAAAAGTTTTGATAGCTTTGTAAACATGACTGTATAAATGGGCACAGCAAAGAGGCTGAATGGAAGAATGAAAATTCTGAATGCATAGGAGAGGGCGGCTACTTCACCATGGGGAAGATATGACGCAATCACACGACCTACAAAACTGTTTATTGGTACAATGGACGTTGCTATCAGAGCGCCTGTGAATAGATTTTTTGCCTCAACAAGGGCAGGGTGCTGTAAGTTAAACACCATTCTATACCGAATATTGAATTGTTTCAGAAAAGGTACTTGTATGGCAATCTGGAGCAAGGATCCAACAGTAACACCAACGGCAAGGCTATAGATACCAAGCTTGTGACGAAGCAGGAATGCAGAAAGAATGAATGCTATGTTCCACACAATACCAGATAACTCAGGCGCAGCAAAATGGTCTTTGGCATTAAGAAAAGCCTTTATTACGGAAAGAATAGTATGGAAAGCTATTACAGGGAGCATAATAATAAATAATGTTTTTGTTATCTGTTTTGCCTCAGAACTGAAACCTGGGGCAATCATGCTGACAATACCATGACTGAAGGCAAGAAATAATAGCGAAATCGAAACAGTTACAATAATAGAAATGTTGATAAAAGTGGAATATATTGAAGAGTACTCCTCATGATCTTTCATAAAATGAACACACACCGGGACCAGAAATGCGCTTGTTGCTCCTGAAAAAAAAAGGGTCTGAATCAGCTCTGGAAAATTAAAGGCAACAATGAACGCGTCTACGAGGAGTGTTGCACCGAAAAGATACGCCTGGATGGCCTCCCGAATATATCCGAGAGGCCTGCTGATCATAGTGATAATTGTGATGACCGAGCCTTTTTTTATGATATCAGAGGTTGAGGTGTGTGCCGAATCTATATCAGATATTTTCTGTCCCAATATTCCTTCTTTTCACAATGCGACGAAGTTTATTGATTGCTTTTTGTTCAATCTGACGGATTCGCTCTCTGGTAACACCAAATACTTTCCCGATTGATTCAAGTGTTTGGGGTTCTTCGCCATCTAAGCCATACCTGAGGATTATAACCCGTTTCTCGTCATCACCAAGAACTTCAAGCCAGGATGCTACCTCTTCAACCCTTCTTGTCTGTTCAAACGCAGAAAGTGGTTCTTCAGCTGAAGTGTTTACAAGCACATCTTCAAGGGTTAGTTTACCATCTTCATCTATGATGGTTTCGAGGGAATATGTCTTTATTACCACAGAAAAAAGATTTGTGACAAAATCGAGTGGAAGCCCAGAGATTTCAGCTATCTCTTGAGATGATGGCTCTTTACCATTTTTTTCCATAAAATTGCTGATAATCTTTGATATTTGGTACACTCTTGATGAAATGTGTATGGGAAGTCGGATAGTACGGGAAAAATTGGCTATTGCTCTCTCAATGGACTGCCTGATCCACCACGTTGCATATGTCGAGAATCTGCAGTTTCTGGAAGGATCGAATTTTTCAACTGCACGAATCAGACCAAGATTTCCTTCCTGAAACAAGTCAAGATGTGAAATACCCTGATGCATGTATTTCCTGGCAATTTTGACAACCAGTCTGAGGTTTGCCTCAATCATTTTTCTACGTGCAACATGGTCTCCTTGTGCGATGCGGCGGGCATATTCCTTTTCCTCCTCCATCGTGATAACGGGAAGTTTTCTCAAGTCCTTCATATAAAGCTTTTCAGCCTTGAATTCTTCATCTGCAAAGAAATCAGATTTTTGACTCTCTCCAATTATTCTTTCCAACCCTTTTCTCCGATTAACTTCACAAATCTACAACCACCATAACTCTCCTTGTTATAATTATCCTTGGTTTCTTTTATGTATAGCGTTAAATCTTGGGTGAATTCATCGCCTAAAGGGATTATCAGTCGTCCACCAATTGTTAATTGTTCAAGAAGTGTATTTGGAGCATATGGAGATGCTGCAGTAACTATTATGCCATCATAGGGACTATGTTCTTTCCAGCCAAGGGTACCATCACCTATTGTGATGACAATGTTTGAATATTTCAGTTGATCAAGTATTTTCCTCGCCCTTTTTGCTATAGAAGGGAGTCTTTCGATTGAATAGACCTGATCAGCAAGTTCAGCGAGAATCGCCGCCTGATAACCTGACCCTGTTCCAACTTCAAGGATTTTCTCTCTCCCTTTCAACTGTAATGCCTCAGTCATGATAGCAACAATAAAAGGCTGAGAAATGGTCTGTTTCTCGCCAATAGGCACCGGGTGATCTTCATATGCCTCTGGCCATAGGGCCTCATCAAGAAAAAGATGCCTTGGAACCTTTCTCATGGCCTCAATGACACGAGGGTCTTTAATTCCTCGTGGTATCAGTTGCGTTTCCACCATTTTTTGTCTTTTCGAAGTATACTCGTTAAACATTACACCGAGAGCTCCTTTGATCTTTTACAAGAGTCTTCGATAGCACGAATCACGATGCCCTTAAAGCCCTGCTGTTCCATAGTTGCAAGGCCTGCTATAGTGGTACCGCCGGGAGATGTGATCATTTCACGCATTAAAGTAGGATGCAGATTTTCCATATCAAGCATTTTTATCGTTCCCTTAATAACCTGAGATGAGATAGCAGAAGATTTATCTCGCGGGAGGCCTAACTTAACACCAGCATCGATCATTGCTTCAAGAAATAACAGAACAAATGCTGGGCCACTACCACCCAATGCTGTAACAGAATCCATTAATTCTTCATTGACTTCAATGGTTTGTCCCATAAATGAAAACATTGCCTTTACATCTTCAACGTCAACGCTTTCCACATGGTTGTTTATAGAAACGCCCATCAATCCTTCACCAACTTTCACGCAGATGTTTGGCATAATCCTAATGACCTTTATGGTTTTACCTATCATTGACAATATATTTGATGTTGTAATTCCTGCCATAATGCTAATAAGAACCTTCTTCTCATTAAAAAAAGGAGCTATTGATTGCAGAACTGTTTTTGAATCCTGTGGTTTTACGGCAAGGATCACAAAATCACTTTTTTTAACAACATCTCCGGGATTTTTATAACACTTTATCCCATATGTTTTTACAATAAAACTTGCCCGGGATGGTTTTGCCTCGGCACAAGCTATGTTCGTTCTGTGCTGGATGTTTTTCACAAGAGTCTTCAAAATTGCTTCACCCATATTGCCCATGCCGATTATCCCTACTTTTTTCATTTGACCCCCTTTTCTTAACCAAAGATGTGAATCTTTTTTTTAGCCGGGTTTTTCTTAAGGAGTATGTAAGATGCTCCTGGACCTCCGTCGCACATGCGGGCACTGGAAAAAGCTGTAACCCATTTTCTGTTCATGGCACGTACAATCCATGTTTTCAAATTTTCCTTTAAAACTGGAACATTTCTGGATCTTAAACCTCTGCCATGAACCACTTTAACGCAGGTGAGGCCTAATTTTATAGAATCAATGATGAACTGCTCGAAAGACAATTTCGCATTTTCTATCGAAAGGCCATGGAGATCGAGGGTTTTTTGAACAGAGAATTCTCCGTTCTTTAGTTTTTCTAGAGCCAGAGGGTTTGTTCCTTCAGCGTAACCCTCCATATACTCCGGCATGTTTGTCACGTTCATCTTTCGTCTGTCAGATATCGCTTCTTCCAGCAAATGTTTAGGATCATTTCTTGGATTAATGGGATGAATTTTTATAATTGTGTTGGGGCGTTTTATAATAGTCTTTTTTTTGGAGATTTTCTTAACACCCTCCATAGCTTCAGCGTAAAGGGCTTTTTCATCCCGAATCAAACCCTTAAGTGATATTTTTCTATCTTTAATAAATTCTGGCAAATCAGAGAGGATTGTATAAATGGAAGTAGATTTTTTCATGTTTGTTAGTTTTACTCTAAAGAAGAAATAAGTTCAAGTAGATGAATGGCAGTGTTTTGACAATAATAGCTATTTATAATAGATTAACAGGAAAGAAACATGGTTATTTAATTGATTTGGCATAATCGGACGTATTATTTTTATGCCAATAACCTCACTTATCGTATTTTCAAAGAGGTATATTTTATAAAAAAGGTAAATCTTGAAGAGTATTCAGATAGTGAAAAAGCTTTGCAACCGCCCTCAAAAAAAGATTTTTTTAGTGGCAGCAATTGAAAACAATGCCCATGCACTGGTCTTCTTAGACATGGTACGAGGAATTTCTAACGTTTTATGCAGATGGCATACTGGGTATGTTGACAATAATGACAGGTCTTGCGCTGGCGCTGAAGGCAACTGCGATCCGACCCCTGTGTTGCCTTGCATATTTTCAGTGTTTTCCTACAATCTGCTTGTGAGAAAGATTAAAATTATGTTTCTTAAATGGGATATACAGCATGGAAGAGAAGAGTTTTATGCTGTCAACATGAAGACACACCCTTCATAGACGTCATGATCAAACTTCTCACAATTGTTTCGATGACAAACACATTTAATGTTGGCGGTGTTATTCCTATGGAATTGCCAAAAGTAGTTGTAGAATTTGAAAAAATTATACAACATAAGGTTGTAAATTGATAACTGCCATATCATTTATTATTATGGCAAAACAGTGACACTAGCCACACGTAAGGAAAAGATATACCAGTTCCACGGACTCTTCTGTGGGAATTTACTGAAGCGGAGAGGATATAATTGAACACAATTGCGGAAAACGATTACGTATTAATTGTTTACAGGGAAAAGAGGTATTTCAAAAAAGTTGAGATGGGGAAATCGTTTCATGGTACAGGGGGTGTAATAAATTATTCTGATCTTGTGGGTGTTGAATATGGTGTGAAACGAGGAAGTTACGAGTTTTTCAAGCCCACACTGGAAGACATAATCATGTATGGGCTTAGACGGGAAACCCAGATTGTTTACCCGAAGGAAGCCTATCACATTTGCTTCAAGCTCAATCTCAGAAATGGTTCAAAGGTTTGTGAGGTTGGAGGAGGAAGCGGTGCATTAACCTGCATTTTTTCGAGAATGGTAGGGCCTGAAGGCAGTGTTGTAACCTATGAGAAGGAAGAGAGGCACTATAAAAATATACGCAAAAATATAGAACGCTTTACCGAGTGGGATAATGTTGATCTTCATCACGGTGATATCATGGATTCTGACAAAAGAAATTTTGATGCTGCATTCATTGATGTGCGGGAACCCTGGCTGATTATTGAAAAGATAAGGAGTCTCATGAAAGGAAGCACATACTTAGGGATTATAGTGCCCACCACAAATCAGATTGTTGAAACACTCCGTGCACTCAGTGAAGGTTTCGGAGATGTTGAGGTGCTGGAACTCATGTTGCGGAGGTATAAGACTGTTCCCGAGCGGGTGAGGCCAGAAGACAGAATGGTTGCTCATACAGGTTTTCTTATATTTGCGAGAAAATTGAATGGTTAATCTTTTTGAAATAGTACTCTTTTAAGAATAGTCGCTTGCATCGAAAGCATGTTGCCGTCTTGCTTCTTTTAAAATACGCGTTGCAGCGAGTTTGGAGACAACAACAATATCTTCCAGGGGCAAGTAATCCGGAATGGTTGGGTCAAAAAGCGTTTTTATCGATGGTGGAAACTCTGAATCTCCTTCCCAGAGAATAAATGTGATAGATATTCTTGGCAGCACATGTAAAGTAAACGACGCATCACCGTATTCCTGCTGAATTGCACCTAATGAGAGGCCGGCCTCAAGAAATGCATGTCGGTCAAATCCGAATGCTGCCTGGAGTGGTTTTAAAGCTCTTTTTTGATAAACAGGAAGGTAGTGTCTGAGGCCAGGAATGTCCTCATAAGGTACCATATCCTTCCCAATTTTGGCTCCTGATGCTTTGATCAGATAATGAAGAAGGATTATTCTTGTAACGAGAGTAATGTTGGTATTCTTCGAACTCTTGAAGGTGAATCCTGGGACGGTGACTGTGATGCTTTCGTTAAAAAAAGGTATCGCTATGATTGAATTGTTTGAACCTTCCTTATAGAATACGCCTGCTGCTTCGCAACGCTGCGGAATATTGGCATTGAGAAGCTCTTCACATGCCATATGGTAGACTTTTTTGTAAACCTTCTGTTTAATGTGTTCCATAGTCTTGGGAGCTTACTATCTTTCTCACTTCCCTAATTTTTGCTGCATAGTCTCCACTGTGAAATATTTCTGTACCCATGACAACAATATTTGCACCGGCTTTTACAACACGCTGAACATTTGTTGCCTTGATACCACCATCCACTTCAAGATCGATATTCCTGCCCGTTTTTTTAATCATGTCACGTGCTGCAGTTATCTTTGGTTCCATGGTTGTAATATACTGTTGTCCGCCAAATCCAGGATTCACGGTCATAATGAGGAGAAGATCAATCGCGCATAATGCATATTCAATGAGATTGAGCGATGATGAAGGATTCAATGATACACCAGCTTTCCTGCCCTGTGACCGTATCATATCGATGGTCCTTAGAAGGTGCACGTCAGCCTCAGCGTGTACAGTAACAATATCAGCTCCGGCCTCAATGAATTCAGATACGTATTGCTGTGGATTCTTGATCATAAGATGAACGTCAAGTACTGTTGTAGTGATGGTCTTAAGTGCTCTGACAAACATGGGCCCGATCGTAATATTTGGAACAAAATGGCCATCCATAACATCAACATGAATAAGATCGGCACCAGCTTTTTCAACATCTTTTATCTCCTCTTCGAGCTTGAGAAAGTTACACGAAAGGATTGAGGGAGCTATTAAGGTCTTTTTCATCGTTTCAGCCTCCACTGTTTATGTATATAAGAATTTCCTCATCTCTTTTAAATATGGTCCTGGAGGGGAGAGAAAGTCTCAGGCTTTCTTGCTGAACCGTTCTGTCATTAATCATCACGGTTGGTAATAGGGTGATCCTGTATTTAATTTGTTTTGTATCCATTTCCCCTTGTATATCCCAGAGATTCAAATCTTTCAATTCCGGTAAAAAATAATACTTGGACTCATTTTGCGCAATAAAAAGCGTTACTTCCTTTTTTTCAAGTATTTTTTCTCCACCCTTTGGTGTCTGTGCTATAATCTTACCTTCTTTAATATGAGGAATATGAATAATTTTTCCTATCCCAAGATTCTTTTCTTTTAGCGTTTCTTCGGCCTCCTGAAGGGTTATGCCAATAAGGTTGGGCACGTCCGTTAATTTAGGACCCTCAGAAACTATGACATGGATAATCCTGCCCTTTCTAATAGGGATGTTTGCTTCTGGTTTCTGTACGGTTATATGGTTATAGGGAACATCGCTCCTGTTTTCATATCTTAATACTACGAGGGGAAGCCCTGTTTTTTTTGCAACCTCCCGGGCTTCGTCAACAGTTTTTCCTCGTATATCAGGACAGATGACATTGCCACCAGATTTTAGTAAAAGATCAATGGTAAGATAGACAGATACAAAAAAAACAAAGAAGGGAAGGAGAGAATAGAGCAACCCTTTTTTCCATGTCATAACTTTTTCAACCTTGCTATAAAGAAGCCATCCATTCCGGTTTCAAAAGGTAAGGAAACGAAGTACTCCTTATTAAACAAGAAGGGAAGGGGATTTTCAAGTGCAAACTTCCTGATATTCTTAAATTTGTTAATAACATCGATTGTCTCTTCCGGTTCGAAAGAGCAGACGCTGTAAACGAGATGCCCACCAACTTTGAGTTTATCCCAAACCGACTTAAGCATGGCATATTGTTTGTGACTAAAATGATTAATATCGTTTTCGCGCCTTCTCCATTTAATCTCAGGGTGTTTTCGTATTATGCCGAGGGAAGAACATGGCGCATCAAGGATGATGGCATCAAAAACCTCACCTTTAAAAGGGGCAAAATTTGCATCTCCCAGTATCAGGCTGGAGCGACGATCAGCAAAGCTTAAACGGCTTAAACTATTATCCAAGGCAACCAGACGGATACCAGTGGCAAGATCCATAATATGTGAAGCCTTGGTACCCAGTCCAGAGCATGCGTCCAAAACAAGACTACCGGGTTTTAACTGAAGCGAATGGACGGCAAGCTGTGACGTTTCATCCTGGATAGATATTAATTTGTTTCTGAGAAGCTCGTCCTGGATTAAAGGGGCAAGCCTATTGACATAGAGGGCGGATTCAAGAAATTTCCCAGGTTTAACCATGAGACCCAAATTTTCAAGTTTCGTGATCGCCTCACATTTTGTAATGTTATGCTCAATAACTCTAAGAGCGAACTCAGGCGGTTTATTAAGGTGAGAGAAAAGTAATTCGGCTTTAGAATGTCCAAAACGTTTCCTCCATCGTTGTACAAGCCATTGGGGAAATGAGTAGACTACAGCCATTATATCAGGTGACAGGGATCCTGTTTGGCTGATAACGCCTGGTTTAGAAATACGCCTTGTCTCGATTTCTCTGAGGTATTTTCTTAAAACAGCATTGACAAAACCGGCAGTATTGATACCGTGTTCAGCCTTTGCATATTCAACAGACTCTTTTACTACATGGTGAGAGGATTTTTTCATGAAGGCAACCTGGTACAGAGAAGCCCAAATGAGATATCTAACATGTTTCTTCACATTTTTTCTGGCATATTGTCTGAGTACCCAATCAAAATACCCCTTCCATCGGAATACACCCGAAACAATCTCATGAATGAGACTTTTCTGCTCAGCCGGCAGGCGCTCACCAGAGAAGAAGTGGTCTATCGTTTCGTCAAGAAGCCAGCCGGATTCAACCTTTTCAATGATTGTAACTATAAGTGAACGCAGAGTGAACCAGGATTTATCGTCTATAAGCCATGTCCTCCAACCGTTTTATCCTTTCTTCTATTGGAGGATGGGTACTGAAAAAGGTAATAATCCCTTTTGCGCTGAACGGATTAACAATAAAAAGCGGTGCTGTTGAGGGATTGGCATCATTCATAGGAGAGCGGGCAACCCCCAAGGTCAGTTTTTTAAGGGCACCGGCGAGGTAGAGGGGGTTTCCTGAAAGCTGTGCTCCACGATCATCAGCCATATATTCCCGTGATCTGGAAATTGCTAACTGTATCAACATTGCAGCAAAAGCAGCAAGCATTGAAAAAATAATAACGCTAAAAATGTTTCCTCTTCCCTCGTCGTCATTGCTTCCTCCACCAAAAAATGCTGTAAAACGAGCAAAGTTCGCTATCATGGTGATTGCGCCTGCGAGGGTTGCCGCAACTGTTTGGATTAGGATGTCTCGGTGCTTAATATGGGAAATCTCGTGGGCAAGAACGCCTTCTAGCTCTTCTCTACTTAGTATTCTCATAATACCGGTGGTGACTGCAACAACGCNNACTCTGGGCATGGGAATGGATGCCTTTTGTGCAAGCGCAGATACCATCGCATGAAGCTGCGGGGCATCTGCCTCAGATACTTCTTGAGCCCTATACATTTTGAGGACAATCTTGTCACAAAACCAATAGCTAATAAAATTCATAACAAGAGCTATGAAAAAGGCAATCATGCCTCCGTCTCGTCCGCCAATCATGCTTCCTAAAGCAACAAAGATGATTGTAAGTACAACCATCAGAAAGAATGTCTTTGTCTGATTCATTTGTCCACCATAAAAATTGTTAGGTTTTAAATCAAACATAGTATACTTCTTTTGTTTTGTTTTTTAAAGACACTATATAAGTCAGACGCCTTAGTCCTTAAGTTTATTGACTCATGCTGTCGATCAGTGTAGTATACCGCATGGAATTGCTCAAGACTCTTGTCGACATCTTTCTTCACATTGACAAGCACCTAAGCGAAATCATACAGAACTACGGTCTCTGGACCTATCTGATACTGTTTATTATAGTCTTTATGGAAACAGGTCTGGTTGTAACTCCCTTTTTACCAGGTGATTCCCTTCTTTTTGCAGCCGGGGCATTTGCTGCGTTAGGTGCCTTTGATATAGTATGGCTTTTTGCGATTCTTTCCGTTGCTGCCATTGGAGGTGACACGGTTAATTACTGGATAGGATCGTACATAGGGCCCAAGATTTTTCACAAAGAAAAAGTGCGTTTTCTCAATAAAGAATATCTGGACAGAACACATCNNATTATCAGAACGTTTGCCCCCTTTGTTGCAGGAATTGGCAGCATGACATACTGGAAATTTATCAGCTATAATATCATTGGTGGGATTGCCTGGATACTTATCTGCACCCTTGCCGGATATTTTTTTGGGAACCTGCCCATGATTAGAGAGAATTTTTCCCTCGTTATTTTTGCCATAATTATTATATCAATATTACCGGGTATTATCGAATTTATGCGTCAAAAGATGTTAACTGCACCGGCAAATAAAGATTAAAAATTAAAGGTTTTTGATAGCAAGTGACCAAGATATCGATTTCTTTACAGTTCATTATCATAACTATTTGTTTTTTTGTGCCATGCGTGACCAACAGTGAAACCCTGATAATCTATTCCGACATGGGATCGGAAACATGCCGATTCGATGTTGAGCCTGCGATAACTCATGAAGAGCAGGCAAGGGGACTAATGTTCCGGAAATCACTGGATGATAAAGCAGGGATGTTTTTTATCTTCCAACGGGAGGAGTTGAGACATTTCTGGATGAAGAACACGCTC
>MTKX01001276.1_pt1 | contig 14127 bp, 11 predicted proteins | sample 1042771 | NCBI WGS metagenome assembly MTKX01 (sample SAMN06212183, study PRJNA360534) | anaerobic digester metagenome | biome: Wastewater treatment plant; material: sludge; isolation source: anaerobic digester fed with sludge from wastewater treatment plant | place: Denmark: WWTP Randers ... | reverse complement strand
TGGGTCCAGTTGGCCTGTCCGGCGATCCAGAGGTCGTTTCTGGGAGCGGAGAGGGATGAGGCATAGGCGGAATAGTTCTGCGCCTGACCGCTGCCGTAATGCATCCCGCTCGGTGTCCGGCCGGTGACATCATACTGCACCGGGCTTCCTACAACATCGCCTGCCAGAGAGGCTCTGGGCCTGGCGGGAGCCACATAATACTGCCTGTAAGGCAAAAATGTGCTTGCGGGAACTGGCATATCCATCCATTTTACCATGCCGGAGACCCCCGGCTCAAAGAATTCGGAGCGATCCACTGCTCCATATCCCACTGCCAGAAAATCGTCCTGTCCCCATGCCATGCCTATGGACGTGAGCGCAGCTAACGCGGCCATGAAAAGCAAAATTATGTGGTTTTTATATCTCATAATCACACCTTAAAGTTCTTGGGCCATGAATATCTTGGCTAACAGCATCGTTGTCGGGAAGGGCCGGAGGGCAGCCCTCCCCAGGAGGTCGTTTTAGGCGAGCGCCTGCCGGCCCCACTCCCCCACCCGGCAGTCGGAATCCCGCTGAATCAAACTCTCACTCTCATAATTTAAAGCCTTGATTCTCATATACAGCTCATATTAGGATCATCTAGAAACCGCAAGCCTATTATTCTCAAAGCCGGGCATCCCTATTATGGCCATGAATGTGCAGAGTTTCATCGAGAACGCCATCGAGGAGATAAGGCGCGAGGTCAAAGGGCGCGCCATCATAGGTTTATCAGGAGGGGTGGACAGCTCGGCCTGCGCCATGCTGGCCCATAGAGCCATTGGAGACCGGCTGGTGCCGGTTTATGTCGACTCCGGCTTGATGAGGCAGTTCGAGTCGGACCGGATCGAGGAGCTCTTCCGGGGAATAGGGCTGGTGCGGGTCAATGCCGAGGACAGGTTCCTGGAAGCGCTTAAGGGAGTAACCGATCCGGAGGAGAAGAGGATGGTGGTGGGGGAAACTTTCATCCGTGTCTTCGAGGAGGAGGCTCGGAAGATAGGAGGCGACTGCCTGATGCAGGGCACCATCTACCCGGACCGGATCGAGTCGGAGGGAGGGATCAAAGCCCATCACAATGTGGGAGGGCTGCCGAGCCGCATGGAGTTTGCCAGCATCGTCGAGCCCCTCCGCGATCTCTACAAGGACGAGGTGCGGGAGGTGGCCAGGGCCCTGGGCCTGCCTCTGGAGATCAGCGAGAGAATGCCCTATCCCGGCCCTGGCTTGTCCGTGCGAATCCTGGGCGAGGTAACCAAGGAGAAGCTGGAGATTGTGCGCAAGGCCAATGCTATTGTGGAGGAGGAGGTTGCCCAGTACTGCCCCTGGCAGGCCTTTGCTGCCCTCCTGGGCAAGGCAACGGGAGTGAAGGGCGATGTCCGGGTTTACGGCTGGGTGATTGCCGTCCGAGCTGTAACATCACGGGATGCCATGACCGCTGATGTGATGGAACTGCCCTGGGAGACTCTGCGCCGCATCTCCAGCCGCATCACCGGCGAGATGCCCACTGTGGCCAGGGTGGTCTATGATCTCACGCCCAAGCCGCCGGGGACGATAGAGTTTGAGTGAAGCTTTTAATTTTTTGCATTAATTTTTTATAAAATTTTTTGCTATCATGCATCTGCAAAATCATATCAGGCTCATCAGCGGATAGTCTTTCTCCCGATCGTACTGCAGCCTGGCCGTTACTATCTCGCCCTGGTACTCGATCACCACCCGAGCCTCGATCATTCTTCCCTGCAGCTCGCCGTAGCCGAATACATTGGCAGCGAGCATATCTCGGTCGATATGGACCTCCACCTCCCGAACATAGGGCTGCAAGGATATGCTCTCCTGCATGGCCTTCTCCAGGCTTGCTGCCGTACTGGTGCTGACCGGCGCTCCCACGAATTGATGGTACAGCGCTCCCAGTTTTATCCCCGCCTCAAAGGCGGCTATCTCTCTTTTCGTAGGCGTTTGATCACCACCGGGCTGATCATATAAAGCAGGATGAGGGCGGCTAAAAGTAGAACAGCATATAAAATGCTGCCTACGTCATGGTGCCATAAGAGGATTGCCGCCACCAGGATGTAGACTCCGCTGAAAAGAGCCATCAGGCGCAGGTCCCTGATCTTGGGGTAGGGAATGCTGCTGGTCATGAGCAAAGCCAGAAAGAGCATGAGCAGGACGGTCAGCAGGGGCCTGCCCAAGAGAACGCTGGCGGAGAGGGCCAATCCTGCTGCGGGGATGGGAAGGCCCTCAAAGTGCTGATCTCCCTTTTCCGAGACCACATTGAACCGGGCCAGGCGCAAGGCTCCGCATAATAGAAAGAGCATGGCTATAGGCCAGAGGCTGGGCGGCAGATGAAAGGCGGAGATGGCCAGGAATGGCGGAGCCAGGCCGAAGGAGACCAGATCGGCCAGGGAGTCCAGATTGGCTCCCAGGGGGCTGCCTCCCATCTTCCGGGCTACCAGTCCATCCAGGCCGTCAGCCATGGCCGCCAGGAGTATGAAGACCAGGGCGTACTGGAAGGATGAATTGCCGGCTCTGCCTGCAAAGAGGATGGCAAAAAATCCGAAGACAAGGTTCAGAAGGGTGAAGATATCCGGCGGCCGTATGACCCGAAAGACATTCATGCGCTCCTCACAGCTATGACCGTCTCCCCGGCACGGACCTTATCGCCCTTGTAGACACTGAGGCTGTAGCCCTCAGGGATGCTGACCTCTACTCTGGAGCCGAAGCGGATCATTCCAATTCTCTCCCCTCTGGTCACCCGGTCACCTGGCTGTACATAGCAGACTATCTTTCGCACCAGAGTGCCGGTGATCTGGCGCAGCTCTATCTCTCCGTCATCAGTCTCCAGATGCATCCGGTTCTGCTGATTTCTGGCTGCCTGGTTCATGAATGCCGGCAGATGGCTGCCCTTCTGGTATTCGATATTTCTGACCAGGCCATCCAGCGGTGCCCGATTTACATGAACATTGGAGGGACTCATGAAGACCGCGACCCGATCCGGCGTGGCCAGAACCACTTTTCCGTCTGCCGGAGAGAGTATGCCCTCCCCCAGAGGAATACGATCCGGGTCCCGGTGAAAAAAGAGCATAAAGACAAAGCTGGCCATGGCTACCGCGGACATATACCAGTTTCCTGCCGCTGCCAGGAAGGCGGTGAGAAGCATGGGAATCGATACCCACGGCACAGAACCCTTGGCCAGTTTCATGATGGATCTCCTCTTCTCGGCTTGATCTCAGTTGCAAGCTCGTCGATGATTGATAAAAGCTCCGGCAATAGGAGAAAGACCAGATAGGATACGGCCAAAAGGGCCACAGCCGAGCCGATCTTGGCGATGAGATTATGGGCGATATCAAAGCTGTTCTCTCCAAACCAGCTCCAGCCATAGGCCATGATCACGAATCCATTTCTGATGATGTTCAGGCCATAGATGGAGAGGGTGGATGCCGCCAGGGCCAGAAGCTTTCTTTTCAGCGGCGCCTCCACCGATAGAATCAGTCCGGCAAAGAGGGCTATGCTCTCAATAGCAGTGCAGGCCAGGATGATCTGCACATTTCTGCCGTTGAGGCTCATCATATTCCAGCTCTCCAATACAACTGGTATGGAGAGAGAATGCAGGATGCTGGCGGTAATGGATGTGGTAAATGCGATCAGGCCAGTCTGGAAAGCCGGAATCAGGGCGAAGGGAAAATAGATCAATCCGCAGACGGCAGCGGCATAGCTGGCCCAGTAGCATGGCCGGCAGGACAGGCCCTTCTCTCGGACCACCCAGGCCATGTAAAGGCAGAGAAGGCTGACAATGAAGAAGAGGGCCACATTGACATAATCCTCTATGTCCAGATAGTGGCCGATCTTGCCCAGCCAAAATAGGGAGAAGAGACCCCATCCCAGAATGGCGGCCCGGCTGCTTCTGGTGAGAGCCGATGCTAAAAGCAGGCCCAGGCAGATCCAGAGAAGAGAGGGTACAGTCCAGTCCGCATTCATCAGGCCTTAGAAGCACCACAGGTTTATTTAGCATTATCTGCTAAACACAACCGTGAGTTGTGGATTCATGTGGGGGTTTATGCTACCTGGTGAGCTCTTTAAGAGTCGAGTCTCAAGTCTTGCCTACGCGGCAATCCTAATCATTGCTTCATGCTCTCTGGCGGGAGCGGAGGAGAGACTATCCGGCGCTGGAGATAAGATAGATCCGGCGCTGGCGGAGATGATGGGACAGGGAGAACAAAAAGCGATTCCTGTCATAGTCATGCTCCGTCCCGATGCAGGTCATGATTTTGCCGGACTGGCGGAGCAGGCAGGCTTGGCGGTTAAATATCGCTACGGTCTCATACCCGGCCTGGCGGGGCAGGCAAAAGCTCAGTCTATCTCCCATCTGGCCCAGGACGATCGGGTAGCTGGAATATACCTTGACTGCAGCACCAGTCTCCAGCAATCCGGGCAGGCAGAGGAAGCCGGGCCGGATGAGAATGAGACTGCTGATGGAGCGGCCTACTCCGGGCCCGAGAACTCCTCCTTGCCGAATGGAGCCTTTGCTTCCGATTCACCGCAGGAGTATATCTCTCCCGCCCGGCTTATAGGGGCGGATAGGCTCTGGGAAAAGGGCATCGACGGGCGGGGAGTCAAGGTGGCAGTGATTGACTCGGGGATAGACAAGAATCATCCCGACCTGGTGGGCAAGGTGGTGGCAGAGAAGAACTTCCTGTCCGATGAGATCACCGCTGACGATCTTCTGGGCCACGGAACCATGGTGGCGGGAATCATTGCCGGGACAGGGGCGGCCTCGGGGGGAGAGTACCGGGGAATCGCTCCCGGAGCGGATCTGATCAGCGTCAAGGTCATCGACGGCCAGGGAGACGGCAAGGTATCGGATATCATTGCCGGCATCGAATGGGCCATTTACAGCGGTGCGGATGTGCTCAGCCTGAGCCTGGGGGGGATCAACCTGGGGGAGACCAATCCGCCCATCACCATGGCCGCGGATAATGCTGCTGCGGCAGGAGTGGTGGTATGCGTGGCAGCGGGAAACAGAAACAACAGCGACACCCAGGGCACAGCAGCGAAATCCCTGGCCGGGCCGTCTTCCTTCTCCCCTTCCAGCAATGGGAGGGATGATGAGAACGGCTATATGGAGAGCCTGGCCCGGAAATTGGGCGGAAAAGGGGCAGAAGTGGAGGATGGATACAGCTCGGTCAGAGCACAGCAGCTGGCGGGATCGGATCAGCAGGATGTTCTGCTTCTCCTGGTTCCGGTTGTGGTAGCTTTACCTCCCGGGCTGATCGACTCTCCCGGAGACGGGGTGAATGTCATCACCGTGGGAGCGGCGGACAGCAAAGGCAGGATGGCAGGATTTTCCGGATCAGGTCCCACCAGGGACGACAGAATCAAGCCGGATGTGGTAGCGCCCGGCGTGGATGTGATCTCCACTGTTCCCTCGGGCCTGAAGCGGCCGGTCTATGTGGACGACTACTATGCCCGGGAGTCGGGAACCAGCCTCTCCACTCCGGTGGCAGCAGGGCTGGCCGCTCTTCTCCTCCAGGCAGAAGACAACCTGACCTCCGCCGGGGTCAAAGCGGCCATGACCAGGGGAGCAGAGAAGCTGGAGAACTCCCAGGGCGAGGCCTATGAAGAGTACTATCAGGGGGCGGGAATGATTGATGCCCTGGCCTCCTATGAGCTGCTTAACAGCTCCAGCCAAATTTGCGGCACAGTACCCGATCTCTGGAGGGCAGGAAGATGGGCCTATCTGCCTGCAGGAAAGGGAGTTTATGTGGGGCTTGACGCCGGTGCAGATCGGCCTCAGAAGAAGATCTATGCCCTGGCTCCGGGAGACCAGGACTGGAATCTGCGCTTTGTCTTTTTCAGCAACAGCAGCCTGGAGGGGGTAAAGACCGAGGCTGTCGGCGATCTATCGGAGTGGGTGAGCCTTCAGGCTCTTCCGGAGAGGATTGCGGCCAATGATCAGAAGGTCTTCTCCGCCTCTCTGGCTGTGCCGGAGGACGCACTGCCGGGATTATACAACAGCAGTATCCGGATCTCCTCCGGAAGGGAGGTTCTGATGGAGATTCCCGTAAGCGTCAATGTGGCTGCGGCGCTGCTGCTCTCCAATGGCACTGCCAATATGACTGGAGCGCTCTCCGGCAATGGATGGGACTATTATTATCTGGAGACGGCAGCAGGGCTCTCGGAGTTCCAGGCCAGCCTGGGCTGGCAGGGTCAGTCTAACATGGATCTATTCCTGCTCTCGCCCACCAGCGAGTATTATGCCGGGCACGACTCCAACTCCACTAATGGCAGCAATGAGTCAGAAAAGCTTGAGGAGAGGGTCCGCATCAAGAGCCCGCCCTCGGGAAAGTGGCTGATTGCTGTGCACAGCGAGAATGCCACAGAAGAGGTGGGCTACCGGCTGGAGCTGGAGCAATTCCAGCTGGCGGCTGAGCCGCAGCGCTGGAATCTGGATGCTGCCGCCGGCTCGGCAGCCCAGGCCCAGTTCGCTCTACATAATTGGGGAAAGGCCCTGGAGAACATCAGCTACAGCGGGGTAATCGACAGCAGCACCTCGGAGGAGAAAGAGGGAATCGTAGAGCACAAGAAGACCTGGGAGTGGGCGGTCAATGCCAGCAACAGCACCAATAAGCTATCCGCCACCCTTTTCAGCGAGGATGAGACCAATTCCAGCGAGCTGGCTTTAGTCTTGGAGAATCCCCAGGGTGATCCCTACGATGCTCTATTGGGGACGGGCAATCTGGGGCCCCTGGAGGTGAGCAGCCCCGAGAACGGCACCTGGAAGATCAAGGTCTACGGAAATGATGTCCGGGATGAAGATGGCCAGAGCTTCCGCATTCTGCTCAAGAGCTACGGCCAGGACCCCTGGAGCTGGATTGAGACTCGTGGTCCGGTGCGGCTGGAGAGCAATGAGAGCGCCGTCCTCTATGCCAATCTCAGCATCCCCGAAACGGCAGCCCAGGCCAGGCGGGACGGCTATATCAAGATCAGCTCGGAGGAGCGCAGATTTGAGATTCCGGTAAGCGTCACCGTATCCGGCACCAGACTGGAGGGGTTGGGCAGAGAGAATGTCACAGACAATGACGGAGATGGGCTCTATGATCTTCTGAGCCTGGGCTTCGGTGTCAATATATCCGCCAACGGCGGAGCCCCGGCTCAGTACCGGCTGAAGGGGACGCTGGTTGACTGCAACGGCAGCAGGATAGAAAGCCTGGATAAGAGCTTCTCGCTGAACCGGAGCGGTATGGTCTCTCTTGATATTCCGGGAGAAGATATCTGGAGGGCGGGACAGTGCGGGCCCCTGAAGGTGGAGAATCTCATCCTCTACGACCTGGGCGGGACCTATATCGACAGGTTCAAGGGAAATATCAGCATAGACCGGGAGCCGAAGCAGTTCCAGCCTCCTGATGCTTATCTAACAGGGGAGTATCTCAACCGGACCGATGGGGAGTTAATCATCATCGGTGTGAACCTGACTGTGGTCAAGCCGGGCCGCTATAGGCTGGAGGGGACCATAGTCAACGACTACAAGGAGGAGCTGGACAGCGAGAGCGAAGAGGTGGAGCTCTCAGCAGGCAACACCACAGTGGAGCTGGCATTTGACAGCGAGGAGTTTGTCAAGATCGATGAAGTCTCCCGCATTCATCTCCTGGACCTGGTGCTCTCCCGGGATGGGGCGGAGCTGGAGAGGGAGGAGTACCCTTATGTCACTGACGAAATGGACCCCAAGGCTTTTTCCCAGCCGAGCATCAGAATCGATCCGGATGCAGTCAGCCCCTCCGGCCGCCCGGTGATGCGGCTGGGCGGATCCAGGGGAGCAGCCCGGATGGAGAACGAGAGCGCGGCTGTATCCTGAGAGGGCATAGGCCCTCTCGAATCTTTTTTTCCTTAGAGATGGAGCACCATCTCGTCCTCCGCCACCACAATATCGGAGAAGCCCTCTGCCGTGGCTCTAGCCTGGTGGCGCATTTGCAGGCTGGTATATCGTCCGGCATCAAAGTGGGTCAGAGCCAGCCTCTTCGCTCGCGCCTGCCGGGCGATGTCCGCCGCATCCTGGGGATTTAGGTGGGGCCACTCTTCGCTCTTTTCCCCAGGCAGGAAGGCGCACTCAGTTATGAGCAGGTCGGCATCCTCGGCCAGCAGGACGGCATTCTCGCAGGATCCGGTGTCGGGGATGTAGGCGATGATCTTGCCATCCAGCTCCAGGCGGCAGCCCAGGCAGGGCGAGGCGTGGCGGAGGAAGCGGCAGTCCAGGGGGAAGGGCAGCTTGTAGGGGCCGGGTGAGAGCTCCCGGATCTCCACGGGATAGGGCTGGCAGTCCAGGGGGACGGTGAAGGGCTCGTTGACTATGGTGCTTAAAACCTGGGCTGTCCCTTTTTGGCCCAAGATGGTGAGGCCGGGAAAGCTGAACTTGTTCATGACATGCAGCCCCTCGATGTGGTCCAGGTGGAAGTGGGAGAGGAAGAGGAAGACATGCCGGTCGTCCTTGATGTAGCGGTCCGCCTTATATATGCCGTTTCCGGCGTCGAGGAGGATGTGATATTTTTCGGAGTTGATCAGGGTGCAGATGGTGCTGCCGGTGGGGCTGTCATACCAGCCGTTGGTGCCGAGGAAGATGATGTCCATGTTAGTTCTCCTAGGGGCCGCCCCACTCCGCCAGCTGCTGCCGCACCTTCTCCGCCAGTGGGCTCTCGATCCTCTGGAAGATCGCCAGGGCCTGCTGGGCGCAGGAGACGGCTTCTTTATGCTGGGCCAATTGATGCAGTGCCTGGCTCTTGGCGAAGAGAGCCTCGGCCTCTCCCTTGGGGGATTCAATATCTTGGAAGATCTTGAGAGCTTTATCGCAATGATCCAGGGCTTTTTGCGGCTCGCCCTGAGCAACGAAGGTCTTACTCAGGGTGCAAAGTGCTTCGCCCTCAAATTTCCGGTATTCGATGTTGCGGGCGATATCCAGGGACTTTGCGCAATAATCGATGATTTTGTCGGTCTCTTTTAGATCCAAATAGGCTTTGCCCAGATTGCAGAGGATTTCACTCTCATTCTGTTTGTCGCCAATCTCTCGCATAATGACCAGACTCTGCTTGTGGAACTCGATAGCCTTGAGGGGCTCGCCCAAATAAGAATGCGCTAACCCCATATTGCTCAACTGATTTCCTTCGACCTTACGGTCGCCGATCTCACGCGAAATCTTAAGGGCTTCCTCGTAGAACTCAATTGCCTTTTGGATTTCGCCTAAATCTGAGGAAGCAAGGCCTAAATTGCCTAGCCACGCAGCTTCGCCCCGTCTGTTTCCTATCTCCTTTGAGAACCCGAGAGCTCGGTCGTAGAACTCCATTGCTTTTCGGATCTCGCTCCGATGATAGTAAGCAAGGCCCAAATTTCCCAGCCATATTCCTTCATTGCTACGATCTCCGATCTCTTGTGCTATGCTGATTGCCTGTCCATAGAGCTCTATTGCTCTTCGGATCTCCCCCAGATGATAGTAGGCAAGCCCCAGGCTCCCTAGCCATACACCTTCACTACGTCTGTTTCCGATTTCTTTTGCTATCTTGAGGGCCTGATTGAAGAATTCGATCGATTTTCGTGTCTCGCCGAGATATGAGGAAGCAAGCCCCAAGCAGCCGAGCCACACACCTTCGTTTCGTCTGTCTCCTATCTCTTGCGCTATCTTTAGAGCTTGATCATAGAACTCGATAGCCTTGAGGGGCTCGCCCAGATCTGAATACGCCAGACCTAAATTTCCTAAGGCGGCTCCTTCGCCCCGAAGATCTCTAATCTCCCTTGAGATCTTGAAGGCTTGCTCGTAGAATCCGATGGCTCGGCGGGGCTCACCAAGATGGGAATAGGCTACGCCTAGGTTGCCTAGATCAGCTTCTTCAGCCTTGTGGTCGCCTATATCTCGCGAGATATTGAGGGCTTGCTCGTAAAACTCAATTGCCTTTCGAATCTCACCTAAATGAGAGTAAGCATTCCCAAGATTACACAGATGTTTTCCTTCAGTTTGTCTATCCTGCAAGATCCTGGCTGCAGCTAAACCAGTTTCAAGCCAGGCAATTTGATCTCTTGGGTGCAGGCGCAAATCCAAAATATAAATTCCTTCTTTTGCATATGATCCAGCCAATTGGATTATAGATTTTGAATCTCTTTTATTTAACATCCGAAATGATTGAATTGCGCTTTTCGCCCAAACATATCCTACCTTAATGTTTGCCAATTCTTGATCGAAGATCTCGAGTCCTTCTAAAAGGTCCATTCCACCTTTAGTATATAGAGTCCCTGCATAAGAAAGGATCTTTGAGTAATAATTGGCGTGTTTCTGCTTTGCATCAACAAGTTCAACTCCTTCTAAACACGATTCTGCGAAAAGGCGGGCTAGGTCATGAAGCTTATATCGGCCATCGTCTGAGCCTGCTTTAGGGATATAATCCACAAGAGACCAGTGGACAAGATCACTTAAAGCCTCTGACGATGCTCCCGGAGCCATCTTTAAAACAGCAATTGCAGCATCTCTGTCAAAATCATTGGGAAAGACAGATAGACGGCTCCATTGTTTTCTCCTTCCAGGAGAAAGAAGATCGTAGCTGAGGCTGAATGAACCTTTTACCAGTTCAAGCCTGGCAACTTTATCCTTCAGACGCTGTTCGTAATCTGAGACTTTAAGGTCCTTCTTTTCAGCGAGAGCACTGGCAGCATTTCGCAGAGCCAGCGGCAGATAGCCGCAAAGCTTTGCTAGCTCATCAGACCGGCTGCCAATTCGGGGGGCAATATCAAGAAGAAGCTGTTGGGCCACTTCTGCAGGCAAGATATCAAGATCCTTTTCTGCAAGACCCGGAAGGGTGAACTTTAGTCTGGAGGTGATGATCACAAAGCAATTCGCTGGTGGCAGCAACGACTGCACCTGCGTCGCATCGGATGCGTTGTCCAAAAGCAGAAGAATACGTCTTTCTGTCAGAATCGTGTGGTATAAACCACGCAGCCCGTTTATATTATCAAGCAGACGATCAGTGGGACTGTAAGCCCGGATGACATGAGCCATGGCCTCTTCGGGTTTCAAGGCGGGCAAGTTCGGATTGGTGCTCGTCCCCCTCATATCAATGAAGATCTGGCCGTCGGGAAAGTTGTCTTTGATTTTCTCTGCCAGCTTCAGGGCAAAGGCAGTCTTGCCCACGCCACCCATGCCCCGCACACCGGTAATAGCGGCGCCTTTTTCGAAGCAATAGAGGATGTCGCTTATATCCTGCTCCCTGCCTTTGAAGTCGCGCGGGGGTGGCGGGATTTGATGAGGAATAGGCGGTTTATTCGATCCTGAAATCGAAAAATCACGTTCCCCATTGGGAGGGGCTGTTTCATCATCCTTTTTCCAATTTCTGTTCAATTCGCTCCATTTGCGGAAAAAGACGATGCCTTTGTCTGAATCAAAATCCAGATGGACATAGTTATAGGAATAGGTGTAGTCTGAACTTGAGGGCAGGCTCCTGTCGTAACAGGCTCCTGCTGGAATTGTGATATGATATCCAAAGTTGTCTCTTATCGCAGACACTCCTGGTTCGTGGGCATGTCCATGCAAAATGAAATTGCATTTTCTCTTTAGGTGCACATCCATCCGGCTTTTATCGAATGGAGCCAGCCAGTCAAACGGATGGTGAAGAAGGGCAATTCTGATATCTGAGCTAGAGATCTTCTCAAGCGATTCATAAATCTGTGGCTCTCCAACGCAAAGATATCCCTGATCGCTCACCTCTCGCTTTTCGTCTCTGTGGCGCGCGCACATCCAAGCTGAGTTGATGCACAGTAGGGAGATCTTCTTGCCACCAACTTCTATAGGGCCGAAATCACATTGCTCTCCGGGTTCTCGGCCGGTTAAATCAGGAAAGGAATGATAAAAATCCTGGAATGGCAAAAGCGCAGTCTTCCTTTTTTCACTCCAGCAGCGTTCAACTTCCTCATTTGAAGTTAGAGGTTCCGAAAGAGAAACCGGAATTTGATCCCTATTCAAATCATGATTTCCAGGAACTATAAATAGTCGTTCTGGACCTAGTTCGCAGGCGTCCAAGATTGGCCTGAAAAATTCGTCTTTTGCTTTCTTGTACTCATCAGGATCTCCGCCTTTGGCGACATCCCCGCTGAATACGATAAAATCTATCTTCTTCAAACGAGGGCTTATTTCCTGCTCCCTCGCTTTGATGTCTTTGATAAGGCCATCGCAAACAACCTTGCGATTGAATTTAAATTTCTCATTTTCTTGGTGCCAATCCGAAAGATGAAGCCAGGTAACGCCGGTCATCTTTCCCTCATGCTTATTCTCTGGTCCATGATAAGCTCATCATCCCGCCTATTGCCGTAGCTTTCCGGGGATGAAAATCCATCCCTCCAATCCAGTTGGAGTCTAAGCGGAATAAGAATTTAAAATTTCCCAGCAAAGCAGCCAATAACGACAAGAAGCCCGTCCTCCAAACCCTTCTATACTTTCCCCACCTAAATCATAGTTCATGATAGTAGCTGACTTCTCCATGATCCCCATGGGCTCAGGCACCAGCGCCTCCCGTTATGTCAAAGCCATCCATGAGGTCCTGAAGAGCTCCGGGATCAATTTTGTCCCCGGTCCCATGTCCACCTCTGTGGAGGTCAAAAGCCTCCAGGAGCTCTTCCGGGTGATAGACGCCGCCAATGAGAGGCTCAAGGAAATGGGCGTCCAGAGGATCATCACCAACATCAGAATCGACTGCCGACTGGACAAAGAGATCTCCATCCGCTCCAAGCTGGGGGCGGTGGGGCCATGACTGCCACCGGCAAGGCCTGCCCCTTCGTTGAGGGGAGGGTGTGCCTGCAAGAGGACTGCATGGCCTGGCTGGAGGGCGGATGCTGCCTGATCCGGCCCGGCGGGAGCAGCAGCGCCTTCGAGCAGAAGCTGAAGGCGGCAGCCCCTCTGATGTACCGCTCCCTCCTGGATCTGGTCCGGATCATGGAGGAGACCTCCCGGAACTGCAACAAATGCGGCCCGGAGCTATGGAACTACGCCCAGGAGGCGAGGGCGAACTTGCTCGACGAGCTGATCCGCTCCGAGCTGGCCGGGGCGGGGATAAAGGGAGGATGTGATTGATTATTCCCGGAAAACCGGATGGTGCGAGCGGCCAAAGCATCCCCGCTCCTCAGGCCCGGAATAGAGCCAGCCAGAGCAGATAGATGAGATAGGCGGCCACCCCCAGTCCTCCCTCCAGGCGGGAGATGCGCTTGCCGCTCCAGAAGACGGGCACACAGGCCAGGGCCACCCCGGCCATGAGGGGAATATCCAGCATCAATAGCTGCCTCTCCACCGGCAAACCTCCTGGCAAGGCAATGCAGGTGAGGCCCAGGATCAACAGGATATTGTAAATGCTGCTGCCGAGCAGGTTGCCCACAGCCACATCCCTCTCATTCCTGACCGTGGCGATGATGGTTGTGACCAACTCCGGAGAGGTTGTACCTAGGGCCACCACTGTCAGCCCGATTATGGCCTCCGAGATATGGAGAGACCGGGCCATCTCCACCGCCCCGTGCACGGTCCATTGCCCTCCCATCAGCAATATCCCCATTCCGGCTGCCAGCAGGGCGGCATTCTTCAGCCGGGCCCGAGTGGCGTCCTTTTTTCCCCCCTGCGGCCTGGCCTGGCAGCTTTCCTCCACTCCCCCTGCGCACATGTCCTCGAACTCTTCCTCCACCGCAGCCGACTCATGCCGGCGCAAAAGCAGTATGGTGTAGAGGATGGCGGCGGAGAGAAGGACAGCTCCATCCCCGGCGGAGAGGACGCTGTCCCATGCCAGGCTGGCCATCAGCCCCGCCGCAATGACCATCACGGGCAGATCCAGCTTGATGACCTGCAAGTGCAGCATAAGTGGCCTGAAAAGGGCACTTAATCCCAGAATGAAAAGTATATTGGCCATATTGGCGCCGGCGATATTGCCCACTGCAATCGAGCCGCTCCCCTCCAGACTGGCGGTGATGCCCACGGCCAGCTCAGGCATACTGGTTCCGATGGAGACAACCGTCAGGCCGATGACCAGAGGCCGGATCCCCATCAATGCAGCAAACCTTGCCCCGCCCCGCAAAACCATCTCTGCGCCGATTATGAGGGCAGCTAGGCCCGCC
>MTKX01000747.1_pt1 | contig 14160 bp, 14 predicted proteins | sample 1042771 | NCBI WGS metagenome assembly MTKX01 (sample SAMN06212183, study PRJNA360534) | anaerobic digester metagenome | biome: Wastewater treatment plant; material: sludge; isolation source: anaerobic digester fed with sludge from wastewater treatment plant | place: Denmark: WWTP Randers ... | reverse complement strand
TTTTCGAAACTCTTCTTACCATCTCTCAAAATATCTTCCGAAATATCGCCCAAATTGAAATAAATTTCCCCTCCGGGATTATCAGGGTCTTCGGAGAAAGGATCCATCATCCAGAATTCAATATATTCTACATTAGCAGCTTCGAAATCGGTAGATTCTATTTTTCGCATCATTCCTCCCCAACGGCTGTTAGGATTGCGTAAANNGATTGCGTAAAAACCCTTCGGCATCTATGCCGTGCGAAAAACCCGGAACTCCAGTTACATCATAATTATAAGGTCCTCGCTCCGAAGGATAAAAATCAAGATTCAAAATTGCAATATTTGTAGGTACACCATTGGGAATTTCCTTGGCGGGAAAAACTTCATTTTCGAGTACCTGCCTGACCAAATTGCGCGAAAGTTCATCCTTCGTAACATTTTTCGGCCTAACCGTTCCCGTACGATCGTAAAAAATTGGATCGATAATATACCACGACATGGCTGCACGATTGAAACCATAAGCCAAACCCGTTCCTAATGCAGCTTCGGGAAACATTCCGGGAGCAGTTTGCCCCTGTGGAGTACTGGCCAAAAACCAGTTGTTAGGCAAACGAAGATCAATGGTCGATTTAGCAGCTTCGAAATCATCGATATAAGAAGTTCCTGTTGAGCCAATGGCACTCGAATGCCCTGGAATAAAATGGGCAAACTCACCAGTAAAGGCTATCTTGGAAGGTACACTGGTCGAATATAACGGAAGCTTGTCGAGTAAACGCGTCAACCATAATGATTCTTTTTGATAAGCCACATTCAAACCCCATATTGTATTCGAAATTGGGTCTTCTCCCAGGATAGTTTTTTGGGTTAAGGGTTTTTCCGATAAATTGATAATTGTAGCTCCAAGAATGAAATCTTTACTAATCTCATAATCAATATGAGTACCCAGATAAGTTTTGCTCTGGATGCTGAACATGGTGTTGCTTTCGAGCGAGATGTTGATGGGTGTACCCGAACTCAACAAAGCTTCATTGATAATTTTTACCCGTCCAATAGTATAATCTACGGTATAATCGACATTTTCAGTCAAAGGAATACCACCATGAGTTACTTTGACCGAACCTTGAGGAATATTAAGTGCATTAAGCGAAATTTCACTACTTACTGAGGATTTATAAAAACCCTCCAAAAGGAACTTATTCTTTTCGGGATATTGCTGGGCTCCAACCTTGGTTAAAGTATATAGTGAATCATAACAATACTTGTTGGCCAACTGTTCGTTTCCAATTTTTTGACGAAGGTCGCGCCCGAAGGGTTCAACTTCGGGAAAATAAATGCGCCCATTGCTCGATTGGATTGTTCCACCTTGAGTAGCAGCATTATCTATAAAATCGAAAATTCCATCGGGAGGAGGATTAAGCTGTGGGTCGAGATTGTCGAAACCCATTACCCGAATCAAAGGAATTCCTGCAACTTCTCCTTCGGTAAGATATCCTGTAGGGACTCCATTGTTGTTCCCCGAATACAGCAAATTCAAAATAAAATCCTGCCTGTTTACCTGATAAGCCCCAATAGCATAAACATTTTTCATCATGAGTTTCCAAAGGGGAATGCGAGTATTCACAGCAGTACTTTTCAAAAGTTTGGCCACCAAACAATTGGGAGAGCTGATTCCACCGTCGGAAAATTCACCTACCTGGTAAACCGTAGTATCGCCTACTATGGTATATTGATAAGCAACTGCCAAACTTTGATCGGGATTTAGCGTTGTATTGAGCGAAATAAATCCCAACAAACTATTGAAAGTATATTCTGTAGACTGAAGTTTTCGTGCACTTTCTATTTTCTCGAAGTCCTGGCCTGCAGTAAAATCATTCGATTTCAAATAATTGGAAACCGTGTTGATATTTCTTAATTGGTTGACATCCAGGTAGTAAAGTAAGTTGTTGGCATTGTTCGAAGGATACCCAGGAGCTGCCATGGTGGTACTAAGTGCGGGATGATAAGGGTTTTTTTCACCAAGGTCTTGAAAAGCCACAATGTTGCGGTTATCGGTTACTGCAGCTCCAATATTGGTAACCCACACTTCGATTTTGGTGATATTGACATTCGATTGAACGATAGGAAGAGTAGATAAAGATTGATTATAATGATCGTAAAAATACTGCGACAAGAAGAAATGTTTATTTTCTTCATATTGATCGGCGGTGAGTTTGAAGGTGTTAGTCTGAGCACCACCTTCAACGGTAATATTTTTCGTTTCGCTTTGCTGCTGCGAAACCACCGCAGTAATGGTAGTACGTCCAAATTGCATCTTGGTTTTTACACCGAACAAGCTCTGACTGCCCTGAATAAGCGTAGAATTCAAAGGAAGGTTTACGTTGCCAACTTCTAAAAGTTTCAAAATTTCATCCTCTTTCCCTTCGTATTTGAGCTGGATTTTGTTCTCGAAATCAAAACTCGATTCGGTATTGTAATTGGCTTTGAACTCTATCTTATCGCCCACTTTGGCAATGACATTCATTTGGATTTTTTCCTGAAAGTCGAAGTTTACGGTTTTTCTTTGTCTGACTGCAAGGCTAGGATCTTCATTTTTATTGGATCGAATGCCAAAAATCAGTTCGGCCGAACCATTGGGACGAACATCTATGGTGCTTCCGCCAAAGATCTTATCGAAAGCCTGTCCTCCAATATAAATGGAAGGTATAATACCATCGCTCTTTTCTCCCTTAGTACTCAAAGATTTCTCACGCCAGTAACTGTTCAGAGCTCGCGATGCATCATATTCCATATATTCTTTGAAATCCATCACCAATGGAGGCCTTACCTGAAGCGAACCCATAGTTTCAGTTAGGATATATTGATTCGATTCTCCGTCATATTCTACATTCACCTTTATGCTCGAGGGGTTTCGCAGAAACAATTGGTGTTCGGAGGCTGGGGGCGAATAAAGGTCCCTGTCCTTGAAAGGATAGCGTAAAGGAATAGTATCGGGAGGCGCAAAAAATGCAAGTGAATAATCCGTAGAACTGGCTTTCGGATCGGCTGCGGAAAAACCCGAAAGAGCCACCACAAAGCCAAGAGCAACAAAATAACGGATAAATGGTATAATAGACGTTTTCAAGCCAACTGATAGTTTTGTTTTTACAATACCTTTAGTGCTTCCTTGATCATCTCCTCCACCGAGATAGAATCTCCCCGTGTGGAAACGATCTTTTCCAAAGCTCGTTGAACTAAGGTTTTACTAAAGCCCAAAATGACCAAACCAGATAACGCTTCTTCTAAATTTCTATTGCCTAAAACAGGTAAACTTCCCTGAGAAGTTGTTACCTTCCCTACTTTATCCTTTAATTCGATGAGAATACGCTGAGCAGTTTTAGTTCCAATGCCCTTTACTCGTTTCAGAATCTCTTCGTTTCCGCTTGCAATGGCCGAAATCAGTTCAACAGGAGTCATCGAGGATAGAATCATTCGGGCAGTACTAGGGCCTATGCCCGTCACCGTGATCAAATGCCTGAATAAAGTACGTTCGCTTTCCTCCGCAAAACCATAAAGCATCTGTGCATCATCTCGCACAACCAGATGAGTATAAAGCCGAACCCTTTCTTTATCCTTTATACTCGAAAACGTATTCAACGAAATGTTTACTTCGTAACCCACTCCATTACAGTCAATTACTGCATAAGCAGGATTCAATTCGGCTATCTGTCCCTCAAGGTAAGCGTACATAAATTTAGCAGAAATGGCTGGTTTAGTTAATAAAAGGAAGAATTCGAACTTCCTTGGCTAGCAAAATTACAATTTTCCGATTTGGGAATAAAATCATCATCCCTGCCAAAATTTGATCTTATCCTAAATCAATTACAATTTCGAGCTAATTTTGCAGCTTGTGGTTTTTTGAATTTACCAAACCAATGAAAAAATTCTGCTTCTTTCTTATAGTTTCTTTATATGCTCCTATAGCTTCATCTCAACCGGCGCTGGTAAATGAATGGTGGGACCAGGCAAAAGGCATTAATAAACAGGAAGGACAAATCCTCGACACTTTAAGAATAGGACATTGGATCACATGGTATCCCGATGGAACCAAAGAATCGGAAGGCAATTATCATGATGGGAACAAAGCTGGCAAATGGGAATATTGGTTTCCCGATGGAAAATTAAACTCAATACTGAACATCGAAAATGGTCCTTGCATCTTATATCATCCAAATGGTAAAATTTGCATGGAGTGGCAAGTCATTCATGGCAAGCGTAATGGAAAGCTCGAAGAATATGATACTGCTGGACATCTGATTCGTCAAATCACTTCGCAGAACGGACTAAAACAAGGGTTTGTGCAGACGTTTTACCCGACAGGGCAAAAATCATTCGAAGGCATATACAGAAACGATAGCCTCAACGGGAAAGCCATTTGGTATTATCCGCAGGGAAATAAAGAAATGGAAGGGAATTTACATAACGACCTTCAGGAAGGATGGTGGATTTTTTATCATCCTAACGGAACGAAAGGTAGTGAAGGAAAATTTAAAGAAGGGAAAAGAACAGGGAAATGGGTGTTTTATTACGAAACAGGAGAGAAATGGCGCGAAGGTGAATATGCAGACGATCAACGTCAGGGTCATTGGATAACATTTTATGAAACTGGCCAAAGGTTTCGAGAAGGCAACTTCGTCAATGACAAGGAACAGGGGTTGTGGGTCGAGTATTATCAAAATGAGAATATCAACTATCAGGGTTATTTCGAGGGAGGATTAATGGAAGGTTTATGGGAAGCATGGTATGAGGATGGGAAAACTCGCTATCGAAATCACTATTCACTTGGTATCCCCCATGGTAAATGGACTTATTTCTATCGCAACGGAAATAAGAAATACGAAGGATATTACGTGAATGGCAGGAAAAATGGTCTTTGGACAGAATACTATCAAGATGGATCGATGGAAAGCAAAGCCAATTATACAGATGGGCGTAGACAAGGAACTGCCTTCTTTTATGAGCCCAATGGCTTATTGATTCGTCAGCAAGATTTTCTAAATGACGAACCTCATGGTAGTTTCATATCTTTTTATCCCAACGGTAAGAAAAGCAGCGAAGGCGTTCACTATCGAGGCAGCCCCACTGGTATCTGGAAATTTTACAGCCATGATGGGAAATTGATAATGACTAAAACATACAGTAACCCACCCTCTTCATCGAAACATCAAAAAGAGAAGAAAAATTAGTTGATTCTCGAATAAGGATGAAATGTAATTGCCGGTAAGAATTCTTAGCAAGGTTCAGGCTTTTTTCAATGTAAAGCCGAAGGTAGTTCCCACGCCTATGCTGCTACGCACATTCACGGTTTGATGATGGGCTTCGATGATATGCTTTACAATGGCCAGTCCAAGTCCCGTGCCGCCCATTTCTCTCGAACGACCTCTGTCAAGGCGGTAAAATCTCTCGAATATATGAGTTAGATCATTCTGTGATATACCCGGCCCATCATCGGTAATCTCAGCCAAAATGTTCTCGTCCATATCGAAAAAACTTATCTTGATTCGCCCTCCTGATTTTTTACCATATTTTATAGCATTATCGATCAAATTGGTAAAAACCTGAAGTATTCTTTGCCTGTCGGCCAAAACATAAATGGGGCGGTCTATGTTATGGTTGATAAACACTTCACATTCTCTTTTCTTAGTCTTCATCTCGAGAGATTCAACGGCTTCCCTTGCTAAATCCACGAGATTGAACCGTATTATATTGAGTTTCAATTCATTTGCTTCCAATAAATTGATCATTTCGAGATCTTCAATGATGGCAATCATCCGATTTACACTCTTTTCGGCTTTCAAAAGATAGTTCCGGTTCACGTTTGGATCTTCGAGCCCTCCATCGAGCAACGTAAGAATATATCCCTGAATGTTAAAAATCGGAGTTTTCAATTCATGAGAAATGTTACCTATATATTCTCTCCGGTATTTTTCGAGCTCCTTCAAAGTCTCTATTTCTTCCCTACGTTCATCGCTCCATTCGGTTACTTCACGCTGCACATCTTCAACAGAATGGGCTTCGATGGTTTGCCTGGGGTCTATTCCCTTGGGAACCTTTTGACTATGGATGGTCTTATAAATGACTCTGATCTTACTGAAAATGAACTTATCCACAAAGAAAAGCGTGATAAAATATACGGCTACCCAGATTCCAAGGCCTAATAGAAGAAATTGAATACCAACGGGTTGTTGATATATTAAATTGATAATGACTAAAAAAATGCCATAAGCCACAATTGTTGAAAAAGCAGTAAGGGAAGCAACTTTACGGGAATCGGAAAACCGGAAAATCTTCTTCATATATCAGGAACAAAACTCATAATTTTATCGAAAGAACAATCATCCTCACTCATCACCTATATTTTCGAATTTATAACCAATCCCTTTTACGGTCGTAATAATCGAAATTCCCAATTTTTCCCTGATTTTCCGCACATGAACATCGATTGTTCTTTCCCCTACAATAACATCATTGCCCCATACCTGTTCAAAAATCTCTTCACGGGTAAAGACTCTGTCTGGTTTCGAAGCCAGCAGGCTAAGCAATTCGAATTCTTTCCTTGGCAAGATGATTTCTTCGTCATTCTGTATTACTACATATCGTTCTCTATCAATGGTCAAACCTTCGAACCGTATTATCTTTTCCAATTCAGCTGGCTGAATACGACGTAGCAAGGCCTTAATCCGACTGATCAATACTTTGGGTTTAATGGGTTTCGTAACATAATCGTCGGCACCCATCTCAAACCCGGCTATCTGAGAGTAATCTTCGCCTCTGGCGGTGAGAAAAACAATCAACATATCTTGCCCAGAAACAATTTTTCGAAGTTCTTGACAGGTTTCCATCCCATCCATCCCAGGCATCATCAAATCGAGCAAAACCAAATGAGGCTTGCTTTCCTTCACCTTTNNCCCTCTCGCTGTAAATTGTATCCTAAAAACTCAAGGACATCGGGCTCGTCGTCAACCACTAAAATCTTATATGCCGAAGCTTCCATTTGTAATTTATGTGTTTCTACTTTTTCATGCGAATTGCTCTGGGCAAATGTAATCTATTTATCTTGAAACAAGATTAACAAAGACTTTATATATAAAAACAAATGTATAAAGGAATGAAATTTTTGTTACAATCTTTTTGGGTTTAAATAACCAAGGCCTTTAAAATAATTAAATTTGCAAGGAATTAATGCGATAGTTGACCAAAAGCACAAGTGCATGTCGAACTGGTTGGAAGAAGCGGAAAGACGTTCACGAAGAGAAGAATTCAAGGGGCAATCCGAGCGCCTGCAAGTAAGAATTGACAGGGTAAGAGAAAATTATCAGAAGAATCAAGAGGTTTATGATGCTTTCATCGGTAAGATAAAAAGCCTGATTAACAGGGCTAATGCGCTGCCTGCCGAATTTCGTGAGCCTTTTGGAAAANNAATAATTATTTGAACATCTTTTCGAGCAGTCGGCACATCCGTAGCAATAAAAGCAAAAGACTATGGGCTAAATTATTCCCCACACACTTCAAGCACATCAGGGTGGTTTTTATAAACGTTTCGAAACATCTCGACAAAATCGACCTCGAAATCAGGCAGGACCTATTCGAGCGAAAACGCATCAACGAAGATGGAAATACGGGAAAACATCATCATAAGAACAAAAAGGATCATATCGACCTTGTCATCCATCTCGACATTATACTGTTAAACGACGAACTCGCCCAGAAAATCCTCGATTTCCTCGCCTTCAGATGCGAACTGAACGATTTTCCCATCCCCTTCGAGGAAGCCATTTATTATTAATTCTCTATAGAACCATTTCCCCGAACTGTCTACATCCAATGCCGTTTCTTGAAATAAAACAACATAAAACCTGCTAAAGCCACCATTACAGCAGTAATGATATGAAAAGCATATTTGTTTTCCTGTAGGGGCAAAAGAATGTTCATGCCATAAACACTGGTAATGAAGGTTAAAGGCAGAACAATGGTCGAAACAAGGGTAAGCGTTTTTACAATCTCATTGGTACGATTGGTTTGTAACGAATCGAAAGTTTTGGAATAGCCTTCAATCAATTCCGAATAATCTTCGATTAAGTCCCAGATTTTCTGATAATAGTCGAGTATATTGCCCCAATATTCTTCCATGCTTTCGGCAAAGCTTTGTATTTCACCCGATTCGAATTTGTTGAAAACCGGGAGTTGGGGCTTAAAAATCGTATTCAGGATGATAATATTACGACGCGTTACTGAAATAGATTCAATAGTCTGCAGAGTCTTTCGTTCGAAAAGCATCCGCCCGGCCTGATCTACCTGATCACCCACGTATCGAACCAGGGTATAACTTTCTTTCATTAAATATTCTAAAATGCGATAAAGCAAAGCATCACTGGTTGCGAAATCAAGATCGATATGCTGTTCGATTTTCTGACGTGTTTTCAGGAAAAACTCCGATACTTCGGAATGAATCTTCCCCATTGTGATCACATAATCCTTCCCCCAGAATATCTTTTCTTCGCGAGTACGTACAAAATTCCGTGTCTTGTCGAAATAGGGAAAATGTAAAATAAGAAAGTAATAGTCGTCGTAGATATCGATTTTGGGCCGCTGATTCACCAAACTTCTGCAGTCTTCAATATCCAGTGGATGAAAATGGAAATGCTCAAGAAGATAGTCGAAATCCTGTTCCGAGGGATTAAGGATATGATGCCATTTGAGCGTTCCAATCCTGTTGGTTTCGATCATAACCCTGGTTTTAAAAATTATTAATACTATTGATTGGTTTACATGCCCCTCAATCTTTTTAAACTTTGCAAAAATAAAGTAAATTAATGAATAACGGCATGCTCTTGGTGAATCACTCAAAAAGTTCTTATTCTAACTCATTAATAATCAATGATAAAAACTAAGCGATAGATCGAACCGCATAACGATGTGTAAACCTCTTTCGAGTCCAAAACGATAAGCTATAATCAAGATGGCGGCGATAAAAAGGTAAAGGAAAGCAAATGAAGTCTTTTTATGCAAATAACGTTTTTTACTTTCAGATGGCTGGTTTTGATGGTTAAAAAGTGGAGGGATTACCAAGAACGCCATTGCTACTAAAATAATGATATCATATAGCAAAATGTTCTCGTGTTGAGGGGTTCGATTGGGAATTTTAATCCAAAGCATTAAAAGTGAACCTATAAACCATGGAATAATCATCTGGCTTAAAATGAAATAGGAACGGTTGTAGCGATTGATCCTTCGAGGCGAATTGGTGGTGGATAAAATATGAGGGGTGGAATGCCAGCCAAGATATGTCAAAATACCCAGAGCTATTAACGAGAAGAATATTTTCAGTGGGATCCCCAGGTAAAGCCAGTTGGCCACATATCCAAAGCCCTGATTGGTGATGACTCCAGCTACGAATGCCCCAAAAAACATATTGAACGAATGAAACGCCAGCCAGAGGAAAAACAGCTTCATTGCAGGTCGCTTTACCTTACGCATTACCCATCTGTACCATATCAACCCAAAAATCAAAGAAATAACAGGCCCTGCAAGGGTGATCATGATGATGTTGAATGGAGTCCATAAATTTGAAGCATCGCCAATGGGAAACATCACTTCATAATAATACAAAACCGAATCTATCCCAAAGTGAGCCGCCATGAATATAATGGCAAACTGATAAATAAAATAGGCAATAATATAGGAAATAATAAATACAAGTGTCGACTGAATGACGTATGCCGCATACCGCTGAATACGCATGGGTTTGCGTTCCTCTGGCTGAACCGTTTCGCTATCCAGAAAGGGATCGTACGGAGCCGACCTAAAATTCAAAAAAAATAAGAAATTGTATAAAGGTTCTTTGATGTGGATAAAAAAATTTTTAAAAAACAACTTAAAACCCGATGATTTCTTAGGCTTCTTGTATCTTGATTTTCGATGCCCCCCCTTATGTTTCTTGTGATGAGAATGCTTTCTTTCAGAAGATTTTACCCACTGGCTGGATAATAGGACCTGAACTTGTGGTTTCGATGAAATTGAACTGTCAGACGGCTCGACGATCTCCAAACCCCTTTCCACTTTAATTTCGGGCTCATCAAGTATATTTTGGTCAGTTTCCGTATTTTTACCAGAGATTTCAGGTTCTTCGTCCAAAACCTTACGGTTAAAATAAGAAAAGTGGGAAGAATATCGCCTTTGTGACTTATGTTTTTTCTTTAATCCCAACGATATCAATATTCTATCCCAATAAGTTGGCTTGTGATGTCTTCTTGATGAGGAATGGCGTGATTTTTTCGTCATCAGAAATATTGTTGCAAAATTTTCTGAGTAAAACTACAACATTCTTCATTAACTCATCAATTAAAATAAAAATAATTCTTCATTTCCAGCACAAAATCCCATACGAAAAAATGCCGGTGCATAAAATGTATTTACAGGAACGATATTGTTATTACAAAGAAAAAGCCCTTAGATCGGCCAAAACGACCTCGAATCAATAATGAAAATCATCTTTTTTGAATAACAATCGATTTTAAATAAATTAGGTTACAGTTAACTTCACCTGACAGAATTTGAGGCCTTACCCATACTGTTTCTGCCTTCTCTGCTTGCGATAAATCAGAAACCGACATCTTCAACTTCATCCCGTATTTTGTATAACCTATCAACGGTCTGAGAATATCGACAACTCCCTCTTTTCCAATAATAATCATAGAAGTGAAAGAAGCAGGGCATTCTTTGAACCTATCGAGATTATCGACAAACCGGTTTGTTCAATCTATCAATGATATCTAAAAAATAATAAGGATGAGAGGAAGGAGGGCAGTTATGATTATTGCTAAGTTTCAAAATGAAATTTTGCAGAAAAGTTCAGTAAATTCAAACACCTCATTCGGTTTTAATCAGGTTGTCGTGGTTTTGATTATTGTATCATAGCATTACCTCATTACCTTCTCTAAATAATCACTCTTATCACCCTTTTGAGGCCTACTCCCATCACCTACAAACGCGAATTCCTTATTAAATTTCTTCTTCTGACGTCAAATTCTAAAAGGTTCTGCCTATTGGCGAGAAAAGAATTGCAGGCTGGGTTTGAACCATTTATGTAAGATGAAAAATCGAAATACGAGAAAAAAAGCGTTATGTCGACTTACTTAAGTTAATTTTGCACCTCATTTGTGGAAAGTATGATGCCTTGGGGAGAACTTACCGCAATGCTCACTGCTATTTTCTGGACGGCCACTGCCATGGCATTCGAAGTGGCCAGCAAAAGAGTGGGCTCCCTTAGGGTGAATACTTTGCGGCTTCCCATGGCCTTCATCTATTTCTTTATCTTTTGCTGGATCTATCGCGGACATCCTCTCCCCATCGATGCACCATTGCATGCATGGATATGGCTCATCCTCTCGGGTTTGATTGGTTTCGTCTTCGGAGATTATTTCCTCTTTAAATCCTTTACCATCATGGGATCAAGAACTACCATGCTCGTCCAAACTCTCGTACCGCCAATTACAGCTCTGGTGGGTTTTATCCTGCTTTCCGAAAAACTTTCGCTAAAACATATTGCAGGTATGACCCTCACACTGAGTGGAATCTTTCTCGTGGTGCTTACCACCAACAATGGCAAGTTAGGTTTGAAAATTCCTCGCCGTGGACTCTTATATGCTATTTTTGCAGCTCTCGGCCAATCAATTGGACTGGTTCTGAGTAAGTTCGGCATGAGAGATTACGATGCTTTCGCCTCTTCGCAAATAAGAGTTATGGCCGGTGCATTGGGTTTTCCCATTCTTTCGTTTGCATTGCATCAGTCAAATTCCTTGAAAAAAACCTTTCACGATAAGGTAGCCATGAAAAGCATCTTGATAGGCTCTATTTTTGGACCTTTCTTGGGCGTATCATTTTCTCTCATCGCTATCCAACATACCAAAACCGGAATTGCATCTACCCTCATGGCCCTTACGCCAGTCATGATCCTTCTCCCTTCGGCCATCCTGTTTCACCAAAAAATCGTCTGGAAAGAAATTGTCGGAGCTATTATCAGCGTGAGCGGTGCTTCATTGTTCTTCCTATAAAAAGCAACTGATTCTATTTTCCTTTTGTCTTTATTCCTAAATATTAAATCATTCATCAAGTCAGCAAAGATTTTTAAAATATCACTCAAATTAAGAAGCATTCATACATTCGTTTGCTATTCATCTATGTATTCTTTGAAATCAAAATAAGAAAGATTTTGTGATCGATGGCAGCTTTATCTTCAATTTATCTTAAGTGTATTGTTGTCCTTAATCGAAAATTTCAGGCAACAGTCTAATGGCTCTTTCGATGAATGGATATTCGATGTAGTTCGTCTTATCTAAAAAATCAAAAATATATTGCTGTGTGGGACTTGGTTCCAAACTCGCCTAAGCTTTTCTCATATCTTTCTTGAAGCACCGCAAGACAAGAAATGAGAACATTCTTTATGCTAACATGCAAACAAAGGCATATTTTCAGGGTTATTCTAAAAAGAATGCGTCTGCTGGATAATAAAATGTCGACCAAAGAAAGCTGACACATTTTTTCGAAAGGTCTTCAGTACTCTGGTATTATTATACTCGAAAAAGTTCTTTATATTTGCAGTCTGTTCTTTGCATGAAGTGGCTTATCGAGAAAGGTGGAGGGAATTGCCCTGTGAAACCTTGGCAACCTGCCCTCGTGGTAAGGTGCCAACTCCTGCCCTAAAACTGGGAAAGATAAGTTCAATAAGGTAATGAGTAATTCTATACGACTCAAAACTCCCTGTTGGGCATTTACCCAGTAGGGAGTTTTTTTATGCACATCTCCACATCCTTCTTTATATTAGATAGCACCTTCGTGAGAAAACAGATCTCGACTTTAAATCAATAAAATTTTAAAGACAGCATCCAAAATACATTATTAAATCTTCGAATCGAAACCAATGGGAAAAACAATCTACGAAATCATTCAGGAGAGAGTGCTGGTAATGGATGGAGCCATGGGAACTATGATCCAGAGGTATCAACTGAAAGAAGAGGATTTCAGGGGAGAACTCCTGAAACATCATCCTTTTGATCTGAAAGGAGATAACGACATTTTATGCCTCACTCAGCCCGACCTGATCAAAGAAATACATAGGCGATATCTGGAGGTGGGAGCCGATATCATTGAAACCAACACCTTCAATGCAAATGCCATCTCACAAGCCGATTATAAACTCGAACATCTTGTTTACCAGATGAATTATGAGGCTGCCCGCCTAGCTATTGAGGTAGCCAGACAATATTCCACACCAACGAAACCACGATTCGTTGCCGGATCTATTGGCCCCACCAATAAAACTCTCTTACTTTCTCCCGACATAAATAATCCAGCTAAGGNNAATAATCCAGCTAACCGAGCCATAAGTTTCGAGCAAATGGAAGAGGCTTATGTTACTCAGGTTGAGGCTTTGCTCGATGGTGGAGTAGATATTCTGTTAATCGAAACGATATTCGACACCTTGAATGCCAAAGCGGCTTTGTTGGCTTGCAAAAGGGTTCTTCAGGCAAAAGGGAAAGACATTGTGATGACTGCCAGGGGGTTAAAACGCAGATTTCCCATCATGGTTTCAGGAACAATTAGCGATGCTAGCGGCCGTACCCTCTCTGGCCAAACACCCGAAGCATTCCTCATTTCTCTTTCACATGCCGAGCTGCTGAGCATTGGTTTCAATTGTTCGATGGGAGCCCTGCAACTCAGGCCATATATAGAAGAAATTGCCTCCAAGGCACCTTTTTACATAAGTGTTTATCCCAATGCCGGCCTGCCCAACCAATTCGGCGAATATGAGCAGTCGCCCGATGAAATGGCCCATGATCTCGCACCTCTTCTTCATGCTTCCAAAGTGAATATTATTGGTGGATGTTGTGGTACGACCCCCGAGCACATTCGAAAACTCGTGGAAATGAAAAATCTTTCCCAGCCACATCTTCCATCTCCTCGTCATGAAGCTCTTATGCTCAGTGGACTTGACCCTCTGGTTCAATTTCCGGGAAGCAACTTCATTAATATTGGAGAACGAACCAATGTGAGCGGTTCTAAGAAATTTGCCCGCCTTATTCGAGAAGAAAGATTCGAAGAAGCCCTTCAGGTGGCTCGTCAACAGGTCGAAAACGGAGCTCAG
>MTKX01033897.1_pt1 | contig 14162 bp, 11 predicted proteins | sample 1042771 | NCBI WGS metagenome assembly MTKX01 (sample SAMN06212183, study PRJNA360534) | anaerobic digester metagenome | biome: Wastewater treatment plant; material: sludge; isolation source: anaerobic digester fed with sludge from wastewater treatment plant | place: Denmark: WWTP Randers ... | reverse complement strand
CATCTCGGCCTGCATGGCCTCCAGCCCGGCCCAGTCGGCCTCGGCCGCCAGGCGGGCCTGGGCCGGCCAGGACTCGGGCTGCACCATGGGCAGGCCGGCTTCCTTCAGGATCGTCTTCAGCTTGGGCACGTCCATGGCTGCCAGTTGCGCATAGCTGTTGACCCCGGCCGCCTGCAGTATGCCGGCGACCTTCAGGCCGATGCCCTCGATGCGCTTCAGGTCGTCGGGCTCGGCCGACTCGCGGGTCCTGGGCGGCCGGACCAGCACAAAGAGCAGGTTGAGCAGGATGCCTGCCACGGCAGCCGTGGCGATTGCCGGCCAGCCGTTGGGAAAGATCCCCTGGAACAGCGGGATGGGCAGGAAGCCGCCTTCGTAGCCGATGTTGCCGCCGATGCCGACGATCATGATCACTGCGCCGATGGCCAACTGCTTCGGGTCAAAAAGGTTCACCTTTTCGGCCAGCATGAGGGCGATACCCTGCATGCCGATGACGCCATACAGGTAGATGGCCAGGCCGCCAACCACGGCCGTGGGAACGCTGTACACTGCGGCGGCCAGCCAGCCGGAGAAGCCGAGCAGGATGGCGATGGCGCCGGCGGCGACGAGGGCCGGCCCGGAGTAGTTGCGGGTGATGACCATGAGCGAGTTGTTCTCACCATAGTTCGTGCCTGCCGTGGCGCCGAACATGCCGTGGATGATGTCGCCGATGCCGTCGAGGATCAGGTTGAAGCCGATGTACTTGCTCAGGCCGACGCGCGGCTTGCCGACCTCGTCGGCCAGGTGATCGACGTAGAGGCTGATCTGGTACAGGTGTGCCGTGGACTCGGGAATGGTGGCGATGGCCATGATGCCGATGCCAAAGATGGCGGTCCAGGTCAGGTCACTGGTAAAGTCAGGGAAGGTGATGTGGGGCGTCGTCACAAAGTCGGCCCCGGCAAAGGCGCCGTAGTTGATGAGGCCGTTGGCCGTGTTCACCGTGCCGGTGAAAAGGTCGACCAGGAAGGCCACACCATACCCCACGATGGCTCCCAGCAGAATGGGCAGCATGCCGATGAATCCCTTGCCCTGCAGATAGACCGAGAAGCCGATGGTTACCACCAGGGTGATGATGGCCACGCTCCACCACTTCAGGTCGCCGGGCAGCCCGCTACTGGTGCCGCTGGCCATGCCCAGGGCAGCAAAGCCGAGCCCGAAGCCGATGACACAGGCCACCGAGCCGGTGACGATGGGCGGCAGCACCAAGTCGATGGCCCGCTTGCCGCCGACGGCGCGAATGATGAGACCCACGATGACGTTCAAGACGCCGGTGGCGACGATGCCTGCCTGGGCGATCCGAATCCTGTCGTCGGGTGCAACCACGCCATACGTAGCGCCGGTAATGGCGATCAGGGCGGCCAGGTAGGAAAAGCTGGAGCCGTAGTAGAGGGGGATGAAGGTGCCGATGCCGATCCGCGACAGGAGCAGCGCCACGATGGTCGACACGCCGGAGAAGGTAAGCACCGTGCTGGGATGAAAGCCGACAAGGAGCGCACAGAGGATCGTCGCCGGGAACATGGTCAACACGTGCTGGAAGCCAAAGAGGATCGTCTGCCCGATGGGGGGCCTATCGTTGGGCAGGTACCCCAGGACCTTGACTTCGTTCGAAACATTCCCTGCCATTTCAGTAGTTCTCCTTTCTCGTAACGGTTACGAGTGATCCGCGCTTGAGAATATCCGGCGCGACGCCGAGGTCGCCCTCAACGCATCGCGACCCGTCCGGTTCCTGGCAGTAGGCACCCCTCCTTTCTATGGCCGGCGGCCTGGCCCCGGCACGCCCGGCCGCCGTCGCCTTGGTCCGTGTCTCTCCTCCTCAGGACAGGGTCAATCCCGGCCCACCTGCCGCCCCATGAAGAAGCCCAGGGCAAAGGCCACCGCGGCCACCAGCAGGGCCACGGCCAACGGCCGCGCTTCGGGCATCATCTCGCGGGCCACGTCCTTTGCCACGGCCGCGGCGAACTGCGCCTCGCTGGGCGGCACGTACTCGACCTCGATGCCGGTCTCGGCGCCCTGCAGCCGGGCCTTCAGAGCGCTGTTCAATGACTCCAGTCCCTGGCTGATCATGCTCCGGCTGGCCGTGTCGATGAGCCGCTGCCCCACGCTGGCGATCCGGCCGCCAACCTGAAGCTCGCCGTCGTACTTCATCAGGGTGCGGCCGTCCTCCTGCTCCAGCAGCGCCACGTGGCCCACGCCGTTGCCAAAGCCCGGCGCGCCTCGGCCATCCACCGACAGCGTGTAGCTCTCCGGCGGCACCTCGTCGGTCACCGCCAGCTTGCCGTCAAACACGCCCGACACCGGCCCAATGCGAATAAACATCTGGCCGGCATAGTGGGTCTCGTCGATCTTTTCCAGCTTCTGGGCGCCCGGCAGCGCTTTGGCCAGGATCTCCGGGTCGCGGACGATGGCCCACACTTCGTCGCGCGGACCGTCAAAGATGTACTCACCTTCCAGTTTCATGCTTCTCCTCCCGGCAGGTTTTGCGCCTCAGCCTCTGCCACGAGCTCAAAGAGGCGATTGGGGCTCATGGGCATCTCCAGGATCTCGATGTCGCGGTCGTAAAGGGCATTCTCCAGGGCCTGGGCAAAGAGGGCCGGGACGGGGATGGTGCCCGCCTCGCCCGCCCCCTTGCTGCCGATGGGGTTCAGGGGCGAAAGCGTCTCCTCGTGGCCCACTTCCATGCGTGGCACCTCCATGGCCGAGGGGATGAGATAGTCGGCCAGCGAGGCGTTGAGCAACTGCCCGTTCTCATCGTACACCAGTTGTTCATAATACGAGTTGCCGATGCCCAGGGCCACGCCGCCGTGCACCTGGCCGTCCAGGATCAGGGGGTTCAACACGGTGCCACAGTCCTCGACGGCCACGTAGCGCTTGATGTCGATCATCATCGTCTCGGGGTCCACCTCGACGATCATGGCGTGGGCGCCGTTGGCCGTGGCCCCGTACTGCGGCCCGAAGTAGTCGGTCGCCTCCAGCCCCGGCTCGGTGCCCGGCTCCACGGCGCCGCGCAAAGGATTGGCCAGCACGGCAAGCTCGCCCAGGCTGATGGACTGCTCGGGCAGGTCGGCCACGCGCACGTGCCCGTCCTCCAGCTCCAGCTCCTCCTCCGGTGTATTCAGCGCCTTGCTCGCCTGGCGAAGGATCTTTTTGCGGACCGAGACGGCGGCAGCGCGGATGGCATTGGCCGCCACCACCGATCCCCGGCTGGCAAAGGTGCCCGTTCCCCAGTGGAACTCGGCCGTGTCACCCGTGACCATGCGCACGTCGCGGACGTCGACGCCCAACTGCTCGGCCACGATCTGGGCAAAGGACGTAAAGTGCCCCTGGCCCTGCGTCCCCACGCCCGTGGCCACGCTCACCCGGCCGTCGGTCTCGACGGTCACGCGGGCGCCCTCGTAGGGCCCGACGCCGGTCGTCTCCACGAACGAGACAATGCCGATGCCCACGTGCTTGCCCTCTGCCCGCAGGCGCGGCTGCTCCTCCTGCACAAACTTCTCGTAGCCGATGAGCGCCGCCGCCTTTTCCAGGGTGGCCTGGTAGTTGCCACTGTCAAAGATCAGCTCCGAAAATGCTTGGTCGATGATCACGTGGTGGTAGGGAAAGGCGTCGGGCGGGATCAGGTTGCGGCGCCGGATCTCCACGGGGTCGATGCCCAGCTCCTTGGCCGCCAGATCCAACAGGCGCTCCGCGAGAAAGATTCCCTGCGGCCGGCCCGCACCGCGCACCGGGGTGACGATGGTCCGGTTGGTAAACACAACTTTCAGGTCGGAATAGTAGTTGGGCACCTCGTAGCTGCCCATGGCGTGGCTCTGGGTGTTGAGGGGGATGGTCAGGCCATAAGGATCATAGGCGCCCGTGTCGTGCAAGAAGCTGTGCTTGATCCCGAGGATGCGGCCCTCCTTCGTGAGGGCCATCTCGGCATCGTGCACCTGGCTGCGCTCCATGGTCGTCGCGAAAAAGTTCTCGCGGCGATCCTCGATCCATTTCAGGGGCCGGCCCAGCTTGAGGGTGGCCCAGGTCAGGAGCACCTCCTCCGGATAGTACATCATGATCTTGGGCCCGAAGCCGCCGCCCACAAAGGGTGCGATGACCCGCACCTGGTGGGCCAACAGGCCGAACATGGCCGCCAGCCCGTTGCGGACGGGAATGGGCGCCTGGGTGGTATCCCATAGGGTCAACTGCTGGCCCTTGGAGTCCCAGTTGGCGACGATGCCCCGGTTCTCCATGGCGCCCGCCACGCAGCGGTCGATGACGATGCGCCGCCCGATGACCAGGTCGGCCTGGGCGCGGGCCGCCTCGTAGTCGCCCTTTTTCTGCATCAGGTGGGCGGCCAGGTTGGACTCCAGGTCTTCGTGGATCAGCGGCGCGCCGGGCTCCAGCGCCTGCTCCATGTCGACGACTGCCGGCAGCGGCTCCAGGTCGACCATGATGTCTTCCAGGGCGTCCTCGGCGATGTAGCGGCTCTCGGCTATCACCATGGCCAGGGGCTCGCCGGCGTGGCGCACCTTGTCCTTGACCAGGGGCACCTGGGTGCGAGAATAAAACTCGATCTCTTTGATGGTCGGCGGCGGCGAGACCAGGGCGGGGGCATGTTTCCAGTCGCTGCCCAGGTCCTCGGCGGTATAGACGGCCACCACGCCCGGACGCTGCCGCGCCGCCGAGACGTCGATGCTATTCAGGCGAGCGTGGGCATAGTCGCTCCGCAGAAACGCCACGTGGAGCATACCCGGTATCTGGACGTCGTCGACGAACAGGGCCCGCCCGGTGAGCAGCCGCGGATCTTCGGTTCTCTTGATGCGTTGGCCAATCACTTTTTTTGTCACGCTTTTACTCCCTTGCTATAACACCATCCACGCCATTAGATGCGGCCCGTAGGGCCGGGTATCGGATCTTTACCGTTCCCGGGCCCTATCCCTCCAGGGGCTGCCCCCGCAGCTTGATCGCCGCCAGCTTGACCGCGTCGACGATGTGCTGGTAGCCGGTGCAGCGGCACAGATTGCCGGCGATTGCGTCCCGGATCTCTTCTTCGGTGGGATCGGGGTTCTCGGCCAGGAAGGACACCAGGCTCGTCAAGAAGCCGGGCGTGCAAAAGCCGCACTGTGCCGCGTGAGACTCCCAGAAGGCTTCCTGGATGGGATGCAGGTTTTCGGGCGTGCCCAGGCCCTCCACGGTCTGGACGTCGTGGCCGTTGGCCTGCACCGCGAACATGAGGCAGGAGCGGGCCGGCTGGCCGTCAAACAGGATCGTGCAGGCGCCGCACACGCCGTGCTCGCAGCCCACGTGGGTGCCGGTCAGCCCCAGGTCGTGGCGCAGAAAGTCGCTCAACAGCAGCCGCGGCTCGACGCTGCGCCGGTAAAGCGTGCCGTTGACGGTGACACTGATCTCGTGCAGGTTGCTCATGTTCTTCTCCTCGTCATCCCTCTCCCCGCGCGCGCCCGAAGGCCTCCGCCAGGGCCCGGCGGCCCAGCACCTCCACCAGGTGGCGGCGGTACTCGGCCGTGGCATTGATGTCGCTGCTGGGGTCCACGTCGGCCTGTCCCGCCGTCCGCGCTGCCTCCTGGATGGCCTCGTCGCTGGGCACCTGGCCCCGCAGCAGGGCGGCCGCCTGCTCGGCCACCGTGGGGCCGTCGCCCACGCTAAAGTAGACCAGTCGCGCGTCCTCGCACTCGCCGCTGCCGCTCAGGCGTACCGTGGCGGCCACGCCTGCCAGGGCAAAGTCGTGGTGCCGCCGGGCGACCTCCATGAACGACCAGCCGCTGCGCGGCGGCAAGGGAGACAGGGCAATCTCGACCAGCAGCTCGTCGGGCTCCAACAGCGTGGTGAAAAAGCCCTGAAAAAAGTCCTTGGCCGCCACCCAGCGCTCGCCGCGCCGGCTCTGCAACCGCAGCCGGGCGTCCAGCGCCACGGCCACCGCCGGCAGCTCGGCCGAGGGATCGGCGTGGGCCAGGCTGCCGCCAAAGGTGCCCCGCGTCCGGATCTGGGGATAGGCCACCTTGGGCAGGGCAGCCTGGACCAGGGGCGCCACCTGGCCGACCAGCGGGTTCAGCTCCACCTCCCGTTGGCGGGTCATGGCGCCGATGTGCACGCTGCCGTCCCGCGCCGGCCGGACGTAGAACAGCTCCGACACGCCGTTGAGGTCCACCAGGACCGAGGGCTGTGCCAGCCGGAAGTTCATCATCGGGATAAGGCTTTGCCCTCCCGCCAGCGCCTTCCCATCGTAACCGTGTTGGGCAAGCGTCGCCACCGCTTCGCTCACGGTCTGTGGCGCGTAATATTCAAACGAAGCCGGTTTCATCCACCTTCTCCTTCTTTCAGTATCTCGTGCCAGGACGGCGTGTGCTTGCTCTTGCCGCCCGTCCACAGTTGATAGGTGAGCTGCATGTGGCCCAGGTGCAGCGCCGTGTGAGCGGCAACGTGCATCAGGCACCAACGCACCGGCACCTTTCGATCGGGGGCCTGGCGCTCGCCGTCCAGGTCCGCCGGGCCCAGGGACGACAGGATCTCGGCGGTTTCGGCCGCCACCTCGTCGATCCGGTCCGTCAGCTCCTGGCTGCCGGCGGCGCGGGTGGCAAACTCGGCGTCGCGGTCACGCGTCGCCGGCCGGCCGCCCACCACTTCTGCCATCCAGAAGTGCTCGGCGCCCGCCACGTGGGCGGCCAGCACCGCCAGGGAGTTTGTCGCGTCCCCCTGCCCTTCGCCGGGGAGGGGGGTCCAGTTCAGCGCTTCGGCCGGAAGGCCGTCTACCATCTCTCGTACCTGGCGCCGTTGATGGTCGATGCGCTGCCGGTAGTTTTCTAGCTCCGAGTGCATCATTCCCTCCAGACATCCGCCCGGGTGAGGAACCCGGCGAACGTCGCCGGGGCGCGGCCAAGCAGCATGTGCAGCACCCGCGGGTTGCCCCAGAAGCCGTGGCGCTCGTAATAGACGAACATCTTGAGCAGGGTGTCTACCTGGTAGTCGCCCAGGCCGGAGGCCCGCGCCTGGCGTGCCCACGCGTCGTGGGGCACGGCCCGGGCCCGCACCGGCCGGCCCAGGTGCGCCGCCACGATCTCGGCCACCTCGTCCTGGGTCAACGCCTCACCGCCCGCCAGCTCGTAGATGGCCCCCTCGTGCCCCGCCTCGCACAGCACGGCCGCCGCCGCCTCGGCCACGTCCTCCAGGTCCACCATGCCCAGGCGCGTCTCGACGGCATAGGGCACAGGATAGACGCCCTCGTTCAGCATCCGCTCCCGGTGGGCCAGGACGTTCTGCATGTAGGCCGCCGGCTGCAGGATCGTGTAGGGCAGGCCCGAGGCGAACAACTGCTCTTCGACGCGCAGCTTTTGCCAGTGGTGGGGCATGGCCTCCACCTGGGGGTGGAGCACGGAGTGATAGACCAGGTGCCTTATCCCCGCCCGCCGGGCCGCTTCGATGACGGTCCCTCCGATGCCCAGCTCCTCGGGGTGCACGTTGGGGCAGATGTGGTAGACGGAGCGCGCCCCGTCCAGGGCGCGCTCCAGGGTTCCTATGTCGCGCATGTCGCCGGCCACGGCCTCGCCGGCGCCCATCGCCATCACCGCCGCGGCCTGCTCGGCCCGGTGCACCAGGGCGCGGACCCTCGCTCCGCGGCGCGCCAGCGCGCGGATGACGGCCTGCCCCGTCTTGCCCCCTGCCCCCGTGACGGTGATCATGTGGCGCCTTCGCCCCTGCCAGGCATCCGGTTCGCTATGCGCCCTCGTGGAACGCCACGAAGCGGCCCCACATCGACTCGGTCTCCATCGTCTTTTGCAGGTAACAGCCGATGTAGTAGCGGCCGCTCTCGGCGTGGGCGATGTCGCCCGCCAGGTTTTCGGCGTGCACGATCTTTTTCGGGAAGAGGTTCAGGTGCGTATCCTGGTAGTACTTGTCCAGGGGGAACATCTCGTCCCAATCTTTCCCAAAGTCGCGCATCAGCTTGGCGTTGGCCTCGGCAAAGGTCTTGGGGTGCCACAGGCGCTGGATGGTGTTCATGGGGTGGTCCTGGCTGACGGCGTCCACGCCCAGCCACTTCAGCTTCTTGTCGACGCACCACTGCGCAAAGTCGGGCGAAGGCCCGGGGTGCTTGATCATGTAGCGGAACTCGTCCGAGTCGGGGCTGACCCAGCCGTACTTGTGCCAGCCGGTCTTGGTGATGAGGATGTCGCCCTCGCGAACCTCCACCACCGACTCGATCATCTCCGGGGTATAGACGCTGGAATCGCTCACCAGTTGCGAGATGTCGGCGATGACGCCCGGGCCGACCCACTCGTGGAGGGGCACCTGGCCGATGGTCCGGCCGGCCGGCCAGAAGTGCTTTTCGCCGTCCATGTGGGTCGCCAGGTGGATGCTGGCGTTGCAGATGGAGCCGTTGCGGCCCATGCCAAAGTGCTGGCCGCCGACCCGCTTGGTATAGTTGACCGTCAGCGGCACATAGTTGGCCCACTGGGGCGTCTGCACGCTGAAGGGAATGGTCATGTCGAGCATCTGCGCCGACTCCATGATCTGGAAGAACTCGTCGTCGCTCATGCCCTCGGGCGCCTGCATGGCGCAGGCCCGCGTCCAGGCCGTCTCGACCTCCATGTAGGGCACCGGCATGAGCATGATCCACGCCCTCTGGTTCTTGACCTTGTCGATCTCGCCCACCAGGCACTCGGCCAGGAGGAGGTGGTTCTTGGGCATGGTGATGTGGGTCAGCTCATAGTAGTCGTCGGGCGGGAACATCTCGTCCCAGCTCTTGCTGCACTCGGCCTTGAGCTTGGCCTCGGCCCGCTGAAAGTGATCGTCGTGCATGCGACGGATGGGCGTGTTCATGGGATGCTCGGCGCAGCCGCAGTCGACGCCCACCACCTTCAGCTTCATGTCCAGCGCCCAGGGAAAGAACTCGGGCGACGGCCCCGGGTGCCGCACCAGGAACCCGAACTCTTTCGACTCTACCCCGCCCTGGGCATCGGGGTTCAGCACGTCGGGCTGATCCCACGAGTAGCGGTGGTAGCCGGTGTTGATGATCAGGATGTCGCCCTTCTTGACCTTGGCGCGGCTCATGATCATCTCCGGGGTGTATAGGGCATAGTCCGACATCAAGTCCGAAATATCGACGATCACGCCCTGCCCGCAGACGTCCTGCAAGGGGATGTCGGCGATGGGCCGCCCGCCCGAATGAAAGGCGCGCTCGCCCACCAGGTGGGTGCCCACGGTGTTGCTCCAGTTCAGGATCTGGCCGTTGGCCCCCTGCCCGCCGCCATAGGCGCCCGTCACCCGCTTGAAAAAGTGAACCTCCAGCGACTTCTCGCCCGGCCAGGGTGGCGTAAAGATGCTGCAATCCTGCGTCAGGTCATAGAGCCGCGCGCCGGCCATGGTGTTGATAAACTGCTCGCGATCCATTCCTCTCTCCTTTCGAGACCGTATCGAATCGTGCTTCTTATCGCTGTAGTAGCCGATTATCGCCCAAAAACCGCGCTGAAGCGCGCACTACGAACGGGCAGCCTGTACGTTCGTAGTAGGCGATTTATCGCCCAAAAACCGCGCTGAAGCGCGCACTACGAACGGGCTCTCCGCCATGCTGCTAGAATCCGTACTTTTCGGCGTAGGCCATGACGGCTGCCTCGAACATGGCCATGGGCGGTCGGACCAGGCCGGCGCCCACCTGGCCGACGCCCGGGTCCTTGTGGGCGATGCCGGTGTTGACCCGGGGCGTGATGTTCTTTTCCACCACCTTGCGGATGTCGATGCCCGTGGGCGTGCCGCGAAAGTCGAGGGGAGGCATGGTAAAGTACTTGTGCTCGGCGTAACAGATCTCGTACATCTCCAGGGTGGCGTTGATGGCGTCCTTGGGCGTGCCGCTGACAAACGTCACGATGGCCGGCGCGCTGGCCATGGCAAAGCCGCCGATGCCCGCCGTCTCGGTGATGACGCTGTCGCCGATGTCGCCGCTGGCGTCCTCGGCTTTGAAGCCGGGGAAATAGAGGCCCACGGGGGTGGCTACCGGCGCGGTGAACCACCGATCGCCCAGCCCGCTGACGCGGATGCCGAAATCGGTCCCGTTGCGGGCCATGGTGCTGACGATGGTGCTGCCCTCCACGCCGTGGGCGGCGTCGGCCATGGCCTTGCAGCAGGCCATTACCGGGTTCAGCACGCTCAGGGCATTGTCGCCCAAGAACTTGAGCACTTCTGAAGCCACTTCGGGGCTCGGCGCGCAGCGCGCGACAAAGGGCGCCAGCCGCGCGGTGTAGAGGATGGAGCCGGCCTTGTTGCGGTTGTGGCCCTCGTCGCCCATGTGCAGCGCCTCGGCCAGCAGCGCCCGGATGTCCAGCCCGCCGCTGTCCTCCAGGGCATCGGCCAGGATCGGGCCCATGACCTCCTCCATCCAGCGCAGGCGCTCCAGCACCTCGTCGCTGTAGGCCCCGTAGCGCAGCACCTTGCCATAGCCCTCGTTCAGGTTCGAGTAGGACTTTCGGCCGGTGGTCTTGTCCTCCAGGATATAGACCGACATGGAGCTGCTGATGACGCCGGCCATGGGTCCCACCGCCTGGTGGTGGTGGCAGGGCTCCAGCTCGACCTGACCGGAGGTGACCAGCGCCTCGGCCTCGGCCATGTCTTTTGCCTTGCCCTCGTAGATCAGGGCTCCTGTGATGGCCCCGCGCATGGGGCCCGAGGCTCGCTCCCAGGTGATGGGCGGCCCGGCGTGCAGCAGCAGGTTCTCTCGCATGCCCGGCACCGTGTCGATGGCCTTGCCCAGGCCGGTGAGCACCGGCCGGGTCTCCATCATCTGTTCGACGGCTGTTGCATTCGCTTTTTCGATGTCCATACCACGCTCCTCCTCGTTATTCTGGGGGCACCCTTCGCCATTCGGAGGGCACCGAAGGATCTCTCAGCGCAGCCTTTGCCCCGGCTCAAACCGCGACCGGGCCTCCTTCAGGATCTCCTCGTAGATTTCCAGGTTGCGATCCTGCAGGTGATCGAAAACCTGGGGGCTCTTGCTCCCCCAGGTGATGTAGCGCAGTGGGTCCGGGTCCAGCTTGGCGGCGACGATCTCCTCGCCGCCGCGCGCCTGGGTCAGGCGCCAGGCGATGGGTGTCACGATCATGCTGTGCCCGAAGTAGTAGCTGCCCCCGGCGTCGGGGCCGACGGCGTTGGTGGCCACCATGTAGACGTGGTTGTCGTAGGCCCGGGCGCAGGTGGTGAGATACCAGATGTCATAGCTGCGCAGCAGGGCCGAGGGCCGGACGATGACCTCCGCCCCCTTGACCGCCAGCAGGCGCGACAGCTCCGGAAAGTCGCCGTCGTAGCAGATGATCATCCCGATGCTGCCCAGGGCCGTCTCGTAGACGTCGGCCCGGTTGCCGACGGTCACCCAGCCGCCGCAGTCCAGGCGCTCCACGGGGAAGGGGTGCGTCTTGTCATAAATGCCGACGATCTCGCCATCGGCTCCGATGAGGACCGACGAATTGTAGACCACGCCCCGCTCCGGGCCGCGCCGGTATGTGGGCCACACGACGTGCACGCCCAGTGATTTGGCCGCCTTCTGGACCTCGGCCGTGATACGGCCCGGGGCGTCGTCGACGAGGTCCCACAGCTCGTCGGCGCTCAGCCCGGTGACAAAGCTGGTCGTCACCGTCTCCGGAAAAACCACCAGCTCGGCCTCGAACTCTTTTGCGGCGCGCTCCAGCCAGGCCACACCCTTCTCGACGTTCGCCCGCACGTCGTTGGGCGTGACGGCAATCTGCACGCACGCGGCGACAAACTCTTTCACGTTACGTTCCTTTCATTCTCGCCAGGATGGCCATGAGCCGCTCGTTCCCGCCGGCGGGCGGCTTCCAGTCCACGTGAACGGCCTCCGCGCCCTGGGCGCGGAGGCTTTCGGCAAAGGATTCCAGCCCGACGTTGATGCCGGCCAGCGGGGCGTTCATGACCTCGAGGGAGACCCGGGCGCCGGCGGGCGCGCCCTGGGCAGCCCCCCCGGCCGCGTCCAGGAGGCGCGCCAGCCGCCCGGTGTGGCGCACGGCGGCCTCGTTGCTGGTGTAGACGTGGACGCCGGCTTCCCGCAGGCGCTCCACCTGCCCGGCCATGTCCTGGGGATCCTCCTCGGTGCCGACCACCACGGCGACGACCTCCAGGTGGCGGCCGGCTTGCGCGGCGGCGGCCACGGCGCCGGCGATGGCCGGCGCCAGCTCGCCCGCGGGATCGGGGTGGGCGCCGTAGCCCAGCACCACGTCGAGCAAGATCACGGCGACCTCCGGGTCCGCGGCCTCTTGCTCGAGCCGGCGGATGCGGAGGTCGTTGTCCATCATGGGGTGTAGCCGCCCGACGGTGAACTCGTCCTCTCCCAGGTCCACGATGGTGTGCTCCTGGCTCACCATCGAGTTTGCCAGGCGATAGTGCTTGTCCAGGGGGGCGTTGGCATGGACGGCCGGCAGGTAGCCCTGCAAGAGGAGCAGGGCCTCGTAGGCCAGGGTGCCGCCCGAAAAGAGCCCCCGCAGGTAGCGCTGCCCCGGCGCGAACCGGCCGGCCGCCGCGGTGAAGGCTTCCTCGGGCAATTCATCCTCGGCCGGCTGCCCCTGGCCCGCCGCCAGGGCCACGGCCAGCTCGGCCGCCTCGTCAAAGGTGCCGGCAAAGTACAGGTTGTCGCAGCGGCGCAGGGCGGTGGCGTGGCCGATGAAATCGACGACCACCGGCTTGTTCGCTGCCCGGGCGGCGGCCAGGAGCTCGCCGGCGACCGCCGGGGCGGGCGGCTTGGAGATGAGCACGATGACGGCTGTCTCCGGATCGCGGCTCAGAAGATCCAGGCTCTGCCGCGCGCTGGCGGCCCCGACGGCTTCCGACAGGTCCCGCCCGCCGGTGCCCAGGGCGTGGGTCACGCCGCCGCCGAGCTGGTGGATGCGGCTGCTCACCTGCTGCAGTCCCGTGCCCGAAGCCGCCACCAGGCCCACCGCTCCTCGCCGGACCTTGTTGGCAAAGCCCAGGCCCACGCCGTTGACGATGGCCGTGCCGCAGTCGGGACCCATGACCAGCAGCCCCTTCTCGGCAGCGCTCTTTTTCAGGGCCACCTCGTCGTCGAGGGACACATTGTCGCTGTAGAGAAAGACGTTCTTGCCCGTGGACAGGGCCTCGCGGGCCACGCCGGCCGCGTAGCGGCCCGGCACCGAGATCAGCACCCAGTGGGCTTCGGGCAGCATGTCCGCGGCCGATTCCAGGCTCTTGGGCAAGAAATCCTGTTCGGAGCCTGGGCGCCGCCTGGTGAGGAGGGCGTCCACCTCAGCCAGGGCGGCGGCGGCCTCGGCTTCCGCCCCGGCCTTGACGACGATGACCAGGTCGTCGGCCCCGGCCGCCTGGGCCTCGGGGGTCAGCAAGCCGCTCTGGGCGAGGATCTCCTTGTTGGCCTCCGTGCCCATGACCACGCCGGCGTCGAGGACGCCGGGCAGGCCGGCCAGGGAGCGTTGCAACTGCATGAGGACCACAGAGTCATAGTAGGCGCCGCTGCGTATCTCGGCCTTCGTGTTTGCCATGGGCACTCCCCCCGGTGCAGAATATGCCAGGTATAGTTTGTCGCCTGCCCCACCGTGGGCCAGGCTGAACGCTTCCGAGCCGATATTCCGATGATACGCCGCCATTCGATGACGAGAGCCGAACCTTTTGGACAGCCAACCAGCGCCGCCGTTTCGACATAAGTGGAGTTAAAGCGGCCAAGCTCACGTCCCGGAAGTATACCACAAGGCCGTATGAAAGTCAATTGCTCTTTCGAGCGCTTTGTCTGGAGTAGATGCAATGCACTTTCTCAGGGCCGAGACGTGCTTTACGACTGTGCAGGTTCGCGCGATTTCCTGCTCTGGGTCGGCGAGCAAAAGTGCATTGCACCTGCGGGCAGAGCAGTGGAGCCGTGGCCAGTCGCTGTTGTTCCTTGACAGCCGAGAGGCGTCGAGACTCATCACCAGGCCGGCGCGGGTGAGTGTGCCCTCGCTTAACACGAACTGGAACCCATCCTGCCCGTCAGCCGACGTGCCAGAGCGTCTAGCAGGTTGTCGGAGAGGGTTCGTAGTAGCGGCTTTAGCCGTCAAGAACGACTGAAGTCGCTACTACCTAAATTTGGCCCAAACTGACGTCAGCTTGCTGGGAGTCCAGGAATGACCGGACCCCAG
>MTKX01011177.1_pt3 | contig 14190 bp, 11 predicted proteins | sample 1042771 | NCBI WGS metagenome assembly MTKX01 (sample SAMN06212183, study PRJNA360534) | anaerobic digester metagenome | biome: Wastewater treatment plant; material: sludge; isolation source: anaerobic digester fed with sludge from wastewater treatment plant | place: Denmark: WWTP Randers ... | reverse complement strand
TTTAACTTGAACCTGTCATAGACATTATATAGATTTACATCGAAGCGCCGTTCAAGGTCCACCATGGCGGCCGGATTCATGTAACTCCAGTAGGAACTGCGGGGACTGGCCACCCCGCTGGACGCCCGCCCCAGCTGGAGCGCGTCATTGCAGGAAAGAAACACCCCCTCGCCGGCATGAGACAGTGTGGGACATAATACCAGCATAAACCAGAGGAACAGACTTCTGAACGTCCCTTCATTCCCGGTCGGACGATGTTTTGAAACCACGCGTTACGCCTCCTTCAGGTGAAATGCGACGCNNCGTTGGTGTATCACATCTTCTGGATCCGGTGCAACATGTCTTCCCCCTTGGATGAGCACCTGTTTGTCCGGTCCCTTACCAAGTATAGGAATATCCCAGGACCGCCGAGACGGCGCCGGCCTCTATGGTAGTACCTTTGCCGAGAATAGACATCAAATCGCCCTCGCCGTTTTCACGCATTTTATGGGAGGGCGCATACACGCCGACCAGATGCATCCCATGCTTCTCATTAAACTGGTGGGAAAAGCCGGCAGTGAAATGCTGCTCCACAATAACCGGGACCAGACCCGCCAAGAATACCCCGTCTTCTTTGACAGGACTGTTACTGTAGGCATAGCCCGCCATCAGCGTCCATTTCGGGGCGACTTTATATTCCAAACCCAATTTAACGCCATTTTGATTGGTCCAGCCGTATCCGCCGCCACGGAATATAGGCGAACCGTAGGTATTGATTCTCCGCCAATGAAGCCATTTGTAGTCCAGGGTCACTTCGAGTTTCGGGGTTAGTTCATAGGCGATGCCGGTTTGAACGACACGGGGCGTATCCAAGGGCGAACTGAGGAGATCTTCATACTTTTCCATGGCCTCCGTCCAATGACGCGAACTGTAGTTCAGGCCGAAGGCGAAACGGTCCCAGTGTTTATAAAACCCGATCCCCAGTCCAGCCCCCAGGGAACTATCCCAGTCATTGTCGTTCTGGGCAGGCATCAACCCCAGGGTGATATGGTCGGTGCGAAAGCGGTTATAGGAAAGGTGCAGCCCCAGTCCCAGGGACCAGCCATTTTCAAATTCATAGGCATAGGCCAAGACACCTCGAATGTGTTGATAGGCCAGGCGCCTGTCTGAATTGCCTTCAAACAGGCGGCCTAAAATATTACGGGAGTGGGGATATTCCACACCCGCCCCGCTCGGAATAAAGATCCCGCCTCCGAGGGTCCCCGTCTTCAGCGGCCAGATAAAACCCGTTGAAACAATATTGAAAATACCGTCAGAAACCAGCGTGCCATCCAAGCGATTGCCTATCACTCCCCCGGGTTTCATTTCGGCTTTGGAAAAGACGGTGTACCAGTTCAAATCTAAACGGCGTCCCAAGTCAACCATTGTCGCGGGATTCATATAACTCCAATAGGAGCTGCGCGGGCTTGCCACCCCGCTGGAAGCACGCCCCAGCTGCAAGGCGTCATTTCCCAGCAAAAACACCCCTTCCCCCGCATAAGCATGCCCGGTATAGAAGACCGCTGCCAGCAGGATAGCTGGGAACCATCTCCCAATCCGGACTTTTATGCCATGATCCATTCGGTATTTGGGCATGAATAAATATACTCCTGTAATGAAAATCAATCCGTATTGTGTAACATAAAGGTTTTGGTAAATTCAACCTCGATGGTTTTCAAATGAAATACATAATATTATTATATTACGCGAAAGAAACGTTTTTTTGATGACTACATCTGACAGGCGAAAACGCATCTGTCGATATAGTGAAGTTTCCTGACGCGTTTAGGTGTGGACTATTTTTATCCCGTTGTGCTTTCCCCGGACTGGAGATGGGACAGCCTTCCCTGTCCAGCGGGCGGCATTCCTAAAATAAAGCCCTCCCTACCATCAAAACCCGATTTGCGCCTTTCATTTATAAACCTTTCTTTCATAACAAGAGATTAATGAAGAACTTAACTCGGCCATTGCCTATTGGCATGATATGTGCTTGTTAATGGGTATGAACTCTCGGCTCATATATATCCTATACCTGTTAACCGCACCACTCCTGGCGGCGGTTGGAGGTGCCTCCACTCCATCGCTTGACGTTAGGGCGCAGAAGTACACTGTGGGCCCGGATGAATATTTTCCCGTAGAATACAGGGTTTTCTGGGAAGGCCCCCCCGGGGCATGTACCGTTTTACCGCCTTCTTTGCCGACACTGGACTGGGGAGAAGCGGCATTGCTCGAAGTAAAAACAAAAAGAACGGGCGACGTGAATGAGACCAGTATGGTGGTGGGTTTTCGCGCTTCCGAAGCGGGGACTTATGAAACGCCCGCACTGGATATTCGTGTACTGGAATTTACGGAAGAAAACACCCAGGCGCTTGCGGCCTTGCCGCCCGTCCTTGCCGCGCGGGTGTTGTCCGGCGAGCCTGTAACGGTGAAAGTAAAGACTTCCGGCGCGTATTTACTGGCGGCCATTCTGGTGCTATCAGCGTTGCTGGGCGCGGGCCTCGTTCTTGTACTGCGCCGGCGTCGGCGCTCCCGGAGAAACCCCGGCAAGGCGGAACCGAGTTTTGAAGAAGAAAGCCGCACGCTGCTTCATGAAGCGCGCCGTCACCGTCTTGACGGTGATTTTTACGCATTTTACCTTACACTGCGCCGGGCCTGTGACCTGGCCGCGCACGCCTCGGGACAGCCCGATGACCGGTTATGCGCTCTGTTGGACCAGCGCATCAAAGATACCGGTTATCGCGGGCAACGCCCTTCAGAGGATGACCTCGAAGGAGATTTTAAAGACGTGGAGCACTGTCTGGCGCAATCGGTCCGGCGCCCGTAACAAGGAGATTATCGTTTATGGCTATCAATGTGGAAGCGGTAAGGCGCAGCGTCGAGCAACATGCCCCCATCGTCAACCGCCTTCGGGAACAAATCGGCCGCGTCATCGTGGGGCAGCATTATATGGTGGACCGTCTGCTGACCGCCATCCTCGCCAACGGACACGTGCTGATAGAGGGCGTGCCGGGCCTGGCGAAGACGACGGCGGTGACCACCCTGGCCCAGGCGATGGATTGCACGTTCAAACGCGTTCAGTTCACCCCGGACCTGCTGCCGGCGGATCTCATCGGCACACTGGTGTACACGCCAAAAACCGGGGAGTTTGTGACAAAAAAAGGGCCCATTTTCGGGAACATCATCCTGGCGGATGAAATCAATCGCGCCCCGGCCAAGGTACAGAGTGCCCTGCTTGAAGCGATGCAGGAGCACCAGGTGACCCTAGGTGAAAACACGTTTCGGCTTGAAGATCCGTTCATGGTACTGGCCACGCAGAACCCCATAGAACAGGAAGGCACCTATCCCCTGCCGGAGGCGCAGGTGGACCGGTTCATGCTTAAATTGAAGGTGACCTACCCCAGCCGCGCAGAGGAGCGCCAGATCATGGACCGGGTCGACCTGCTGCACGAGCGGCACGTGGAACCTGTGGTATCCCGGGAACAACTACTGCAGGCGCGTGAAGTGGTGAATCAGATCTACGTGGATGACAAGGCCAAGAATTATATTGTGGACCTGGTCTATGCCACGCGGGAACCGGAGACTTTCGGCCTGTCCATAAAAGAACTCATTGAATACGGCGCTTCGCCCCGCGCAACGATCTACCTGCAGCAGGCAGCGCGGGCCATGGCATTTCTGCAGGGTGAAGGCAACGTGTTTCCCAACGATGTGAAGCAGGTGGCCATGGATGTTTTGCGTCACCGTGTCAAAATATCCTACGAGGCGGAGGCGGAAAATATGACGAGCGAAGACATTATCCGCAAAATTCTGGACAGTGTGCCCGTTCCCTGAGTGTGCGTCGAAGATTTCATGGTCATAATGAAGGATTACAGGACATGATCCCGCAGGAGGTCATACAAAAGATACGGCGGATTCACATTCGGACCCGCCGCATGGTCAACGAAATTCTAGCCGGCCAGTACGAACGCGTATTCAAAGGGCAGGGCATGGAATTTCGTGAAGTGCGCGCGTACGTACCTGGCGACGACATTCGCAGTATTGACTGGAACGTGACCGCTCGCACCGGGGAACCCCATGTAAAAGTCATGGCCGAAGAGCGGGAGCAGACCGTGATCCTGATGGTGGACATGAGCGGTTCGGGCCATTTCGGCAGCGTATCCCGGTTCAAAACTGAGTTGGCGGCGGAATTATGCGCCGTGCTGGCCTTTTCGGCCATCAAGAACAACGACAAAGTGGGCCTTATCATTTTCACGGATGAGATTGAATTGTATGTGCCGCCCCAGAAAGGCAGCAAACACGTGCTTCGCGTCATCCGGGAAGTGCTGTATTTCAATCCCAAAAGCCGCGGCACGGACATTCCGAAGGCTCTCGGCTACCTCAACGGCGTCATCCACCGCAAGGCGGTAGTATTCCTCGTCTCCGATTTCATGGCGAAAGGCTATGAGAAAGACCTGCGTGTCGCCGGACGCCGTCATGACCTCATCGCCGTTACCATTACCGATCCCAGGGAACTGACATTACCTTCCGTCGGCCGTATTGCGGTCCGCGATCCTGAAACAGGCAACGAAAGTTTGATAAACACCAATGACAGCCGCCTCAGGACCGCCTACGAACGGGAAGCCGAGGAACATATCCGGCGGCGGAATGAAATTCTGCGCCGCAACCGGGTGGATGTCATGCACGCCTCCACTGACAAACTCTATGTGGATGAACTATACCGTTTCTTCAAGATGCGGGAGCGGCGCCTGTCCGGAAGGGCAGCCCTATGACGCGGTGTTGCGCATACATTCTGTTTGGCGCCGCCTGTCTTCTGGCCGCGTCCGGGACCGGGGCCGAGCCCCCCCGGCTCGAAGCCGTGCTCTCTCCGCCGGAAACACCCTATCATCGCTCTGTTCTTTACGCGGTCACTGTGGAGGCTTCCCCGGAAACCCGCTACGAATTTCCGGAACTGTCCTCGGCGGACAAAACGATAGAGGTCCGCAAAGCGGAATTGATAAGCGCCCCCGTAAGCGAAGGCACGCTGCGCCGAACACAATACTACCGGATAAATCCGATTTCTCCGGGGCTGTACCGGGTACCGCCCCTGTCCATTTCCTGGCAGGAAGGCAGCGAGAGGGGTGTGTTGGACGCACCATCCGTCGCATTCACCGCACGAGAACTCACCGAGGCGGAAGCCGAGGCGGCGGCACGGTTTGCGGGAATCACCGCGCCAGACGCCCTGCTGCCTGAAAAAGGATTTTCCTGGCCTGCCATGGCGGGGGGCGCGGCCACGGCCATGGCGGCGGTGGCGATTCTGTTTGCGCTCCGGCACTATCGCCGCCAACAGGCGGGTCCCGTTACGCCGCCTCCGCCCGCCTGGGAAACCGCCCTAAACCGGTTGCGCGAGCTGCAGCAGCGCGACTTACCCGGTTCGGGGAAGCTTGAACTGTATTATGTTGACCTGTCTTCCATCGTGCGTTATTACATAGAAGACCGTTTCCAGATTCAGGCGCCGGAACAAACCACGCCGGAATTCCTGGAGGCGGCCGCCGCCCGAGGCGTGTTCTCTGAAGCGCAGGAAGAATTCCTCACCCTCTTCCTGCGCCAATGCGACCGTATTAAGTTCGCAAAACTGGAACCCGATGTGGAAGGGGCCCGGGAACATTTCAAACAGGTGCGGCTTTTTGTCAAGGATACCATTCCGGCCGATGTGGAAATGGAAATGGTGGAGTCGGCGGCATGAACAAGTTGGGGCACATATTTTTATTTGACGACCTGGCGCACCCGTACTTCCTGGCGTTGTCCCTGCCCATACTGCTGGTTTTGCTGCTGGAACTGCTCGGCCGGCCGCCGGGCGCCGTCACCCTGTCCACGGAAAACGTGCTGGCAGGCTTGCGTGACCGGCGTATCGACTGGAAAAGACGCCTCCCGGCGGTGTTGCGCGCCCTGGGCCTGCTATTGCTTTGCGTAGCCCTGGCGGGCCCCCTTCGTGGTTTTCATGTGCGCAAAGACCGTGCCGGTGTCATCGACATCATGCTCTGCCTGGACGTGTCCGGCAGCATGCAGCAGCCGGATTTCACTATCAACGGCCACCCCCACGACCGGCTTTATGTGGCGCGTGAAGCGGCGCGCAATTTTGTGAACAGCCGCCGCGAGACCCGTGAAGGCCGCTACGGGCTGGACCGCATCGGGTTGATACTATTTTCGGGACTGGCATGGACCCAGTGCCCCCTGACGCTGGATTATGACATCCTGGAACGGGAGATTGACGGCGCGTCCATCGCGCCCGAGCGAAAGCAGGGAACGGCCATCGGTTCCACCCTGGGCCTTGCGGTACGGCGCCTAAAGACCTCGGAGGCCAAATCCAAGGTGGTCATATTGCTTACGGACGGCGTGAACAACCGGGGTGAACTCGACCCGGTTACGGCTGCCCGCCTTGCGAAAGAATACGGGATCCGCGTGTATACCATCGGCGCCGGTTCCACCGAGGAAGTGGTGATCCAACAGGGGCTTTTCCCGGTTCGCACCGAGGCCATTGACGAAAAAGTACTCAGACAGATGGCGGATACCACGGGCGGCCGCTACTACCTGGCGACCGATACGGAATCCCTTATGAAGGCCTATGACGAAATTAGTGCTCTGGAAACGACTGAAATCGACATCGGCGATTATTATGAAGCGAACGAGGCATTCATGTCTTACCTTGTTCTTGGTGCGTTGCTGGTACTGGCATCCGTCTTTTCACGGCGGCTTTGGTTCGAGGTGCTGCCATGAAGAGAACCCGAACACGAGAAACATGGATCATAAAATGTGCGTCTATCAGGGATGATCAGACCGATTCGACTAATCTTTCTGCTCACACCGATCGTACCAACATTAAGGTATTGGAGTAATAACCGGAAATGCAATTTGCTTTTCCCATAGCGCAAACACCCTTGTGGGCGGCGGTTGCGGCCGGCGCCCTGGCCGGGGCGTTTCTGTTGTTGCGCCTCCTTGAACGCCGCCATGAAGGGCGTCTCCACGTGTTTGTGGAGGCGTCACTGGTTGGGCGCCTGATGCCCGCGTATACGTTGCGTGCGCGGCGTCCCCTGTTCTGGCTGACCCTGGCGGGCGTCCTGTTTCTCCTCCTGGCTGCGGCGCAGCCCCACTGGGGTAAAAAATGGACACCCATTACAAAAACCAGCCGGGATATCCTGGTGCTGCTCGACGTATCCTGCAGCATGACCGCGCAGAACCCGCCGCCGACGCGCCTGGACCGGGCACGGCAGAAAATTGAATCCCTGCTCGAGAAATGCCCTGCAGACCGCTTCGGCCTCATCGTGTTTTCCGGGGAAGCGGCCTGTATGTGTCCGCTCACTCTCGACCAGGGTTATTTCCGGTCTATTTTGGACGCAGTCAACGCTGACACATTGAGCATGGAGGGGTCCGACCTCGCGTCGGCCCTTCTGGAGGCGCACGACGCTTTCGAGGCGGATGCCCAGCGTTTTGGCGGCAGTGAAAATAACAACCGGATTGTATTGGTCCTCTCGGACGGCGAAGAAACCGCCAGCGATGCCGTGGAGACCGCCAAAAAAATCGGCACCCTGGGTTCGATCTATACGCTGGGGATCGGGGATCCCCAAGGTGTCGTCATCGAATTTCCCGAATGGATGCGCCAATACGTGCGCATGCCGGACGAGAAACTGACCCATATTTCCAAATTGGATGAGGAAACTTTGACCAAGATTGCCATAGCCGGCAACGGCGCCTATGTGCGCATAACCCCGGACAACGCCGACATTAATTTCATCCATGGTGAATTTGAAAACGTGCACGGAAAGACGGCATCGGATACGATGCGTTTCCGCTTGGTAAACCGGTATCGCTGGCCGCTCGTGGCGGCATGGGTATGTTTTGCCGCAGAGGGACTCTGGCTGGGCTTGTTACCCTGGATACGCCGGAGGCGTCTAAAACGCATGGAGGTTCCCGCCCATGCCTAAACGCGTTGCGACCCTAACACTTGTTCTGGCTGTTTACGGTTTGTGCTTTTATAGCGGCGCCGCTTCCGTTGAACAGGGGCTTCGGGATGCCCGGCAATTATTGGACAAAGGTGATCCGGACGGTGCGATAAGCCTCTTGAAAGAGGCCCAGGTCGATTCTCCGGCGGCCTCCGAACTTCGGTTCGGCATTGCCTGTGCCCTGTTTGTGAAGGGCGAGCATCTCCTGAAATCCGGGGCTGCAGAAGAATCGAAAACGGCGTTTGCGGAGGCCCGGTCCCTGTTTGAGAGCCTTGAAAAGGACCCGCAGGAACGGATTGCCCGAGAGGCGGCGTTCAACCGCGCCACGGTCATCGCCCGGCAAGCGCTGGAAATCGCCAATGGCGACGATTACGCCGCCGGGGTAGCCGCGCTGCGCGACGCCGTTCAGGCCTATGAAACGGCGGTTACCCGTTATCCGGACCATCCCGAGATACGGCAGAACCTGGACCATGTCCAGTTCAGGTTGAAGCAACTACTACAGAACCCGCCTCCGGAACAGGAGAAACCCGAGGAACAGCCTCCCATACTCTCGCGCTTCGGCCAGGCCGCGACCGATATTCCCGGCGCACAAACGCAAATTGAAGAGAACACAGCCGTATTGATTCCCCCGGAGAAACAAGAGCCGCAGCCATGAACAGCAGAATCCTCCATAGCGCCCTCCTGTGGCTGATTGCCCTGTCTGCGACGGCCCAACTGCCCGAACCGGCCCCGCAACCGCAAGGGCAACCCGTCGCCCCGGAACCGGCGCCTTCTTCCCAAACGGTGGTCTTACCTCCCTCACCCCCGGGGCAGACGGTATCCCCGCAGACACTGGTGCTGCCGCCTTCCAATGCGCCCCTGGTTCAGGCGCCGCCGCAGGCAGGCCAACTTCAAGCGCCCCAAGGCGTTCCGGTACCGAAGGCCCCGGACCAAGCGCCGCCGCCGCCGCCCCTGGGCCGCATGTATGCCATGCGCGCTTCCGGTGCCGTGCCGCTGAAGTTGAACCTGGATGAAAAGCTGAAGCCGGTCGCCGCAGCCCTTGAGACGCTGCCGTTTACCACCTATGAATCCATTTCTATCAACGAAAATCCCCTTCCCTGGAGCCAGGAGACACTGTTCCCGATTAATGCCCTGTATGCGATGCATGTCACCGCTCTTGCCCCCGAGGCGGACGGCGCCATCGCCCTGCGTACTCGGGTGGAAATGCTGCAGGGCGAGACCTTTGTCAACGCCATCAAGGCCGATGCGCATGCCGTTCCCAACCAGGCCCTGCTGTTTCGCGGCATGCCGCTAGGCGAGGATGAGCTGGTACTGGTATTGCTGGTGTCCACACCTTCAAACCAACAGAATGAAGGCGGCCCTTCGGAGGAGGATTCATCACCGTCAGAAGGAGAACAGGCGGAGGGAGAAACCGCCCGGCCGGAACCGGATAACCAGAAACAAGAGAATAAGGAGACACAAGAGGGAGAAAACGCGGACGCGCAGCAGCCTGAGGCTGCCGAACAGGATGAAGGTGAAACGGAAGCGCCTGAAGGAGTTGAAAATCTCGAGGCACTGCTGGAATCGCTCGATGATATCGACCGCCGCGAACAGGTGGAAGAGCGCAACCGGCGCGATCGTATCGACTTCAAGGGAGACTGGTGGTGAAACACGGAAGCCGCTTATTACTAATCGCCTGGCTTGCCGCCTGTGCCGCGCACGCCCGGGAACCGGTCACTGCATCCGTGTCCGCCACGCGTGCCGCGGCAGGTGAGATTTTTTACATTACCCTTCATGCCAACGGAAGCGATGTGAAGGAACCGGACCTCGGTCCGGTCGCGGCGGCGGGAGTGCAATTGGGTTCTCCTTCCGTTCAATCTTCAACCAGCATGCAGTACATAAACGGAAAGAGTTCGGTGATACAGTCTCGCGCGTGGCGTTATCCCGCATCGGTGGCGCAAGAGGGCACGATCACCATACCACGCATTTCAATAACGGTGGACGGCCGGGAATATTTCACACAGCCCATGACGATCGAGATTTCGCGTGTCGCCGACACTCCTGTCCCTGTCCCGGGCAAAGGCGGCAAACTATCGGTGGAGGAGATGGCTTATGTCCGTGCCGTCACGGACAAGAGCAGCGTATACCAGGGCGAGCCGCTGACGTTGCGCCTGCAGATTTATCAACTGAACACCGGCTATATAAGTATTACCGGACCACGTTCCCTGCCCATGCCCGACACGGAGGGATTCTATCCCGGCCCGGAATGGCAGGACACACATATGGAAAATTATAAGGATCAAGAGTACGAAGTGACCGAATTTGGACGCGTTTTATACCCGGCGATGCCCGGAGAATTGAAGATCGGNNGCGTTCAATCCGCCGCACGCATGTTTACAGCCCCTGAGATAGCCATAACGGTGATGTCTTTGCCGGAACAGCCGGAAGGGTTTAGCGGGGCGGTGGGCAAATTCCGTTTCACGGCGCAACTTGCCCAGACTGCCCTGACCCAGGGCACTCCTGTTCGCCTTACCTTTACGGTGTCAGGCGAAGGCAATCCCAATACTATCAGCGCGCCGCGCCTGCCGGATCTTGCCTGGGCGCATGTTTCCGGGCCGGAAACTGAAACACGGCAGGAAGAGCATTCCCCGGAAGTTGCCAAGACCTTTAGTTACCTCTTGACCCCCTTGGAAGCCGGCACCCACACCATACCCTCCGTACCCTTTGTTTTCTTTGCGCCCATCATCAAGAACTATAAGACAGAACAATCGCCGGAATATCAGGTTACCGTGGACGCGGCGGACGGCGGAAACACCCTGGTCGCCGTCGGCGGCTCGGCCGATGCCCAGCGCAGCCGGATTCAAGTCTTTGAGGAGAAAATCCTTCCCGTCATCACCGAAGGAGACGCTCTTTTCTCCGAGTCCGGCGCGAACAGCGCCCGACTGTCAATCTTGGCGCTGCTCAGTCCCGCGCTGCCGCTACTCGTTTTCATAGTGCTTTTCGCGTGGCTGGCCTGGCGAGGACGCCTATCGCGGGACCAGGGCTATGCGCGCCGCTTTTACGCGAAAAATAAATGTTTGAAAGCGCTGAAAGAAGCCCGGGCCTCGGCGGAACCCTCCGAAAATCTGGATGTGCTGTTGAAAGTGTTTATCGCGGACATGTTGAATGTCAATGAAGCGGGGTTGACCTCTTCAGATGTGGAGGACTTGTTGAAGGAACGCAGGATCGCGGAGGACAGTATCGCCATGACCGTCCGGGTGCTGCGCGCCTGTGAGCGTGCCCGGTATGCGGGCAGGAACGCCGGCCCGGAAGAAACGGAAGCCCTGTGCACCGCCACGGAAAACGTGGTGGAACAGTTACATGCCGCCCTGCAGGAGACACAATCATGATTACCGCGTTCCTGATAACGATGAGCGCTTTGGGCGCCTCCGGTGACGCGGCACGCCTCTTTGAAGAGGCCGGCACCGCCTACAGCCAGGGCAACTATGAAGAAGCGGCCGGGAAATATTCAGAACTGAACCTTATGCACAACATCCACAGTCCGGCTCTGCTATACAATCTCGGAAACGCTTATTATATGCAGGGGCGGCTGGGCAAGGCGGTCCTGCATTATGCAGCGGCGTTAACCATAGATCCCGGATTCGAACCCGCACGCAAGAATCNNCGCAAGAATCTGGAACAGGCGCTTGGTGAAACCAAACGCAGCCTGCCTGTGCCGGATATCCGCCAGGTCAGCGCCAACCCGCTGATTCGGTACTATCCGTTATCTCCGTTGCAAAGCCTCCTGGCGGCCCATGTCGGCCTGTTCGCGGCACTGCTGCTGTTGCTGGCGCGGCAATGGCGCGACATGCCCAAGTATGCCTGGGCCATGCGCCTGTGCCTTGCCGGAGCCTGTATTTTTTACGGGCTTGCCCTGGCGGGCGACCGGGCATCCCGGTCCGCGCCCAAACTTGCCGTTGCCCAGACGGAGGAGGTCCCGGTGTATTTCAGCATGAATGAATCAGAAGCGCCCCGATTTTTGTTATATGAAGGAGATAGGGTCCTGGCGGAGCGCGTTGAAGACGGCTGGGTATGCGTATACGCGCACGGCGGCGAACGCGGCTGGGCGAAAAAAGATGCCCTTGGCCTTGTGGAACATATGATTTGGTAACATGCGCAGTGCCGTCAATCCGGCACAGGAAGGCGCTGGAACCTAGTAATATGAACGGTTATATGACAGTACAAACACCTGATATGGACGCCCTGGTTCACCTGGCGCNNGCGCCACCACGTTGCGCCTGTTGACGGACTTGTGTGATGAAACGGTTCGTGCCGTCTTTGATTTCGCCCTGACAAGCGTGGCGAACCGGGGGCGTCTCGAAAGCCAGACGGCCTTATGCGCACTCGGCGGCTACGGCCGCGGCGAGATGAGTCCCTGTTCCGACCTGGATGTATCGCTTATTTTTGACTGCCCGATGGACCGGGACATCGAAACAATTAATACCTACCTTCTGCCGTTTTTCTGGGATCTCGGCTTCAAGGCTGGATATACCCTTAATAGCGTATCCGATGCCGCCACGCTGGCGGCCGGGGATACCACCGTGTTTACCAGTTATGGTCAAAGCCGGTTGATTTACGGGGACACCACCGCCTATGGCCGTTTGAAGATGATGCTGGCGGGCCTGGAACCCTCCAAGTATGAAGCGCTCCTTGCCGATGTGCGCCGCCGGGAACAACCCGACCACCTTCCGGTGGAATACCGGGACCTATACGCGCCGGAACCCAACATAAAAGAAAACAGCGGAGGATTGCGCGACTATCACGCGGGGCTGTGGATGCTGTTGCTCACCCACGGACCAATGTCACTGGACGAACTCGCAACCCTGGGACACATCTCGGCGGAGGAACACCTGGAGTTGCTCGCCGGCCTCAACTTCATCTGGCGCATCCGGCATGAATTGCACTTTCATACGGGACGCGGCGAAGACAGGCTCACCTTCTCACTGCAGGAACATGTCGCCCGCGCCTTCGGTTACGGTGATTCGCCACGGGCCCTGGCGCGTTTTATGGAAGACTACTATCATGCCGCCTGCCGGGCACACCAGTTCCTGCAGATAGCCGCGCGCATCGCCGATCAGCCCTCTGCAACACAGGCCACGGGCGGATTTCCTCAGGAATCGAAATTTCTCCTCCACCAGCAGCAGTTGTGTGTAGACCCGTCCGATAAAAACTGGTTTGCCGAAAATCCGCCGCGGCTCATGGAAGTAATCTGGGAATGTGCCCGGCGGAAAGCGCCACTAAGCGGCGCAACGGCGCATTGGCTCTCCTCCAACCTGTCCCTGGTCAATGAGGAATTCCGAAAAAACGATTTCGTCCGCCAATATTTTATGGCGATAGCCCGCTGTCCGCTGCAGGCGGGCCTGGCCCTGCGCGAAGCGGCGCGAACCGGCCTGCTTGCCGCCTACCTGCCCGAATTCAAAGCCATATCGGGTATTGTGCGCTACGAGGATTTCCACAGTTACCCCGTAGACGAGCATACGCTGCGCGCGCTAGAAGCGCTTGAAAAGCTCTGCGGCGCCTCCGTAGCCTTTGCCCCCGCGTTAATCCAGGTATTGGAACGCGTCAGCGACCCGCACGTTCTGGTACTGGCCATCCTGTTTCACGACCTTGGCAAGGCGTGCGGCGAAAAGCATGTCGAAGACAGCGTCCGCCTGGCGGATGCAATCAACGGACGCATCGGCGTAGATCCTTATGATGCGGAACGTATCCTGTTGCTGGTGAGGCATCACATGTTGATGTCAAATATCGCCCTATACCGGGATACGGACGATTTGGATGTCATCACCTCTTTCGCGAAAACCGTTAAAACCGACGACCTTCTGCGGATGCTGTTATTGCTGACCTATGCCGACCTGATGGCCGTGGCGCCGAATGTCTGGAACGAGTGGAAGGGTGCCCTGTTGTTGAAACTGTTTCTCAAGACGCAACGCATCCTGACCGGCCGTTCGGAGCATGCATTTGACGAGGCGCTGATTCAACCCAAACTGGACAGCGTGCGTATCCTGGCTGAAGCGGAACAAATGCGGGATGTGGATGGTTATCTCAACGGCCTTAGTGAACGTTATATACTGGGATATGCGCCGGAGCAGATTGTCACCCACATGAAGTGCCTGGCCGAGGCACGTACCTCCGGCATCGCGGTCGCTTGTACGGAGCAGTCCGATCTGAACGCCAGCGAAGT
>MTKX01001551.1_pt1 | contig 14249 bp, 10 predicted proteins | sample 1042771 | NCBI WGS metagenome assembly MTKX01 (sample SAMN06212183, study PRJNA360534) | anaerobic digester metagenome | biome: Wastewater treatment plant; material: sludge; isolation source: anaerobic digester fed with sludge from wastewater treatment plant | place: Denmark: WWTP Randers ... | reverse complement strand
GCGAGTTCGCCGTCGATTTCGACACCGTCGAGCGCGTCCTCGGCCACGAGACCTACCTCCGGGCCAAGGCCAGGTCGCAGATCGCCTTCTGGGAGGGACGGACCGACGAGGTCGCCCAGAGCTGGCGCGAGGACCACATCGCCCTCCTGAAACGGCTTCCCCTCGACATCGTCACCTTCCCCATGGCCACCTGGGAGCTGCCGCCGCCCGACGCCCCGCCGCCGCCGCGGCGGATCGACGCCTCGACGTGGGAGGACCGCGAGGGCCGCGTCTACAGGCTCTCGGAGGCGACCCAGGACATCACCTGCGTTCGCGACCCCGTGCGCGACGCCCGCGTCTTCACGGCCGAGGAGTTCGCGGGCGAACCCGCGCCGCCGCGGCGCGACGAGCGGTCGTGGGCCATCCTCGACGCCGTCGTCCGGGAGTTCAAGGACGAGCGCTTCATCTGCGGCCCGTCGGGCGGCTCGGTCGGCATCGTCCTGCTCGGCGGCCTGGAGCGCGGCCTGCTCGAGATCGGGGCCAATCCCGAGGCCGTGCGGGCGGCCACGCGGCAACTCGTCGCGGCCCAGAACGCGGCCGACGCGCTCATGATCCATCCCGACGCGGACGCCGTCATGTGGGCCGAGGACCTCGGCTTCAAGACCGGGCCGCTCATCGGGCCGGCCGCCTTCCGCGACCTCTTCCTCGAAGCCAACAAAGAGCGCGTCCGCAACGTCAAGGGGAAGCACGGCAAGAAGGTCGTCAAGCACTGCTGCGGCAACATCGACCTGCTGCTGGACTTCTTCGTCGAGATCGGCTTCGACGCCTACCAGTCCATCCAGCCGACGGCGGGCATGGACATCTGCCGGCTCAAGCGCGACTACGGCGACCGCCTGGCCCTGTGGGGCGGCGTGGCCGTCGAGCACCTCGTCGGCGGGACGCCGGAGGACGTCCGGGCCGACGTCCGGCGGGCCATGGCCTGCGCCAAGCCCGGCGGGCGCTTCATCCTGGGGGCCAGCCACAGCGTCGCCGTCGGCACGAAGTACGACAACTACCTGGCCCTCCTGGACGAGCACGCCAAACTGTGTCAGTATTAGCCCGGAGGGAGCACCCGATGGGCGAGCCCGTATCCCTGGTCATGGTCGGCGTCGGCGGCATGGGCGCCGCCTATCTCCAGGCCCTGCTCGAGCGCAAGGACGAGGGCCTCTTCCGTATCGCCGGGGCCGTCGATCCCCAGCCCAACCGCTGCAAGCAGTACATCGAGATGAGGGCCGAGGGCGTGCCCTGCTTCGTCAACATGGCCGACTTCTACCGCAACCGCAGGGCCGAGCTGGCCGTGCTGTCCTCTCCCATCCATCTCCACATGGCCCAGACGGCCGCGGCCCTGGCCAAGGGCAGCCACGTCCTGTGCGAGAAGCCGGCGGCCGGGACCATCCAGGAGGTCCGGGCCGGTATCGAGGCCGAGCGGGCCTCGGGGCGGTGGGTCGCCGTCGGCTACCAGTGGTCGTTCAGCCCGGCCGTGCAGGCCCTGAAGGCGGACGTCCGGTCGGGGCTGTTCGGCGCGCCCAAGCGCTTCCGCTGCCTCTACCTCTGGCCGCGGGACGAGGGCTACTACGCCCGCAACGACTGGGCCGGACGCCGGCGCGACGCCGACGGGGCCTGGGTCCTCGACAGCCCGGCCCAGAACGCCATGGCCCACGACCTCCACAATATCTTCTACATCCTGGGCCGGGAGCGCGGCGCGAGCGCCCGGCCGGCCGAGGTCACGGCCGAGCTCTACCGGGCCAACGCCGTCGAGAACTTCGACACGGCGGCGGCCCGCGTGCGGACCGAGGACGGGGTCGAGATCGTCTTCCTCGTGAGCCACGCCTCGGCGCAGGACCGCGGGCCGGTCGTCCGCTACGAGTTCGAGAAGGCCGTCGTCCGCTGCGACAGCCGGACTTCGGGCCTGTGGGCCGAGTTCCCCGACGGGACGCGCAAGGACTACGGACTGCCCGACGCCGAGCCCATGGCCAAACTGTGGCTGTCGATCGCCGGGGTCCGGGAGGAGGGCCACCGGCCGCTGTGCGGCTTGGAGGCGGCCGCGAGCCAGACCCTGTGCGTGAACGGCATGCAGGACTCCATGCCGGAGGTCCGCGACTTCCCCGCGGCCATGGTCCGGAGCGTCGACGCGGCCGAGGGCCGGCCGTTGGCCGTGGCCACGCCGGGGGCGAAGCGGCGGGTCGTCGAGGGGCTGGACGAGGCCTTCGCCGCCTGCTACGAGGCCGGGGCCCTGCCGTCGGAGATGGGCTACGGCTGGAGCGCCCCGGGCGAGACCGTGGACCTGCGGGAGTACGCCGCCTATCCGGGGCGCTGAGAGGCGGACGGAGCGATGCGGCTCAAGATCGACAAGATCGTCTATCCGGGCCGGCGCCTGGGCCTTCTCGACGGCAAAGTCGTCTTCACCGACCTCGGACTGCCGGGCGAGACCGTCGAGATCGAGATCACCAAGGACAAGAAGAGCTTCGCCGAGGCCCGGACGGTCGCGGTCGTCGAGCCCTCGACGGCCCGGGTCGAGCCGCGCTGCGGCCACTACCTGGCCTGCTCCCCCTACCAGGACATGGACTACGGGCTCGAGCTCGAGGTCAAGCGGGGGCAGGTCGCGGAGATCCTGGCCCGCGAGCTCCGGCTCGACCGGCCGGCGCCCGAGATCGTGCCCTCGCCGGAGATCTGGGGCTACCGCAACCAGATCCGGCTGCGGGTCCGGCGCGAGGAGGACGGCGCGGTCCGCTTCGTCTACAACGAGCCGGGCGAGCGGACCTCGTTCGTGACCGTGGACCGCTGCCATCTGGTCCCCGACCGGGTCAACGAGATCCTGGAGAGGGTGCGGGGCATCGTCGCGGGGGGGCCCTTCCCATCCGTCGAGGGCGTCGAGGTCCGGACGAGCCGGTCGCGAGGCGAGTCGCTCCTGGCCCTCGACCTGGCCTCGGGCGCCGAGACCGCCCCGCTGGCGGAGGCGCTCAAGGGGCTCAAGCGCGAGCTGGGCCTGGTCGGGGCGGTGGCCGCGGTCGACGACGGGAAGCGGCGGCGGGACCAGGCCCTGTTCGGGCGCGACCACATCGAGGAGAGCGTGGGCGGCCTGACGTTCAGGATCGGGGTCCGGTCCTTCTTCCAGGCCAACGCCGGCATCCTGGAGCGCGTCCTCGACGACGTCGCGGCGGCCGCGGCGGCCCAGGCCGGAGAGACCGTGGCCGACCTCTACTGCGGGTTGGGCGTCTTCGGCATCCGGCTGGCCCGCGGCGCCCGCGAGGTCTTCGGCGTCGAGTCGGACGCCGGCAACATCGCCTTCCTGAAGCGGAACCTGGCCCTCAACGGCGTCGGCAATTTCGCCGTCTGCGAGGGGACGACCGAGGAATGGCTCGAGGAGGTCCTGGAGCGCCAGCCCGGCGTCGTCATCCTCGACCCGCCGCGGCGGGGCGTCGATCCGTCGGTCGTCAAGGGGCTGGTCGACAATCCCGTGCCGCTCCTCGTCTATCTGTCGTGCAACCCGACGACGCTGGCCCGGGACCTCAAGGGCCTCGCCGGCATCTACGACATCCGCGACCTGCGCGTCTACGATTTCTTCCCCCGCACGCCCCACATCGAGACCTTGGCCGTCCTGGCCGAACGGCGATAGATACAGAAGAACATGGAGCGCCCTCTCGAGGCTGTGAGGGGATCGTCCTCGCAGATCCCCGTTGCTGGAGGAGGGGACCCGCGCAGCGGGGGGGAACCGTGCGAACTGGTTCCCCGGGGGGCCGGGGAGCCAGAGGATGTCCCCGAACAAAAGCCCGAGAGAGGGCGTTTATATATGGTAGAATCGGCACCATGATCTCGCGTCCAAGAGCGGATATCCGCGACCTGACCCTCCCCGAGCTCAAGGCCGATCTCGTGGCCATGGGCGAGCGCCCCTTCCGGGCGGCCCAGATCTTCGACTGGCTCTACAAGAAGCGGGCCTCGCGCTGGGACGAGCTCACCAGCCTGTCCAAGCCCCTGCGCGAGAAGCTGGCCGCCCGCTTCACCCTGGCCGCGCCCGAGATCGCCGACCGGCGGGCCTCGGCCGACGGCACGACCAAGCTCCTCCTGCGCCTCGCCGACGGCGAGCACGTCGAGACCGTCCTCATCCCGGACCGCACGGGACGGCGGCTGACGGTCTGCCTGTCGACCCAGGTCGGCTGCAAGTTCGCCTGCGCCTTCTGCGCCAGCGGCCGCCGCGGCTTCAAGCGCCACCTCACGCCGGCCGAGATCACGGGCCAGGCCCTGGCCGCGGAGCGCGAGGCCGGCCGCGAGCCCAGCAACTTCGTGTTCATGGGCATGGGCGAGCCGCTCGACAATTGGGACAACGTCGAAAAGGCCATCCGGATCATGAACGCGCCCGAGGGCATGGGCGTGGCCGCCCGGCGCCTGACCGTGTCGACGGCCGGCTTCGTCGACGCCTTCCCCAAACTGGCCGCCCTCGACCTGCAGATCAACCTGTCGATCTCGCTCCACGCCGTCACCGACCGGCAGCGCGACCGCCTCATGCCCATCAACCGCCGTTTCCCGCTCGAGGCCGTCGTCGACGCGGCCGAAGCCTACGTGCGCGCGGGCGGCCGGATGATCACCCTCGAGTACATCGTCATCCGCGGCCTCAACGACTCTCTCGACGACGCCGACGGGCTGGCCGCCGTCGCCCGGAGGCTCCGGGCCAAGGTCAACCTCATCGCCTACAGCCCCGTCGAGGGCTGCGACTTCCAAACGCCGGACGAAGCCGATGTGGCCCGCTTCCGGCGCTGGCTCGAGGAGCGCAAGGTCGGCACGACCGTGCGCCTGTCGAAGGGGGCCGACATCGCCGCGGCCTGCGGCCAGTTGGCCGGCAAGTTCCTGGACAAGCCCGGGGCCGCCGCCCCGGCGGAGAGGCAGCCATGAGACACGCCGCGACCGCCGCCATCGCCGCCGCCATGTGCATCGCGCTCGCCGCGCCCGCGGCGCCCGCCGCTGGGCCCCTGCCGCCCGGCGACGCGCCGGCCCAGCGGTTCTTCCCCAAGGCCGACCTGATGTCGGTCGGCGTCTATTACTATCCCGAGCACTGGCCCGAGACGCAGTGGGGACGGGACCTCTCGAACATGGCCCGGCTGGGCTTCGAGTTCACCCACTTCGGCGAGTTCGCCTGGGCCCGGCTCGAGCCGTCCGAAGGGCGGTTCGACTTCGCCTGGCTCGACCGGGCCGTGGCCCTGGCCGCCGCGGCCGGGCTCAAGGTCATCCTGTGCACGCCGACGCCCTGCCCGCCGGCCTGGCTGGGCGAGAAGCACCCCGAGATCTACCTCGTCGGCGGCGACGGCCGGCGGATGGAGCACGGCACGCGGGCCAACGGCTCGCTGGCCAACGAGGTCTTCCTCCGTTACGCGCGGCGCATCGTCGAGGAGCTCGGCCGCCGCTACGGGCGCGACCCGCGGGTCTGGGGCTGGCAGCTCGACAACGAGCCCTGGGGGCCGCCCGACTACAGCCCCTCGGCCCGGCGGGCCTTCCAGGCCTGGCTCGAGCGCAAGTACGGGACGGTCGGGCGGATGAACGAGGCCTGGGGCGGCGCCTTCTGGAGCACGGCCTACGACTCTTTCGCCCAGGTCCTCATCCCCAACGAGACCCTGTTCGGCGAGGACGCCCTGAGCCCCCACGCCGTGCTGGACTTCCGCCGTTTCACGGCCGACACCCAGGCCGAGTTCCTCCACGTCCAGTACGACGTCCTGCGCGGCCTGGTCCGGCCCGAGCAGTGGATCACGACGAACTACATGAACGTGACCGATTCGGCCGACCCGCGGCGCACGGACCGGCTGGACTTCCTGTCGTTCACGATGTACCCCGTGCGCGGCGTGCCGAACCTGGGCGGGCTCGGCTTCCGGCTCGGCGACCCCCACCGGATGGCCATGGCCGTCGATTACTTCCGCTCGTTCAAGGGCGTGACCGGGGTCATGGAGCTCCAGCCGGGCCAGGTCAACTGGGCGGCGGTCAATCCCCAGCCCGAGCCGGGGGCCGTCCGGATGTGGCTGTGGCACGCCTTCGGGGGCGGGCTGTCGTTCGCCTGCACCTACCGCTACCGTCAGCCGCGTTTCGGCAGCGAGCTCTACCACGCCGGCATCGTCGGGCCGGACGGCGTGACCGTGTCGCGGGGCGGCGAGGAATTCGTCAAGGTCATCGGCGAGATGCGCGAGCTGCGCAAGCTCTACGACCCGGCGGCCGCGATTCCGGCGCGCGTCGCGGCCCTGCGGACGGCCTTCCTCTGGAGCCAGGACGTCCTGTGGGACCTGGAGATCCACAAGCAGACCCGGCTCTGGGACACTCGCGACCACCGCAACAAGTGGATGGCCGCGGTCAAGGCGGCCGGGGCCCCGCTCGACTACATCGGGGAGGCCGACGACTTCGCGGCCTATCCTGTTCTGGTCGCGCCGGCCTACCAGCTCGTCGACGCGGCCCTGGTGGCCAAGTGGACGCGCTACGTCGAGGGCGGCGGGCACCTCGTGTTGACCTGCCGGACCGGGCAGAAGGACAAGAACGGGCAGCTGCCGGAGGCGCCGTGGGCGGGCGCGATCGCGCCGCTCGTCGGGGCCGGTGTCGAGCTCTTCGACGTCCTTCTCGAGGGCGGGCGCGGCCTCGTCCGCATGGGCGGGCGCGGCTACGCCTGGAACCGCTGGGCCGACGTGCTGGCGCCGGAGGCGAGGGCGGGGACGGAGACGCTGGCCGTCTACGCCGACCAGTTCTACGCCGGCAAGCCGGCCGTCGTGACGCGCCGGCTGGGCAAGGGCACCGTGACCTACGCGGGCGTGGACACCCTCGACGGCGGGCTCGAGCGCGAGGTCATGCGCCTCGTCTACGAACGGGCCGGCGCCGCGCCCGAGAGCTACCCGCCGGGCGTCTACGTCGAGTGGCGCGACGGCTTCTTCGTGGCCGTCAATTACTCGTCGCGGGCCTACGACGTGCCGCTCCCGGCCGGGGCCCGCGTTCTCGTCGGCCACGATCCCCTCTCCCCCGCCTCCGTCCTCGTCTGGCGATAGGCGCCGCAAAAATGGGGGACATGATACCTATTTCCTATTTATTGTCCTATTGAGCGGCCTCACCCCAGCCGCTCTACCCCTTATACAATGGGGGACATGATACCCGTTTCCGATTTTTTTGCGGCCCTGAGAAACATCTCCCGTGCCCTTCGTCTCTCATTACGGGAGAGGAAGAAATGCCACGATTCGCACGGGTCGTCATCCCCGGGTGTCCGCACCATCTGATCCAACGGGGGAACCGCCGCCAACGGGCGTTCTTTTCGGACGAGGACAAGGCCTTCTTCCTTATCTTGCTGAGTCGAGAGGCCGCGGAGCACGGGATCTTCCTCTGGGCATTCTGTTTGCTTGATAACCACTTCCATCTCATTGCGGTCCCCCAGAGAGAGGACAGCTTCGCCCGGGGGCTCGGAGAAGCCCAGCGCCGATATACCCTGGTCATTAACGCACGGGAGGGCTGGAGGGGATTTTTATGGCAAGGGCGATTCAGCTCTTATCCGCTCGACGAAGGCCATCAATATTCTGCGATCCGTTATGTCGAGAGGAATCCCGTTAGGGCGGGGATCGTCGCGCGAGCCGAGGACTATCCTTGGTCAAGCGCGCTAGCCCACGTCAGGAAGGAGCCTCATCCCCTGCTAACGCCCTTCCCCTTCGAGAGGTCTGTCGAGGATTGGTCGGGCTACCTCGGTCAGAAGGAAGATCCTGAGGAGGTCAGGGAATTCATGGACCACGAACTCACGGGCCGGCCGTTGGGCAGTGATGATTTTATCAAGCGCCTCGAAGGGCTTTCGGGACGTATCCTCGCTCCTAAACCTAAAGGAAGGCCAAAAAAAATTGGGAAATAGGTATCATGTCCCCCATTTTAACGGAAGTTGACGACGGCCCAGAGCAGCAGGATGACGAGGCCGACCAGGGCCCAGCAACCGGCGAAGCCGAGGACATCGACGAGCCGGGGCTTCATGATCTCCCAGTTCGAGCCGGGCCGCAGCTTGTGCGCCTCGACGACCTCGTCGTAGCGCTCGACGGCCCGCCGCAGGGCCTTCTCCTCCTCCTCCGGCGTCGGCTGGACCGGCGTGTGGACCCGGGCGAAGAAGCGGTCGAGGTCGGCCTTGGCCACGGGCCGGGTGAAGGCGCTGAACAGGAACAGCAGCAGGAACGGGAACAGGGCATCGAAGCCGAACCGGACGGCGCTCAGCTGGGCCTTGCTGAAGCCCGTGAAGTCGACGCCGGCTCCGCTCAGGACCCACAGCTCGGCGTGGAAGCGCCCCATCCCGACCTTGGGCGAGGCGGGGTCCTCGGGATCGGTCCGGACGACCTTCTCGAAGAAGATGCCCTCGGGCGGGGCGGTGTGGGGCTTGCGGATGACCTGGCCGACCGCCGCCGCCCGCCCGGCTTCGACGTCCTCGCGCACGGCCTGGGTCGTGATCATGACCGTCCGGGCCCGCGTCTCCATCAGTAAGCCGGGGTGCGTCCGGGCCGCCGCGATCGACGGCAGGACGTTGGGGATGACGGCGATGAGGGCGAAGCAGATGAAGACCTGGGCGATGACGGCCGCCCGCGTCACCCGCCGCCACAGGAAGCCCAGCCAGATGGCCGCCCCGAAGATGGCCGGCAGGGAGATGAAGTACTTGAACATGTCGAGCAGGTTGCCGATGAACAGGGCCACGCCCACGCCGCCGAGCAGGGTCACGCCGATGGCGACCCGCCCGACGTTGATGAGGTGGCGGTCCGACTTGGGCTTGACGAAAGGCTGGTAGAGGTTGCGGATGAACAGGGCCGAATAGGACACGCTCGACCCGGCCAGGCTCGACATCTTGGCCGAGAGCACCCCGGCCATCATCAGCCCGATGGCCCCGGGGAAGAGCAGGTCCATGGTCATGTGGCCCCAGATGAGGTCGGGGTCGTGGAGCCGGCCCGAGTAGAGGGCGATGGCCAAAAGGCCCGTCAGGGCCCAGAAGATCATGATGACGCGCTTGAAGAACATGCCGCCGATCATGCCGACCCGGGCCGTCATCTCGTTCTTGGCCGAGCCGGCCGTCTGCATGCCCGTGGCCACGGCGATGATGGAGACGAGGTTAGCCAGGACCATGGCCAGGACCGTGTACCAGGCGTACTCGCTCGTCGCCGCCGACCCGAACAGCCGGAACATGTAGTCGGGCACGGCCGCGTGGAGGCCGGCGAAGCCGCCGACGCGGTGCAGAGCGATGGGGATGAGCAGGAGCGAGAAGGTCGTCAGGAGCAGGCCTTGGATGACGTCCGTGATGGCCGCGGCCAGGAACCCGCCCATCATCGTGTAGACGGCCACGATGACCGTGTAGACGAGGTAGATCGCGACGGGATCCGTGTAGGAGATGAAGGCCTTGAGCTCGCCCTTCTTCTGCCGCTCGCCGAGCTCGGCCAGGCGGGCCTCTTCGGGCGCGTCGAGCCCGGCCCGGTCGGCCTTGGCCTGGAGGGCGCGGTACTCGGCGAACAGGTCGACGCTCTGCTTCTCGGCGACCGTGTACTTGGCGGCCGGCTTGGGCGTCAGGGCCATCATGGTCTTGGCCGCGACCATGTAGCCGACGCCGTTGCCGAGGAAGGCCATGAACAGGGTGAAGACGGCGAACGCCCCGCCCAGGAAACGGCTCTTGAAGCGCTCGGTGAAGAAATCGCCGATGGTCACCAGCCGGACGCGGCGGAAGAAGGCCGTGGTGAACCAGTAGAAGGGCGTCAGGAACAGGACCAGGTACTGGATCCACATGCCGCCGACGCCCTGGCGGTAGACCTCGCGCGAGACGACGATGGCCTGGTCGGCGTTGGTCGAGGTGCCGAGGTTGAGGAAGAACTGGTAGACCTTGCCCAGGCGGCGGCCGGCGACGTAGAAGTCCTCGGCCGTCTTGGTCCGGCGCGACGCCCTCCAGCCCAGGTACAGGACGAGGGCGACAAAGGCCAGGACGATGGCGAAATCGACGGCGCGCATGCCCTAGAAGCTTCCGGAGTACTTCAGCCAGAGGTCGTCGGCGAGCTTCCAGTAGGCCGCGACGGCCTTGCCGGCGATGTCGTGCGTGTACTTGGTCAGCATCTCGCGCGCCTTCTTGGGGTCCTTCTTCCAGACCGCCAGGACCTCCTCCTCGAACTTGACCTGCCCGGCGAAGGCCCCGTCCTCCATGGGCTTCCAGACGGCCTCGATGTCCTTGGACATCTCCTGCCAGCGGAAATTGGCCAGCCGGCTGACGGTCCGGAAGGCCCACCAGGCGCAGTCGCGGCTGAAGGCCCAGCGCCCGTCGACCATGTAGGGGGCCGGCATCTGCGAGACGCCGATGTAGACGGGGACGTGGGGCGTCGTGGCCGGATTGTCGTAGCCGAGCCAGACGACCCCGCCGATCGGCCCCGGCAGCCAGTCGCGCGACTGGGTGATCTGGAGGTAGGTCGCGGCCGGCGAGCAGATCGTCCGTTCCCGCTTCAGCCGGAACAGGGCCAGGGTGTCGCCGTTCATGAACGGCGTCGCGACCGGGCTTTTGACGAGCTCGCCTTTGCGGTTGAGGGCGACCAGGGTCCGGGTCATGTCGTACTCGGTCCCGCCGTAGGTGTCGCGGAAGATGGCCAGGACGTCGGCGACCCCGACCTTCTTCTCCGGCTTGACCGAGAAGGGATAGTTCTCGGACTCGGGATTGAGCTTGAGGGACGGGGCCAGCAGGCTCAGCACGCGCCATTCCCGCCGCCGGCAGTACAGGCTCGTCCGCGAATCGGGGTTGTAGGCGTAGGTGAACTCGAACGGCCGTCCGCCCGCCTTGGACCACCAGCCCATCTCTTCGGCCAGCGCGTGGACGTTGGCGGAGGCCATATACCAGTCCGGCTTGGCCAGATCGATCTGCATGATGCGCCCGGCGTTGGCCGACACGCCGATCTCGTCGTCGGGGACGCGCTGGGCCGCCCAGACCGCGCCCTTCTTGCCCTTGCCCGGGCCGTGGATCTCGAGGTGCCAGACCTCCTTGGTGTCGGCGAAGGTGAAGCACTCGCCCCAGTCGTTGTAGCCCCAGGCCTTGGTCAGCTCGTCGAGGACGCGTATGGCCTCGCGCGCGGTCTTGGCCCGCTCGAGGCAGAGCCGATAGAGCTCGGGCGCGTCGATGATGCCGTTCTCGCTGACGAGCTCGCGCCGGCTGCCGATCGTCGTCTCGCCGATGGCCAGCTGGTGCTCGTTCATGATGGGGTAGGCCGCGTTGAGGAAGGCGTAGGTCTCGGCGACCTGGGGGATCTCGCCCGTCTCCAGGCGGTCGGGGTCATTGGGGCCCTTGGACCGCTTGGGCTCGTAGTAGACCTTGGCCACGGCGCCGGGCTTGTGCTTGGCGCCGGGGACGATGGTCATCCAGGTCCGGTCGGTCCCGGAATCGCAGGAGTGGGAGGTCATCGTCGAGCCGTCGACCGAGGCCAGCCGGCCGACCAGGACCGAGGTGCAGGATTCGAACTCCGGCGTCCCGTCCGGGCGCGCCGCCGGCTCCTGGGAAGCCGTCGCGAGCGCCAGGGCCAGGACGGCGAGGGCCAGGACCGGAAAACGATACGGCCTCGTGTGTCTCATCGCGCTCCTCCTCGAAGGCCGTTTATAACACGGCCTCCTTCCGGGGGTCAAACGCGGGGAGCGAGGCGGGGACCGTCCCTATTTCTTCTTGTTCTTGCGGCTGGCGTAGATGCCGAGGGTCACCAATCCGGCCCCGAGCAGGGCGATGGCGCCGGGCTCGGCCACGCTGCGGATGGGGTTCGTGCCGCCGTGACCGGGGCGCCGACGCGGCCCAAGCGCGTCCGCGGCGTTGGCGGCCGAGGCGGCCACGCCGAGAAGCAAGGATAAGCCCGCCAGGGACGTGCAGAGGATCCGTCCGGCCTTGTTCATGACCGATCTCCTATCGGCACCCGCGCTTTAGGACGTCCACGGCCCGGATGCCTGTCTTCGGTCATCAGGATAAGCGGCCGCCCTCACCCCTAGAATCACCCCCCGCGGTCATTCCGGGGGTGATAAAAGCGGGCCCCGTCTCACCCCTAGGGGTGACCCCCCGCCCCGACGGATTGACGGAGCGGGAAGACTCTGCTATAGGTGTTCCCCCATGTTCGAAGCGTCGCCGCCCTCCCCCGCCTTCGGGGAGATCCTCGCCCTGGCCTCGGGCCTGGCCTGGGCCGTGGCGGTCATCCTCTTCCGCGTCAGCGGCCGCCGCATTCCCCCCATCGGCCTCAACCTGGCCAAGAACCTGCTGGCCCTGGTCCTCATCGTGCCGACGCTGCTCGTCCTCGGCGAATCCCTGGCCCCCTCCGTCCCGCTCGCCACGACGGGCCTGCTCCTGCTCAGCGGAGTGCTGGGCATCGCCGTCTCCGACACGCTCTTCTTCCACGCCCTGAACCGGCTCGGAGCCAGCTTGACGGCCATCGTCGACTGCTTCTACAGCCCGTTCGTCATCGCCCTGTCCTTCGTCCTGCTCGGCGAGCGGCTCACCCCGATCCAGTTCCTCGGCGCCGGCCTGGTGGTCTCGGCCGTCCTGACGCTCTCGAAGGAAGGCAAGATCGAGAAGCTCGACCGCCGCGACCTCGTCCTCGGCATCGTCTACGGCGTCCTGGCCATGTTCTTCGTCGCTTTCGGGATCGTCATGGTCAAGCCCGTGCTGGGCGGCGTCTCGGTCTATTGGGCGACGTTCGTCCGCATCGCCGGCGGGGCCGCGGCGCTCGTCGCCCTCCTGCCCTTCGTCCGCGGCCGCCGGGCCATCCTGGCCCCCCTCTTCGAGCGCCGCAACTGGAAGGCCCTGGTCCCGGCCTCCTTTTTCGGCTCCTACCTCTCGCTCATCCTGTGGATGGGGGGCATGAAGTACGCCAAGGCCTCGGTCGCCTCCGTCCTCAACCAGCTCAACACGATCTTCATCGTCGTCATCGCGGCGGTCGTGCTCAAGGAAAAACTGACCGGATGGAAGCTGTTGGCCGTGGTTCTGGCCCTCGTCGGGGCCTACCTGGCCTCGATGCCGTTCTAATTTCGGTTCTTCTCTAGATTCCGGGAGTTCCCTCTCTCGGGCTTTAGCTCGGGGATATCCTCTGGCTCCCCGGCCCCCCGGGGAACCAGTTCGCACGGTTCCCCCCCGCTACGCGGGTCCCCTCCTCCAGCAACGGGGATCTGCGAGGACAATCCCCTTCGCCGCCTCGAGAGGGAAGCCCGGAAATGAGAGAAGAACGTTAATTGTTTGCGGCCAGCTGGACGTCGATCCAGAAAGAGTGCTTCTTGTAGCGCGGGTCGCGGCTGTAGCCGAAATCGGGGCCGCCGCCCTCGCCGCCGTCGCCGCCCGAATCCCGGAAGCCGGAGTCCGAAGAGCCGGCGCTGGCCCGGGCCCGGCTCCCCGCCCCGGCCCGGTCGGCCATGATGTTCTTCATGATCTCTTTGGTCACGCCGCCCCATTCGAAGCCGATCTTGATCTGGCTTCCGGGCTGGACGCCCCCCGTCCCGCCGACGCGGCCGAGCGGGATGCGGAACTCGTAGACCGAGATCCGGCCCTGTTGGGTCGACCGGAACACGCCCGGCTCGGGCTTTTCCCCGGCCGCCGCGGCGGCGCCCTTCTTGGGTTCGATGGGCTCCTCGAGGAAGGCCATGTATTGGGGCTGCTTCCTCAGCTCGGCCTTGCGGTCCTCGGACAGGACCTCGCCTTTGGCCTCGAGCGAGGCGATGAGCTCGTCGGGGGTCATCGGCTTCTGGTGGAACAGGAAGCCCTCGTCCTTGCTCTTCTTGGGCCCGGCCGTCGCGTAGACGCGCATGCCGGTGAACGGCAGCGTCGTCAGGGCCAGCTCGTCCCGGAAGACCATGATGATGTAGAGGTGCTGCCCGTCGTTCTTCAGGGCGAATTGGACCTTGGAATTCTTGTCGGTGATGGGCGTGGCGTCGCCCCAGTCCTTGTCCCCGCCGTCGATGACGACCGGCCGGGCCGTCCACAGGCTCTCGACGACGGCGTCCTTAGGATGGGCGGGCAGGATCACGACCGCGAGGGCGGCGGCGATCCCCACGAACGTCAGAACGGTCCTTTTCATTGCGGCCTCCTCGGGCTCCCGGAGCCCTTCGGCGCGGCCGCGGTCGCCGCGTCCGCGCCATTGGAATTATATCACAACAGGTCCGGGCGACCGGGGTCAGGCTGCGATGAGCCGGCCGATCTCCTCGACGGCCGAAGCCGCGTCGGGGGCGTAGCCGCGAGCCCGGATCTGCTCGGCGTACTCGCGCGTGACGGGGGCCCC
>MTKX01008303.1_pt3 | contig 14255 bp, 14 predicted proteins | sample 1042771 | NCBI WGS metagenome assembly MTKX01 (sample SAMN06212183, study PRJNA360534) | anaerobic digester metagenome | biome: Wastewater treatment plant; material: sludge; isolation source: anaerobic digester fed with sludge from wastewater treatment plant | place: Denmark: WWTP Randers ... | reverse complement strand
GCCTTCAAGCTTACTGCCTTCGCTCCGGCATTTCTTATCCTCGGATTTGTCTTGAGCCTGATTCGCGGCCCTTACCGATCCCTGGGCAAGCCCATCTTCTATTTCGGGCTGGTCTTCTACAGCCTCAATTTGATCTCATCCACAGTTGCCCCCCTGCAGGGAGATCCGAGCGTTCTTTCTCTTTTCTCCATGACCAGCAATGTACTTGCAGCAATAATTATTGGATTTATTGTAACCAACATATTCCAGTCCAGCTCGGTTACAGCGGGACTGATAGTGGTCATGGCCCAGAGCAATCTCATCACCGCAAGCCAGGCTATACCGATGATACTGGGGGCCAATATCGGCACTACCCTAACCGGGCTGGTTATATCTCTGCGCATGAATGCGGCAGCGAAACGCACCGCTGTGGCCCAGTTCTTCTTTAACCTCATGGGGGTGCTGATATTTTTGCCCTTCCTGGATTCCTTTTCCGGGCTGATTGACAGCCTGGGAGGGACGGAGGCCCAGCAGGTAGCCAATGCCCATTTGATATTCAATGTCAGCTGTGCCGCCATCTTTTTGCTGCTGATAAAGCCCTTTTCCCGGTTCATCCAGGTTATCCTGCCCCAAAAAGATGTAGAGATTATCTTCATAACCCGACATATCTCCAGCAAAATGCCTGACGATATTTCAGAAGCGTCCGAGCTGGTGGAAAAAGAGATAGTTCATATGCTTTATACCGCCAAGGATATCTTTTTAAACACACTTCGGGTTGCGGGCGGCAACGTAGACCTATGCTCCAGAATTGTGCAATCAAGAGATTATGTGGATTATCTGCACTCTCAGATCATTTCGACCATAGTATCCCTATCGGATCGAGAGATATCGGTTGAATATGCCGGCCGTCTGGCCATACTGGCCAGGGTTGCCGATCTGGTGAGCGTGATGGTAAAGCAGATGGTATCCATGGCCAAAAAATTCGAGCGCATGAAGGAGAAGAATATTGAGCTGTCGCCGGAGTCCTTAACCGGAATCCAGGAGATGGCTGAGCCCTGTACCGAGAATCTGGTTCATCTTCTGACCACATTTCCGGAGATGCCGGAGGAGATCGATAGGAAGATGCGAGCCAATGACGAGCGGCTGAGGCTGATTTTAAACTGGAATTACAAGCTGTATCTGATCCGGCTGGCGGCAAAAAGCAGCTACAGCGCGATGTTTTCGGAGATAATCTTCTCCTTTGAGCGGATAGGCTCCATGATCCGGGAGCTGCGGAAGACCTGCATATCCATGGCCCAGCCCGCCTCTGCCCTGAATGTGCCGGATCTGATCAAGCCGCCTCACCTGGATGAGGGAACGGGAGACGAAGAGCAGTCCGGGGCCGTCTAGATGCCGGGCTGATGAGAATATGGCTGCATAGAATGGCATCTCGCCTTAAATATAGGATCGAAGAGTAATGTCTGTAGGTGATTAGCTGATGCAGGGGACTTTCCGGCTGTATCTGTATGCGGCTGTCTGCCTTCTGAGCATAAGCCTCGCAGAGGTTTCATGCAGTGATGCTGGGATCTTCCAAGGCAATTTCACGGGAATAGCTACTGGCGATAAAAAGACCAGTGCGCCTCTCACTTTAAATTTAACCCAGAATGGCAGCCGGGTTTCCGGATCCGCCACCATCCTTGCCGGCATTAAAGTCAATACGGGAGGCTTGATCTGTCCGGGCACAGTTGATGTTCCCTCCGGAACAATGGGCATAGCCGGCAGTATTTCCAACCGGAATCCTCGCCAGCTTGTGGCCAAGTCAGCTCTCAATGCATCAGGCATGATGATCACCGCGGATATGCTTGCGGATATCTCCAGAGAGGGAGATATTATGACCGCCCAGATAAAGCTGAAACTCCCCTGGCCCTGCCGCAGCCCGACGGTCAAGGCAAACCTGGCAAGGTCAAAAAGCTGAGACGGGCCGAGAAAAAGATGGGGAAACAAATGCTTTTTCAGGACTTGGCTGGGATAATCTACATTGCCGCAGGGGGCAGGCTTTGTTCTTCATCACGGCATCATTCTTTATCACTGCATTCTCGACTATCTCCAGAAATTTCTTAATGGAATTATGGCCAGAAGGATCCATATTAGCCCGTACCAATACCAATCCAGACTGAGCAAAGGCGGCCAGACTTTTGCCATCATCAGGGCAAAAGCTGCAACTGCCAATTTTGTGAGCCCCATATCGATCCATGTCAGCTTGGCCATTTTTTTGTTGGCCCAATTGAATAAGTTCATGCCCATATATCAGCATCAAAGCCTTAAATAAGCGCTTACCAGCCGCTTATAATAGGAACCCGGGAAAGGGACTGCGGGATGCAAATTGATAGTGGAGAGAATTCCCGATCTCCATCTGCTCACTATGGATTTTTCCTGGGGACTTGCAAGTCTCAGAAGAGGGCAAACGCCGACGAACGATCTCATTGCTCCATCAGGCTCAATATGGTTATGATCATCAGTACAGTGGGTATGGCATATTTGGTGAGGAAGGGCAGGGACCTCATCCAGCCATTCAAGACACCCAACTGGCTATGCAATAGATGCTCGTCCATAAACCATCGGAAGACCATTGCCACCAGAAATGCTGCTATCGGCAGACCAAGAGTCCCTACAGTCTCATCCAATAAATCCAGAACCCTTGATCCAAAAAAGCTCAGATCAATTGAGCTATAGCTGAGGGCAGAGGGCAGGCCAAGGGCAATAAGAGCCATGGTTAAAATAAGGCTTGCTTTTCTTCGGCTCATCCCCGTCTGGCCCATAACTGCTGCCACATTGACCTCCAGCATGGATACGGCAGAGGTGAGGGCAGCGGAGAACAGAAGGGCAAAGAAGGCCACGCCCAGAATAGGGCCATAAGATATCAACTCAAAGGCCTTTGGCAGGGTGATAAAGGCCAGCTCCGCTCCTGCCGTCGGCGGCAGGCCAAAGGTGAATACCAGGGAAAAGATGGCTATTCCTGCCAGCATAGCAGCCAGAAGATCCGAGACCGTGATAATCAGAGCCGACTGGGGTATATCTGCATCATCATCGAGATAAGCGCCATAGGTGATCAGAATTCCCATGCCCACAGACAGAGAGAAGAACGCCTGGCCGAGAGCAGCGCTCCATAGACCGGGCTGGAGCAGCATGGAATAATCAGGACGAAAGAGGAAGCTCATGCCCGTCTGAGCGCCGGGAAGGCTGAGGCAGAACAGGGCCAGGGCCAGCAGGATGAGGAAGGCAAATGGAACCAGAACCGACACCAACCTCTCAATACCCTTTTTCACCCCTGAGCTGACTATCGCCCCAGTTGCCAGGGCAGAGATCAAGAAATAGGCTATCGGCTGCAGTGATGAGGTGAAATCGGAGAAGGCGACATCAATGCCCAGGAGCGAGAATGCCAGATAGGCCAGGGTCCAGCCGGTTATGACCAGATAGTAGCTCAATATGAGAAGCAGTATCAGGCAGATGAGCCAGCCGAAGGCTTTGAAGTATCTTCCGGCACGGCCAAAGGAGGAGACCACATCAGCCCTTAAATGTCTTCCCACAGACATCTCCAGGACCATAAGCGGGACGGCAAAGCAGAGCACTGCCAGAAGATAGGGTACTAAATAGGCTCCGCCCCCATTCTGGCCCACCACCGATGAGAAGCGCCAGATGTTGCCGATGCCCACCGCCGAGCCTATGGCCGCAAGCATAAAGCCGATGCGTGAAGACCATCTCTCCAATTTTCACACCCTGCCTGGCCAAGAGGGGATCGGCTTAAAAAAGTTAAGCGGCGAAAAAAGAGGATTCAGGCTTTCTTCTCCGCTCTTACCACCAGAATGGGGCGGTTGGAGATCCTGGCAGTCTCATAGGTTGTGCTTCCCACAGTCATCTGCTTTACCCACCCTTTTCCATGAGAGCTCATGGCGATCAATGAGGCATCCTCTCTGTCTGCCAGCCGGGAGATCTCCTCCGGGCCATTGCCAACCTGGACGTGGACCCTGACCTTGAGGTCAGGTTTCTCGATCTCCCTGGCGATATCATTTAGCTTGCCCGCAGCATCCCGAACGGCGGCGTCTATCTGCTCATCGCTCTCACCGCTGGCCACAACATGCTGCAGTCCAATCTCTCCCACGCCCTTGAGAGTGCTGACGAAGTCTATCACCTCTTTGGCGGGCTGAGAGAAGTCCGTCGGGCATATCACCCTGGTGAAGAGGCTGCGGCAGAAGCGGCCCAGGTTCTCNNCCGAGGAGCAGGCCGCTGACCATGCCCTTGCCCCGAGCGCCCATGGCGATCAGGGTGGCGTTCTCCTCATCTGCGACCTTCTGGATGATCTTGGAGACATCTCCCTCCATTATGGTCTCCACTCTGGTCTTGACATTGAACCGGAGGGACTGAAGGTACAGCTTCTGCTTCTCGATCATCTCATTGGCCTTCTCCACCTCAGAGGCGGGATCCCAGGCCCGGGACAGAGGAGACCTCTGGATGACGTGCAGGAGAACCACATCTTTCTGGCTGGACAGCTCAGTAATGCATTCAAGAATATGCTGCGAATGTTTGGAAAAGTCGGTTGGAACCAGAATTTTTTGAAACATAGCCCCCATATTGCAGCCTGGGGTTAATCAATTTAACGGTATCCCGGCCCGGTGTTTGCTTCTGCGCTTCTGCTTATCCTGTTGTGGGCAAAGATGTCAAAATTATCTGGCAAATGCCTGACAGATCAAGCATATCTCAGTGAGGAAGACGGATGTGACGGATTTTGCCTGAAAGATGTGCTTGATTCTGAATGGATTGCTGAGGTACGTCTCAAGGCCTGCCTTTAGGTGTTCTGCTTTAAAGAACTCTTTTCAGCAGGGGGATCTTCCGGAATATAAATTGGCCGGCCAGAAAGCAGAGGGGCAGGGCCAGGGCAGAGCAGAGGGCGAACTTGGCCAGAGGATGCCAGGCTAAATTCCGAAGGGCCAGGGAGACGGAGATCAAAATGAGCGGGTGGAAGAGATAGACGGAGAAAGAATTGTCAGCGAGCAGTCCCGTCAGCCTGCCCCGGCAGTTGAAATGATCTCTGGAGATGGCTATGATTCCGAGGCACATGCCCACTGCAAAGAACGCCTCCCAGAGGGCATAGGCAGCGCTCTGCCAGCGGAGTCCTCCCCAAATGGGGGAGAGGTCGCCGGAGGCCATGCCGCCCAGGGTCATTGCGGCCAGCCAGAATGCGCCTCCCAAAACCAGGGCGGCCTTGAACCAGCTCAGGGCGAAGGAGCCGGGAATTCGGAGCAGCCAGTTGTTTCTCCGGGCCAGGATTCCCACCAGGAAGAGGGCGATGTAGGAAGAGAAGTAGCAGAGCTGCATGTTCATCACATCGGTCCCTATGGGCTGCACCAATCGGATGGCGAAGGCCCCGGCCGCTATGAGCAGAATCAGCCCGGCTACGTGTAGATGGCCGGGGAGTTCCGACTCCGGCTTTGGACTCCTCCTGCTGCCAATGAGCAGACGGTAGGCGGTATAGGCAGCGGAGAATATGAGCAAGGCCAGGGCAAACCACATCGGCCCGCTGCCGCTTAAGATCGCCCCGCTCAGGATATAGTTCATGAGAGCCTGATCCAAGGGCGGGCGGGGCTCCGGCCACTGGAAGGCCAGCAGATAATATTCGATAGCTGGATTGATGAAGAGCATATAAATGAGGGTGGGAATGCCCAGCCGGATGGCCCGGTCTCTGAGGAACCTGGCCGGGCCCTTGCGTTCGTATGAGTCCGGGACGAAGTAGCCGGCGATCAGGAATAGCAGGCCCATGAAATAGGCCTGGGTGAAGGAGAGAAAGATGCCGAAGAACAGGAAAGTGGGCGGATCAAGCTCGACGGGCTCACGGTAATACCAGTGGCCCAGGTTGGAATAGGTCACAGCGGCATGGACCATGACCACCAGGGCTATCATCAGCCAGCGGATATTGTCCAGGAAGTAGAGGCGGCTGGAGTTGGTCGTGGATCTTCACCAATAAAAACATGATTGCCCGGTTCAAATACTTATTATGATTTGTGATTCATCCCGGCTACTGGAAGCAAAAGGGCTACAGTTTCATCTCCCAGTTTGGTCTTCTCTTCGGGCATAGAGATCTTGCCGCTCTGCCCCCAGGGCGGCCCCAGCTCCTCGGCGGGGTAGTGGCAGATCTATTGATCGATGCCGGCTAGAAAAGTCTTTTACCATCTTCGTCGGATAATACTATTGATATGGTGACTAAAGAGTTAATTCAAAAGGAGATCGAGTCTTTCCCTGAGCCTTACCTGGCAGAGATATTGGATTTTATTCAATTTTTAAGGGCAAGGGCCTTAAAAGACAAATCTGAGACGGCAATATTGAGCGAGTCTGTACTGGCAAGGGATTGGCTGAGTGCTGAGGAGGATCGAGCTTGGGAAGATTTGTGAAAGGAGATGTGGTTGTCGTACCCTTCCCGTTCTCAGATTTAACTGATGCAAAAAGGCGTCCCGCCCTGGTGCTGGCGGAACTCGAAGGAGAAGATATTATACTCTGTCAGATAACCAGTCGACAATTCGAAGACAGATATTCTGTTCCGTTAAATGAATTCGACTTTGAAGAGGGATCTCTTCGAAAAATCAGTAACATAAGGCCAAATCGAATTTTTTCTGCAGACAGCAAGATAATTCTATACAGAGCAGGCCATTTAAAGTCAGATAAAATCGATGAGGTTATAAAAACGATAATAGCTATCCTATCCAATTGATTTATTGCGGCCTTCCACAATCCCGATCTCCTCCTCCGTCAGCCCGTACAGTCTGTAGACCACAGCATCGATCAGTCCATCCGTCTGCCTGATCTTCTCCCGCAGGGGTCCGAGCTTCTTCATCGATCCCTCGAACTCGGCCTTAAGCGTCTCCCCCGGCTCCCGTCTTGCCGGATCGACGGCCAGCTTTTTCCGGTTCTTCTTCAGCACCGCCAGGAGGCTCTCATAGTCGTGCTCATAGTAGCTCTGCACTTTGGTCTTTGGCGTGAGATCCTCCACCTTTGCCCCCAGGTAGCCCTCCAGCCAGCCCAGAAAGCCCCGGATCTCCTGCTGCTTGGCCTTGTTCATCTCCAGCATCCGCTCTGCCAGGAAGGCCAGCAGGTCGTGCACCACATCCGATCGCTCCCGCTCGGCGATGAAGCCTCCCGCCTCGTCTTTGGGCAGGCAGGAATCCACGGCGGCCAGGATCTCATCATCCTTTTCCTGGGCATAAAGATCTTGCAGCTCTGCCCCCAGGTGGGCCCGCTCCTCGGCTGGGGTGGTGAAAGCGAATTTCGGAATTGGTATTACGTCCAATTCGTAAGAATTCACATGATTTGTAGTGCTAGTCAGTCCAAAACGCCAATCAACAAGACTCGAATTCAGGATTGCTAAGACTGAGTACAAATTATATTTATTATATTTAGCTTCTGAGAAATATGCCACCGTATCAGAACAAAAAGCACCTGGATCAATCATCGTTGCAATAATTCGCCGATAGTTGTCGATAGCTGCTCCCCTTTGATACCCAATGCGACGCTTAAGATGGTCAAAGGCTTTAGAATCAGAATCCTTTCCACGTTCATCAAGATATTTTTCCTTATTTAGGTAAACTGGAGATCCCTGCTTTGGAACCTCATAAAATTCATATCTCCCGATATTTGCGCCTCTAAGAATTATTTCACCAGGGGGTTCATTGGAGAGAAATCTTTCGAATTGTTTATTGATCATTATTTCTCCCGGAGAAGACGATGCAATTTCTTGGAACAAGCACAGAACGGGACTATCATAGAGCTTTGATGCCAGTTTCCAAGCATCCTCTCCGACTGTAGGTATTGAGAAGCTATTAGGATCAAACTTGGAGATATCTTCGGATGTAACATGATACGAGGGGGACGATTTTATGAGATCTTTTCCGGGGTGAGTTCGGACTTTAAACTCTCCCATGGGGAGTCTTTGACGCAGAATGTAGACGCATGTTGATAGCTTCGCATCAAAAAATACCCTGTCCTTCGGATCATCTTTTTGTGGGAATGCTTCTATGGCATCGAGGTCTGTCTCTGATAGTATCTTTCTTCTGAGTTCGAAGGAGAAACGATCACCCAAAAGTGCCATAGGCACAATGAATCCATGGAATCCATCTATCTTGGTTTTATCAATTGCAAGAGCTATGAATAACCTGAAGAGATTAATTCGAAACGTAGAAGCTTCACGATATATTTTTGTTGCGGAAAGATAAGGCTTCTCGTCTATTTTCCGTCCGCTTGCAGCCTCAGATAATTCATCGTATGGCGGATTCCCGATCACCACATCGAATCCCCGGCTCTCCCCCTGGAAAGCCTCCGGAAACTCCAGCTCCCAGTGAAAGAACCTCTTCTCCTGCGCCAGCTCCTGCGCCCGGAGGAAACACTCCTGGCTTCGCAAGTCTGACCAGTCCGGGAACTTCTCCGGGTTGATATGGTTCTGCATCTCGAAATAGTCGTCCTCGCCCACTTTGTTTCCAAAGTAGGTGGACAGCCATACATCCGCCAGCTCCGCCATCCGCCGGGATAGCTCCGACTGCTTGATCTGCCGGAACTGATCCTCTTTCCATTTCACCATAGCCAGGCTGTCATCGGGCAGAGCGGCCATGAGGCTGTACTTCTTCAGCAGCCCTTCGGTGTGGCTCCGGAGGCCGAAGCTCCAGAGCGGCGTATCCTCCGGAGGCCTTCCCGGCAGCACTGTGAGCCGCTCCAGCTCCGCCCCGATCAGGCTGTTGCCGCAGCGCAGGTGGTGGTCTAAAAAGGATAGGGGCTTGTTCGCCGCCACCGTGGTCAGCCAGAGGGACAGCTTTGCCAGCTCCACGGCCATGGGATTTAAGTCCACGCCGTAGATGCAGTTTCGCACCACCTCCCGGCGGGCCCAATGGATATCCGCCTCTGCCACCGCATCCGACTCCAGCTCCTCCTGCCTGGCCATCTCCCGGGCGTGGATGATCTCCCGGGCGATGTAGTCCGTGGCCTCCACCAGAAAATGGCCCGAGCCCATGGCCGGATCGAGAACTTTAAGCGAGAGCAGCTTCTTGAGCAGGCCGGCTCGAAGCTCTGGAGACATCATCGCCTCCTCGATCATCCTGTCAATCAGCGGCCCCAAGGTGTTCTTGACGATATACTTAACAATGTACTCCGGGGTATAGAACGAGCCTGTGGCCTTCCGCTCCCCCTTGTCCGTCACCAGATATAGCCGGCCTGCCTCCGCCCTGTCTGTGACCTTCCTGCTCCCCGCCTCCTTTTCCGGCAGCCAGACCTCCTTGCCCTTCTCCCGCACCGCCACCATGCTCTCTTCCGCCCGGTGCAGCCGATACTCCAGTATTCCCTCGTAAATCGATCCCAGGTGGCGGATGTCCAGGGAGGAGTAGTCCACATAAGCCTTTCCCCTCTCCCCATCCGAGCGGGCCAGAAGGTCAAGGGCCTGCGCCAGATAGGAGTTTCCTATCCTCTTGCTGGATAGAAATGGATTCTTCTCCGGATCGAAGAGCCCGCCGTTGTAAGCAGGGATATAAAACTCCTCACGGGAGTAGCCGAAGGCCTCGCTCCCGTCGTTGATCAGCCGGAATAAATCCCGCAGCCCCTCCCAGTAGGTGGACCGGACCGCCAGAGGGGCCTCGCCCTGATCCAGCTTCTCCCCGATCTCTTCTTTGAGCTTCTTGAGGCTCATCTCCCTGTAGCGCTTGTTGTCTGTGTCCAGGAGCTTCCTGCTCTCGGCATAAAAGATGAACAGCAGCCGGTATAGAAGGCGCATGGAGTTGTCCTGGACGGACCTGATGTCCTCCTCCGAGTGCGACAGGGAGTTGGACGGCTCGGCGAAAAAGCCCTCTGCTAAAATCTTCATCGCCCGGTAGACATTCTCCTGCAAGTCGCTGCCGACCTTCTGGGCATAGGCCAGGCTCTCCTCCCTCACCCGATCCAGGAAGGATGAGCCCAGAGGCACCACCGGAAAAGCCTGCCGCCGGAAGAAGAGATAGAAGTACTTGAAGGCCTCCAGCTGCCCCGTCCTCTCCACCTGCTCCATCAGCTCGGGCAGATTGACCTCGTAGTAGCAGTCCAGCTTGAAGCTGGTATCCTCATGATAGAGCCGCCAGAGCCTGCCATTGGTCAGAATGGCCCATTTGGGCGGCGTCGCTCTCAGGTAGTTGTCGATCTGAAGGCTGGGATTGGCCGCTTCCCTCAGCACCTTTCCCTGTCGGCTCTTGTCCAGGGCCACATTCCAGGCCTTGGCGTCCCCCACCACAACCGCATTTTTGTAGAAATCATCTGAACCCCTCTTATGGGAATAGGCCTCATCCAGGGCCTCCTTATCGGCAAAGATGGCATAATCCGGCTTGAGGGGGTCCTGATGAGCGCTCTCCTGCACTCCATAATGGTGACCCAGACGGTCCAGCACCGGCCGGATCCAGTTGTGCTCCAGATCCGCCTCGACGTACCTCTCGAAATTCCGGCTCTTTTTGAGGTAGATATCTCTTATCGCTGAAAAAACCTCAGCCAGATGGGCGTCGTCATCCCACACCGGAGACTTCTGGATCAGATTCTCAAGATAGTGATTTGAAAAAAGGCCGTTGTTGTTGAATGGATTCCGCTTATCTGACTGCGCCGTTTCCGCCAATCTTCTCTCCTCGGCTCATTTCAAACATTGCTCACACCAAAAAGCTTGCGGGACAGCTGGGATAAGACGGAATTGCCTGATGTTTCAAGTATTAGAGAAATGAATTTAGAGAAATGGATTTCCTCACGGCTTGCTCCTCATCTGTGATACGGCTCCTTTCTCATAATCCTCATCCCCCTATAGATCTGCTCCAGCAGAATCACCCTCATCATCTGATGGGGAAAGGTCATCTTGGAGAAAGAAAGCCTGCACCCCGCCCTCTCCAAGACATCCGGGGCCAGACCCAGCGGCCCGCCTATGACCAATGCTGCCTCCTTCCGCCCCTCCAGGATCATCCTTTCCATCCATGCCGCCATCTGCAAGGAGTCCAGGCTCCGGCCCTGCCGGTCCAGGGCCACCACCACTCCTTCATGCCCTGCCAGCCTCTCCAGAATGGCCCGTCCCTCCTCCAGCATGGCCTTCTTCTCCTCCGCCGGGGAAGCCCCATCCTTGAGCCGGGCCTCAGCCACCTCCTCCACTTCCAGCCGGGAATAGGGGCGGATGCGCCGGGCGTACTCCGCTGCCGCCTCCTGCCAGTGCCTCTCCCGCAGCCGCCCCACGGCTATGATGCGGATCTTCATCTTCCGCCATCCACCTTCTCCAGGAAGAGCAGGCCGGTAGGGGTGGCTCTCCAGCCTTCTCCGGAGCGCTCGATGACCAGGGCCTTTTCCAGCATAGAGAGGTGATAGCTCGCCAGAGCCGGGCTGATCTTCAGCGCCTGGCCGATCTGCTCCGCATCCTTCATCCCACTGGCCACCAGCCGCAGCATCCTCCGCCGCAGCGTGAGCTGCAAGACCTCCAGGGCAAAGCGATGGCCTTCCGGCCCCTCCCAGCCACGATCGCTATCAAGAGACATAATATTCTCGGCGGTCTGTAAAGGATTTTTTTGACGAGAAAAGATAAAATTTATCTAAAGGAGCATCGAGCCAATCAATCCCGCTTCTCCCCATGTATCTCGCAGGCTCCGCTGCCGATCTCGCAGACCCGGCACACCTCTCTCTCCTCGTCCAGGTGCCGGGTGGCCGTGGCCAGGACGCTGGCGTTGACCAGATTCCCCGCCAGAAATACAGCGGCAGCGATCTGGTCATCCGGTATGCCCAGATTGGAGGCGATCCTGATGTGCAGCTTCAGGCAGTGGCTGCACCTCATGGCCGCCGAGACGGCCACCGATATCAACTCAATGGTCTTGGCATCCAGAGCCGAGCTTCTCTGTATGGCATTGTTGTGAAGTACCTTGGTGATGAAGATCTCCGGGCTGTCCTTCATGAACTGAAAGACATAAGGGACCTCCCCATAGATGCTTTCTATCGATTTCAGGATATCCTGCGCTGCCTTATCCTTGCCCTTGACCAGTATGGCATCCAGCTCATCCTCAAAGCCCATTGCTCTTCCCTGCCTTTATGCTCATCCTCTATCGCCTCTTTAAGAGCACCGAAGCTGAACCTCTTAAAATACAAACCCGGTCTCTGAGGCGGGCAATATCCTAACCAGTATATAGTCCTTCATCTGGGAGGGCCTTATAGTGGCGATCTCGCCCAATCGCACCCCCTCATCAAAGCTCACCGCTGCCACTGCATCCTTGAAGCGGCTGAAGGGAAGCTTGATCCGCAGTCCGTTCAGGTTGAGGGCGATGGGAAGGGGGGAGTAGGAGAACTCCACCTCCGGCACCTGCTCCCGCACCGCGTCCATGATCCGGGGCGGAGAGGTGGTGAGAGGATCCTTGGCTATGGAGGCCCGGGTCTTATCCAGTGCCCGGCCCACAGCATCCACGATCTTGTCCAGAGATCCTATCTCCGTGGCCTTTCTCGATCTATGGGCCATCCTCCCTATGTTCTGCACATAATCGAAGGCATAGGAAAGCTCCTTGGGATCGATTTTAGGTCCGCCGGTGACCACCACCGGAACGCTGAGGTTCCGGTACAGGTCCTCCTTTTTCTTTATGCAATCCTGAAAGTTGCCGTAGATGAATACCGCTGCATCATGCTCGTTTATGAGTGAGGTCTCGTACTCATTGATCTGAGCGATCTCCCGGCCCACTCCTCTGGCCATCCCTATCATATTGGTCTTGGAGCCNNGTTCCGGCCAGGGGGGCACGAACCAGCTCCCCTCTCAGCTCCTTGACCAGCGCCTGCAAGACAGGCATGTCTTCCACTGGAATCAGAATTAAGAGTATGATCTCGGTCTGAGTCATATTCTTCTGCAGGATGTATCCTCCCAGATCCTCCACCAGCTCCACTACCAGGTCGTGCTTGTACAACCCTCCCGTGAACATCACAGGCTCAAGCATTCTCCATCTCCCGGATCTTCTCTTTGATCTCAGATATCATCTCAGGGGTCAGACTCTCCTCGGCGGCTATGAAAAGGAAGCTGTCCTTGGTCATCTCATTGCGACGGTTGCGAAAGCCCTCCGGAGCTATCCTCACCAGGGCATCGGTCAGATCCTGCAAAAACTCTGCCTCCAGGTCCGCTACCACCAGCTCGCCGGGGGAGCTGTCCGAGGCGATGATCACCACATCCCTGGCCGGCTGCTCCACCCTCTCCCTGCCGTAATGCTCCCAGAGCACTTTTAGCAGATCGGCCATATGCTCTTCATCGTTGATCTTGATCTGATAGCCGCCCTGGACCTTCATTACATCGCCCACATCATTCGCCTTCAGAGGGGGAATTCCGGAGCGAAGAAGGCCGAAGACGGAAAAGAACGGCTTTTTTATATCCACATAAACATATAGCCTGCCTATGGACCGGATGAGGCCGAGGTCCTGCAGGATGTCCATGATGATCTCACGGTACTTCTTTGCCCCGTATTCCTCTTCCCCCGTAACCTCGATCTTGAAGACCTCCATTGGGTCCATCTCTATTCCTCCAGCAGCCCCGAGACCAGCAGCGCCGCACCCACCGCTCCGATGTACTGGGCGTACTTGGGAACGGTGACCTTGATCTGGAGAAGCTCTTCCATGGCTTTGGGCAGCCCCTCGATCAATGATGTCCCGCCCACCATGATCACCGGTTCCTTGACCTCCACCTCTTGCAGCTGCTGCTCATAGACCTGCTCGGCAACAGAGTGGCAGGCGGCCATGGCCACGTCCTCCGGCTTTCTGCCCATGGCCAGATTATTCACCAGGCTCTGGGTGCCGAAGACTATGCAGTAGCTGTTCATGGCCACATTCTGGTAGTCGCCCTTCAGCGCCAGCTTGCCCAGCTCCGTGATGTCCACACCCAGACGCTTGGCCGTCAGCTCCAGGAAGCGGCCCGAAGCTCCGGCGCAGATTCCGCCCATAGTAAAGCCGCCGGGAATTCCGTCCTGCACCGAGATGGCTTTGTTGTCCATGCCCCCGATATCAATGACCGTGGCCGGACCCCTCTGGGCGTCGGCCAGAAAGACAGCTCCCTTGGAGTTGACTGTGATCTCCTCCTGGACCAGCTTGGCATTGACGTGCTTGCCCACCAAAAACCGCCCATATCCGGTGACTCCAATGGCCTGCAGCTCCTCTCTGGCCACGCCGGACATCTTGAGGGCGGCAGCCAGGGCATCCTCTGCGCTCTGCAAGACCTCGGTGGTGGGATTCCATCCCGTGCCTATGACCTGGTTGTCCTTCAT
>MTKX01003904.1_pt2 | contig 14283 bp, 10 predicted proteins | sample 1042771 | NCBI WGS metagenome assembly MTKX01 (sample SAMN06212183, study PRJNA360534) | anaerobic digester metagenome | biome: Wastewater treatment plant; material: sludge; isolation source: anaerobic digester fed with sludge from wastewater treatment plant | place: Denmark: WWTP Randers ... | reverse complement strand
CCGATGGTGTCTGGTACGAATACGGCGGCACCTACCAGGCCGATAAATCCATGATGCCCGGAATAATAAAAGGGGTGGCTATTGCCATTTTCCTGATCTTTCTGATCCTGCTTTTTCACTTCAATAAAGTCTCCCTTTCCTTACTGGTCATGGGATCTACTATGCTTAGCATTCTGGGGGCCTTTGCCGGAACCTGGGTACTCGGTCTGCCGGTAAGCCTGACCACTTTCCTGGGATTGGTAACCTTGATTGGACTGGTGGTTCGCAACGGCATTATCATGTTCGATTACGCCGAGACGCTCCGCGGGGAAGGCTANNATGCTGATCACCAACGATTCGCTCTGGGCACCCATGGCCGCCACCATCTTTTTTGGTGTTCTCACTTCAATGTTCTTTGTGTCTGTTTTTCTGCCAGTTATTTATTGGCTCTTTTACAGGAAACAGGACAGGATCAAATCTATTCGTGAACCTGAAAAACTGACATTATAATGAGGAAGACCATTTACCTGATAATTACGCTCTGTTTTCCTGCCATGCTTCAGCCTCTGACAGCCCAACCTTATACCCTGGAAGCATGCAGGCAGATGACCCTTGAAAATAATGCGCTCCTAAAGGAGATGAAGATAGGGGAAGAAATATCACGCCAGGTGAAAAAACAAGCCCTTACATACTTTTTTCCCAATATTTCCGCCTTTGGAATGGGATTCCAGGCAAGCAATCCCATCATATCGCTGGATCTGGGAATGCTCGGCAGCATGGCTTTGCTTAAGGACGGATTACTGGTCAGCGCAATGGCAGTTCAGCCTGTTTTCATGGGAGGGAAGATCTTTTATTCGACAAAGCTTGCCGATACGGGCATTCATGCCAGCGAACTATTCACAGTACAGAAAGAGGATGAGGTGCTGGCCAAGACAGAAGAGTACTACTGGTTGTTGTATTCATTGTACGAGAAAAGAAAAACCGTTGCCATAATGCAGCAAGTCCTGGATTCCCTTTACAAAGACGTGCAACAGGCCGTTAATGCAGGTGTCCTGGGACAAAACGAAGTGTTGAAGGTTAAATTGCAGCAACATACCCTGAGTACAAAAAATGTGGAACTCGAGAACGGTATTTTCCTGGCCAACATGGCCCTGGCACGTCAGATGGGTTTGCCCGTAGATTCACTGGACAATTTTATGATTACTTTTCCTGCTGACTTTCAGCCTGAAGATCCCATGCAATATTACTTGGATCCGTCTTCTGTGCTTTCGCTCAGGACAGAATACAAGCTCCTGGAAATGGGAGTCCGTGCCGCCGCACTGGAAAAAAAGATCGAAACTGCTTCCTATATGCCCCAGGTAGGGGTTGGAGCCTTTTATTATTATGAAAACCTGCTAGACAAAAACAACTGGAACGGAGCCGTCATGGCAGCCGTTCGTGTTCCCATATCAGACTGGTCCAGGGGTTCTTTTGCCATCCGTCAGAGGAAGCTTGAGGAGGAAAAAGCACAAATTCGCAAGGAAGACGGTGAGCAACAATTGCTGATGCAAATCCGCCAGGCCTGGGGCTCTTTCACAGAGTCATACCAGAAATACCTACTGGCAGAACTTACTGTTGAAGAATCGCAGGAAAATGCTCGTTTAAACGAGACTTTTTACAGGGCAGGTACGGTTAGCCTGACCGAATTGCTGGCCGCCCGGGGTTTTCTGCAGCAAAGCCAGGATCAAAGGATTGATGCCATAAAGGATTACCAGGTTGCAAAAAGCATATACCTGCAGGTCACCGGACGCTGAAATAATTTATTTGACAACAAATTCTGCAGAAGTCCTGAAGGCTTTTCCATCAAGGCTCATTCCCTCGGCAACAACTACAAAAGTGCCCTTCGTTTGAGGGGTTGTTGTCCTGAGTGTGACAGGTTCTTCATCTTTCAGGTCTACCCGGGGATTCCAGTACATGGTATGGCGCAGGTCCGGCAAACGGCTGCCGGGTGATACCACCCCGAAAGCATAGTGATTCTGTACCCCCTGGAATTCATGTATCCTCATGGATCCTTCCAGTTCCAGGTCAGGAAAGTCTCCCCGGTAAGTTTTCAGGAATAGTATCCCGTTGTAATATATCGGGCCGAAGGCATATTTATCGGGATAGATCACTATCTCCCTTACAAGGGCGGGATCGTATGAGTATATCTTTTCGTGGTCCATAACCGGAATGCCGTCCAATAGCACCAGGGGAGGGGTGGGATCGTCCACGTAAAAGGCAACTCCCGCTGCATCTCTCAATCGCAACTGCAGCACACGGGTACCGCCGATAGTCCTGAAACGGGCTTCTCTGATGAATTCCACCATGACTTCTCCCATGGTCGGGAAACGAGTGTACTCGTCCAGCTTGTATACGATTCCCGAGTTTTCGAACAACAGGTTAGTCTCGGCTTTTTCTTCCCTGAACAATGTGTCCAGCCGGAAGGCCTGCGACAGCTGGATACCCAGGCTTCTTTCCTTCAGTACGGGCTGTTGGTTCTTATCAAGGACCAGCTCTGGAAGCTCTTCAACCGGGGGATCCATGTAGACTGAATCCAGCACCAGGTGATACTTTGTTTCGTTCAATGAAGGAACGTGACTTACCAATGTCCCGTTCCCATATAGGTTAGAGGTGAAAAAACGCACGCTGCCATTCTCCCTTATCTCTCCGGTATAATACTGGACCTGGTCTCCCGCAATTGAAATATACGATCCAAAACCCCCTTTGGGTGCTACAGGGTTGTTGTTTTCGTCCACTACATGTCCGCGGATGATCTCTCCCGGGTAATCAACCCTCCACAGGGGGAAAGGGGTAAATACCTGGTTCCTTGTACTGTCAACTACAGATGATATGGATGGATTCCTGTAATGGTTCAAATTGTCTTTTCTGAAAACTGAAACTGATAGCGATACTTCTCCAGGCATGTGATTGCTGAGCGTAATCCTGACCTCTTCACCGGATTCGTAAGCTTTTCTGTCAGTCAACACGCTGATTTCCCGTGTATTTTCCTGTGTCAGTCCGGGGTAATGTACAGGTCCTGTTCCGGAAGCAAGCCTTACCTTGTCGGAACGTAGTGATGTAAGCGGGTTGTAAACTGTAACGATCCTGGAAAAATAATTCTGTTCACTTTCCGAATACATGTACCGTGTATAGGCTATCAACCGGTAATTTCCGGTGGGAAGGGAAACAGGCAGGGCAATCAGACCGCTTCCCCGGCCTTTTGCAAGGGCGATCTTTGCCTGTACCACTGAACCGGAAAGATTTTGAAGCTCCAGGTAGGCAACTGCGCTCACAAGAGATGGTTTTCCCATCACGGCATCATAGCAAAAGCAGGATATCCAGATGTGTTCTCCTGCAAGATAACTCTCTTTGTCCGTGACCAGGTACAGGCGTTCATGCAGCATAGGGGGCTGTGCCTGTAATAACAGGGAAGATGCAGATAGTAAAAGTACTGTAAGAATCCGTTTCATGAGTACAACTTTTAAAATCTAGGCCATTCGGCAGGCCAGAACGATGGAACCTCCGGTTTTCCGCCTTTGCTCCGGCAGTCGATACATCTGGTAAGGTTCCAGTAGCTAACACCGGCCAGGGGGTCAATGGTGTGGGGGGAAAATCCCTGCTGGATAAGAGCAATCATGAAGCCTACTGTCGAATTAAGAGGCACAACAGTATCTGGCGGCATGGGTTCGCGGACATATCCAGGTNNAGTCCTATGCAGCTGATAAACAGCCTTTTTCTTACAGAGTTGCAGACAGACACAAATCCTATGGCACGTACTGAAGGATCGGTCACGCAGCTTATATTACCTCTGATCTCGTTTGGCTGGGGCGAAAAAATATCACCAATGTCGTATGAGTTCTTACGCATGTTTTCCATATACAGATAGGCATCATTGTCCAGAACTGTCTGGACCACCTCTATGGAATAATGCTGGGTTATCCGGATGTCGCGAAAATCGATTGAATGGATCTCCAGGTCGATTATCCTGTCCTGGACCAGTGAGGAAGTCTCTACGAGTAGAATTTCAGAGGATCCACGACTGTTCCAGCAGCGATACATCCACGGTCTGGAAGCTATTGTTTCCTTAACTTTGGAGACGTCAAAATAACAGTATGCCGGCATCTGTGACACGTAATCCCATGTTTCCGTGTAGTTCCAGTAATAATACTTGGACATCCCGGCATCATCATGTGAACTGACGAATATGCGAATTTTTTGTTCCAGCGTATCAATGATGTAATCCAGTTCCATATCGCTGCTGTGCCGGGATTTCCGGAAATCAGTCTCGTAGGTTTGCCCGTCCTGTGACTCTATCACCAGCTGGTATTCTTCTTCCAGGCTTGGCCGCAGTCCGGAAAAATCAAAAAGATATTCACCATAGGCGGTGACGGTATCTGCCTTGTATGTCTGTCCCTTGCTGTCTCGGACGAAAACCCTGGCATTGCGCTCAATTTTAATGGTTCTCTGACCGTACTGATAGGTGCTTATGGGGGCACTCCTGGTGATACGGATACTGAAGGGACCGGTCAGCGATATGTTCCCTTCCACCACAATGATATCATCCAGGTTGACCAGTTCTTCCGGCTCATAGGGTACGATACAGGACACCCAGATCAGTGCCGGAAACACTATCCCAAAAAGCTTCAATAGGTATTTCATAGGCATTGAGATTAAAATCTGATGTTGTATGTGATGTAGGGAATTGGACTTCCAAAAATGGAAAGCATGTAGGAATTGACCGTGATGCCTTCCGTGCGGAAGAATACCGAATACGGATTCTTTCTTCCGGTCACGTTATACACGCCAATTGTGAAAGAGCTGTGGGTCAGCAGGGTAAGCTTGTGAGAAGGCTCAATGTTAAAAGATATGTCCAGCCTGAAGTAATCCGGAATCCGGTGGGCGTTGCGGTCTCCGTATAATAGCCGCCAGCCTCCCGCATAGTGGTAAGTGCCTATCGGCATGGTTATGGGCCTTCCGGTGCTGTAGTCCAGGTTCATGGACAAGCTGAAACGGTGTGTGAATTTGAAATTCCCAACCAGTTTCAAATCATGTGGCTTGTCGTAGGGTGCAGGGTACCAGTTCCCCTTGTTCACGGGTTCTGCCACCCTTGGATCATCCTGTTTGAGCTGAGTCCGCGAATAGGTGTAAGAGATCCACCCGTTGAGCCTTCCCAGTGATCGCTTGAGCATTATCTCCACTCCGTATGCCCTTCCCCTTGTTTCAATAACATCTGTCTCTATGCGGGGATTCATCAGCAGGCGGGCAAAGGAGGCGTAATCCAGGTAGCGGTCCATATGTTTGTAGTAACCTTCTACTGATAGCTCCAGGGTGTTGTTCATAAGGTTTTTATAAAAACCGAGAGCCGTTTGCCAACCCTTCTGGGGCCTGATGTTGGCATCGGATAATTTCCAGATATCAGTAGGGGATATCACGGTAGTGTTGGACAACATGTGGATGTTCTGGCGCATGCTGTTAAAGCCTGCCTTTACAGAGAAATCGCTAGTAAAGGCATAGCGCATGGAAAGCCTGAACTCGGGTCCATGATAAGGGGCGATCATTTTTCCGGCTCCTACATAGACGCTGTCTGTAGCGGTTTCCTCCGACCTGGGTTTCCCGGGATCGTACAGGTAATGACGGTTGGGCCCCAGTGCAGAATAGAGACCGTAACGGATTCCCATTTCTATAGACAGTTCAGGTGTGATTTCCCAGTTATCGCTCAGGTATAGAGCTGTTTCAAAGGCTTGTTCCCGTTGAAGGATGTCTGAAGAAACCAGGGACCTGTCGTCAAAAGGCAAGTAGGTACCAGGATCCAGGATATAGTAATAGGCGTTCAGTCCGTACTCCAGCTTATGTTTACCGTTCAGGCGACTGGAAAAATCGGCCTTGAAGCTTGCCTGCTGCAATGAAAATGACATGTCGTACCCCATGGCTGCATTTGTGGTATCCTGCATATGGTAATTGTATTTATCATATGCCAGGGTTAGAACCATGTCGGAACGATCAGATATGACACTACGATAGCGGGCCGAAGTGTTTATGTTCTGGTAACGGTATGAAACATTGGGATCGAATGAAAACCTGTCCCTGGAGAAGTATCCGTTCACGAACAAATGGTTGTTCTGGTTGAAACGGTGGGATATTCCGGCATTCAGGTCATAAAAATTGGCCGAACCGTCATTGTAGCCGCTTTCCTTGGGTATGAGCTTCATGAGCCAGTCGGAATACGTGGTGCGGCCGGCAAGTATGAAAGACGTCCTGTCTTTGATTATGGGGCCTTCCAGGGTGAGTTTTGTAGTAAGCAGTCCAATCCCGGCCGACCCGGTAAAACGGTTTTTGTTACCTTCCCTTGAATTCACCTCCAGCACCGAAGAGATCCTGCCTCCGAATTTTGCCGGTATGGAACTCTTGTATAATTCCAGGCTGCTGATGACATCGTTGTTGAAAAGTGAGAAAAGCCCGAACAGGTGCGATGAATTATAAATGGTACCCTGGTTGTAAAGGATCAGGTTCTGGTCTGTTGCACCACCCCTGACATTGAATCCGCCTGCAGCTTCACCCACCGATTTGACGCCCGGCAGGGTCAGTACAGCCCTGATCACGTCGGCCTCGCCGAAAGCCATCGGAATATGGCGGATCCTGTCGGCCCTGACCCGCTCTATCCCCAGGCGGACATTCCGCACATTTTCCATTTTTTCTGCCGAGATAACAATACCCTGCAACGAAAAAACCTCTTCTGCGATGTTCAGCTCCAGGGAACTGTCGGAAAAAATCCGGATGTAACGCCGGGAGTCCTTGTATCCGAAACCTTGTATCAGGAGTGTGTTGTAACCCCTGGGCAGCGAAAGGGAATAGAAACCGTAGGAATCGGACATGGCGAAATATTGCTTGTCCTCAGTCATAATGCTGACCCCGGCAACGGGTTCTCCGCTCATGTGGTCGTGTATGTATCCCGTCAGGCGGACATTTCCTTCAAGGCCAGAAAACCGGGGATCTCCCAGCGTATAAAGGCGGTTTTCCGAATCTGCCGCCTGTCTTCCGTTATCAGCAAGCTGCGACAATTCTTCCTTCTGGTGTTTTCCATTCTCCAGGGAATCAGCATAAAAAGCCTCGTGTATTTCAACCACAGGGGTACCCTTTATGATGGCCCAACCATGCTGATCCATACGGTAGAGCGAGAAACCGCTTTTTCCCAGTTCCTTGCCAAGCGCTTCCAGGACATTTTTGCCGTCAGCCTGCAGGGAGATCAACAAGGTATCTGTCTGTTCAGGTGCGTAATAGAAACGTTCAGGCGTACGGAGCTCCAGTGTCCGTACAATGGAGTCAAGGGTGACAAAACGCAGGTTGTATGATTCCTGTGCATGGGCCACAACGGTGACCGGGAAGGTAATGGCTAAAAGGAGTAGGCGGATGGTACCCGAGCGTCTTGTCATTTTGCCTCCTTTTGGTATAGCTTCGCACATGAGACCAAAGAGGCTTCCCGCTCATCCTTTCCGAATCTGAGCTTATCTTCCCTTATATGGCGGTTCAATTCCTTACGTACCCCGGACAGAACCCTGACAACAGAAGATTTATTCTTCACCGGATGAAAATAACCGTTTTTAAGAAAGTAGTACGAAATGCTTTCTTCAAATACTTGAGTAACCTTCCTGTCATTAGCTATGGTAGCACTGTTCATTCTTTTGGTGGTTCTTTTGAGCACACTGATATCGTCTCCGGAATATAGCACACGATAGTACCCTTCGGCGGGGGCAGCAGGATATTTTTCTTTCACAATATTGATGAACTGCATATCGCCCATAATAAACGATTCTACATGAGCCTTCAACAAGACAGATCCGGAATTGTATTCAGGTATCCTGACATACAATTCATCCCTGTGTACGTTCAGGTTTAGCTCAAGGTCAACATACAATTTCCCTTTGTATTGGACGGTTCCGGGGTAATATGCATCTGATTCCAGGAAGTAAGTGCCTTCATACAGCATGTTGTACATGGGAGGTATTTTTCCGTTGTACAGCGGTGAATAGCCACCGCTCTGCTCAACGTAATAACGTGAAACAGGTGTGTAGTCCTGGGCCTTTAGAATCTCAATGGGAAGCGAAAGAACTATCAGGATGAAGAGGGAGGCCGGCAAGGAACAGGATCGGGTCATGATTACTTTAATTACAGTCGGCAAAAATAGCAAAAAGATTGTACCTTTGTCACACTAAAACTAACATTATACATGAAAAGAATAGATTGCTTCATCCCGGCTGCCGATTATGAGCAGGCAGAGGCCACCTTGTCTCACCTGAGATCACTGCCGCTGATCAACCGCATTTTTCTTCTTTCTGCCGGACAGGATACTGACCTTTCACGTACCGGAACTGAAGTAATACGGGTGAAAAACCTGAACTCTTCTGACACGGTTGCTGCCATAGCCCGGGCAGCCACGGCAGATTATTCCCTGATATATACCAAGTACACCCCACTGACCCCGGGTTATTTTGCACTGGAACGTTTTGTCCAACTGGGAGACGACACCAGGGCAGGATTGCTGTATGCAGATCATTACCAGATAATTAATGGTCAGCGAAGGAAGATGCCTTTGATCGAATGCCAGGAAGGGGCGTTGCGGGATGATTTCAACTTTGGTTCGGTGTTGTTTTACAATACCTCTGTCCTGAAAAAGGCAGTTGCACAGACAACAGATGGGTACCCTTATGCCGGCATGTACAATCTCAGGCTGGCAGTCAGCAGGATGGCTTCTTTGGTCCACATAAACGAAGTCCTGTACACAGAGGAGGAAACAGATACAAGAAAATCCGGGGAAAAACTGTTCGATTATGTTGACCCAAAGAACCGTGAAGTGCAGGTAGACATGGAAAAGGCATGTACCGAACACCTCAAAGCAATAGGGGCTTACCTTCCCCCGTGCTTTACCCCGGTTGACCTGGGCAGGAATGATTTTGAATTCGAGGCTACGGTCATGATCCCTGTTTTCAACAGGGAGAAAACCATAGAGGACGCCGTTCGTTCGGCCCTGGCGCAGAAAACAAGCTTCAAATACAATGTGATGGTCGTCAACCACCACAGCTCGGACAAGACGGTGTCCATAGTAGAAAAATTAACGGACGATCCGCGCCTGATCCTCATCACACCGGAAAGAAAGGATTTGTTTGTAGGTGGCTTGTGGAACACAGCCCTGCATCATCCCAAATGCGGGAAGTTCCTGGTACAGCTGGACAGCGATGATGTATATTCCGGACAGGATTCACTCAGCCGGATCGTAGAGGCATTTTACCAGCAGCAATGCGCCATGATTATAGGCACATACAGAATGACCGATTTCGGACTGAACACGCTTCCCCCGGGCATAATAGACCATCGTGAATGGACACCTGAAAACGGAAGGAACAATGCATTACGTATTAACGGACTGGGCGCCCCGCGTGCTTTTTATACACCCGTTCTGCGCGAACTCCTCCTGCCCAATACCAACTACGGAGAAGATTACGGACTTGGCCTGCGTTTTTCCAGGCATTACCAGATAGGTCGCATATACGATGTCCTTTATTGCTGCCGGCGCTGGGAAGGCAATTCGGATGCGGCGCTTGAACCGGAAAAAGTGAACGCCAACAACCTATATNNCAACAACCTATATAAAGACAGATTGCGCACATGGGAAATACAGGCAAGAAAACAATTGAAGTAGGAATTCTCCTGTCACCCTCAATCTCTTTCGAGCTGGAAGGCAATTATGGGGCATATTCTGGCAGATTTACCGCTATAGCTGAAAACGGGCAGGTCCGTTTGCAGGACAAGGTACAGGACAGGTTTGCATTTGAACCACAGGATGATAACGCCTCTTTTCTTCTGAGAGATGTGGTCATCGGTATAGAGTTTCACTGGGAACGAAAGGAAGACCAGCGTTTTCGGGGTTCCCTGGTGCTGATCCCGGAAAACAATATGGTCCGGGCCGTGAACGTGCTGACTGTTGAAGACTACCTGATCAGTGTCATCGCCTCGGAAATGAGCGCGACAAGCACCCTTGAGTACCTCAAGGCCCATGCCGTCATATCGCGCAGCTGGCTACTCTCACAAATTGAAAAGAGACAGGGGATAGCACAACAGCAGACAGGAGCCTGTCCAAGCGAAGTCCGTACCCTTGAGGAATGGATAAAATGGTGGGACAGGGAGGACCATACACTTTTTGATGTATGTGCCGATGACCACTGCCAGCGTTACCAGGGTATCACCCGTCCTTCACAATCCATTGACAATGTTACACAGGCCGTTAACCAGACGGCCGGCGAGGTCCTTACCTTTGAAGGAGAAATATGCGATGCGCGCTTTTCAAAGTGCTGCGGTGGCTTCATGGAACGTTTTTCCACTTCCTGGGAACCGTCCGAGCACCCTTACCTGCAGGGAAAATACGATGGAGAATCGTTTCCCGCCGAGGTGCCTTTTCCGGACCTTTCCGATCCCGTACAGGCCGAGATCTGGATCCGCAGCGCACCGCCCGCCTTCTGTAACACAACGGATGACGAGGTGCTTTCCCAGGTGTTGAATACTTACGACCAGGAAACAAAAGGCTTTTACCGCTGGGAAGTTTTCTACACTTTCGAAGAGCTTTCCGATCTGATTAAAAGGCGCATTGGCGTTGACTTTGGCCTGGTGCAAGAACTTATTCCCGTGGAAAGGGGATCCTCGGGACGCATCTGCCGCCTGAAGATTGTGGGAACAAAACAGACGCTAATCATCGGCAAGGACCTGCTCATCCGCAAGGCTCTCTCAGAATCCCACCTGTATTCCTCGGCATTCGTACCTGTCAAGCGTTCCACGGGATTTATGCTGTACGGGGCAGGCTGGGGGCATGGAGTGGGATTGTGCCAGATTGGCGGTGCCGTTATGGCTTCACACGGATATACCTATAAACAGATCCTGGAACATTACTACCCGGGTTCCCGGGCACAAACAATCTATTGATGAAAGAACCTTCCATTGGTAAAAAGAATGCCTGGGCGTGGATCCCCACGTTGTACTTTGCCCAGGGGCTGCCCTATGTGGCGGTTATGACCATTGCCGTGATCATGTACAAACGCCTTGGATTATCCAATGCAGAGATCGCGTTGTATACAAGCTGGCTGTACCTTCCCTGGGTCATAAAACCCCTGTGGAGCCCTTTTGTGGATTTGGTCAAGACAAAGCGAATGTGGATCATTCTGATGCAGAGCTTTGTGGCAGTCGGTTTCGCCGGTGTTGCCTTTTTCATACCGGCCTCCTTTTTTGTGAAGGCCACGCTGGCTTTTTTCTGGCTCATAGCCTTCAGTTCGGCAACGCACGATATCGCTGCTGACGGTTTTTACATGCTGGCTCTGGAACAAGGGGAACAATCCTTTTTTGTAGGGATACGTAATACTTTTTACCGCTTTGCTACCATTTTCGGGCAGGGTATCCTGGTCATGTTGGCCGGCTTGCTGGAAGAAGGCAAGATATTCCCTGCAACAGCCGGAAACATCCCCTTGGCCTGGAGCCTTTCCTTTTACCTCCTGGCTGCTATCTTCCTGGCACTTGCCCTGTATCATAATTTTATCCTGCCACGTCCTGCAATCGACAAGTCCAGGGACAACATCACCCCCCTGGGACTGCTAAAGGATTTCTTTCTTACTTTCGGTTCCTTCTTTAAAAAGAAAGACCTGGGACTCATCTTTTTCTTTATCCTGACCTACAGGCTGGGTGAATCACAGCTGGTCAAAATTGCCTCTCCATTCATGCTCGACCAAGGGGAAGCGGGAGGGTTGGCCCTTCCAACGGCCACAGTCGGGATGGTATATGGTACCATTGGGGTAATTTCCCTGCTTGTGGGAGGAATCATAGGGGGGATTGTTGTTTCACGCGGCGGCCTTAAGAAATGGATCATACCCATGGCCCTGGCCATTAACCTGCCAGACCTGCTCTATGTTTATATGGCCTCGGCTCTGCCACAGAATATCTGGGTGATTATTGCTTCCGTTGCTGTGGAACAGTTGGGGTATGGTTTCGGGTTTACGGCTTTCATGCTATACCTGATCTATGTTGCCAACGGAGAACATAAAACATCGCATTATGCCATAGGAACAGGCTTTATGGCCCTGGGCATGATGTTACCGGGAATGGCTGCGGGCGCCATACAGGAAGTACTGGGTTACGAGCGGTTTTTCTGGTTTGTATGTATATGCACGCTCCCCGGCATTTTTGCCTCTTGGCTGGTTAGCAGGAAACTTCCGGCAGATTACGGTAAAAAATAAAAAAACTACGGTTATGAAAAATTTTATCAAGGGGTCCCTAATTCTGGTAATACTCCTGATTTCTCTTTCCTGTCAATCACAGGAAAGAGTGGTCAAGACAGGCATTGATGTGCTTAAGGAATCCAACTTTTCCTATCTGGAAGGCAAACGGGTGGGACTGATAACGAATCCTACCGGTGTGGACCGGGACCTGCGGTCTACCATAGATATTTTGTACGAAGCACCCAACGTTGACCTGGTGGCCCTGTACGGGCCCGAGCACGGGGTACGCGGGGATGTGCATGCCGGGGATCAAATCTCCACGCAGAACGATCCGGCCACAGGGCTTCCCGTATATTCGCTTTATGGAAGCACCCGGAAACCCACCCCCGAAATGCTNNATCCAGGACATCGGCTCGCGTTCCTTCACCTACATTTCCACCATGGGACTTGCCATGGAGGCCTGTGCGGAACTGGGCATTGAATTTGTGGTCCTGGACCGGCCCAATCCCATTGGGGGCAGGAAGGTCGAGGGGTGTTACGTGGAAGACGGCTGCTTTACCTTTGTCAGCCAGTTCAGAATACCCTATGTATATGGTCTTACCTGCGGTGAGCTGGCGTTGCTGCTCAATGGAGAGCGCATGCTGGGATCCGGAGCCCGGCCCGGGGAAACTGCCCAATGCAACCTGCGCGTAATTCCCATGGAAGGATGGAACCGCGACATGTTCTATGATCAGACAGGATTACAGTGGATAGCCTCTTCCCCGCATATTCCCCAGGCCATCACCGCCTTCTTCTATCCCATGAGCGGCATTGCAGGGGATTTATCCGTGGTCTCCATAGGGGTCGGCTATACGCTTCCATTTCAGTTGTTTGCACCGGCAGACAGCACCATTGTACCTGAAGAACTGGCCCGCAATCTGAACAACCTTCAGCTGCCCGGCCTTCATTTCAGACCCATTTANNNNCGGCAGCCCCGCTGACCGATGTGAATTTTTACGTGATCCAGGAAATCCACAAACTCAATCCGGGTATTGTCTTTAACCTGGAAAGGATCACCAAAGTTGTGGGAAGTCCTTTTATAACAGCAAAATTTGCAGAACGTTACCAGTTCAGTGATATCAGGGATTACTGGTACAAAGACGCCGAAGCATTCCGACAGCTGTCACAACGCTATTATCTTTATTGATTATAAAACCTATGAAACGGTTTTGTTACCTGTTGTTCTTCCTACTGGTCTTGTCGTGCAGTCGTGAAAAGATTACCCCGGAACCCGAACCGGAAGAAGAAAAACCAGAAGAGTTTGTTCCGGCCGCACGAATAGAAGGGCGGGTGGCTTTATCCTATGTAACATACTACAGCCAGGGGATCCCGGATCCCACGCTGTTGACACATATTTGTTACGCCTTTGCCGAGTTGTATGTGGTGAACGGCCAGTACCGGGAATTCCGCCTGCAGGGCGATGAATCCCGTTTTGCTGCAGTGGTTGATCTGAAAAAAAACCACCCCGGCCTTAAAATCCTGCTTGCCTTCACCCATACCATTGTCAATAAGGACAACGCCCAGGAGGGCGGCTTCTCTGACATGAGCAGTACAGAGGAAGGCAGGGTGGCTTTTGCACAGGATTGCCTGGAATTTATCCAGACCTGGGGGATTGACGGAATTGATATAGGATGGGAATTTCCGGGAATTTCCTGGAGCGGTCATAAAAGCAATAAGGCTGCCGACACGCAAAATCATGTTCTTTTGATGAAACAGCTGCGCCAGACACTGGGGCCTGACCTGCTCATCACTTTCCCGGGTTATGTAATGAACGCTATGGAAGTCAGCGGGGGAACCCGCTATATTGACCTGAAAGGGGTAGAACCCTATGTGGACTTTGTCAATGTGATGACGTATGATATGGACGAGGCCCCTCATCACCATTCGGCACTGGAGGATTCACGGGCTTACTGGGATTGTGCACGGACCCTGCAGGCTTACAGGGCAGCCGGTTTTCCAACGGAAAAGATGGTGCTCGGCATTCCTTTTTATGGAA
>MTKX01015297.1_pt1 | contig 14301 bp, 12 predicted proteins | sample 1042771 | NCBI WGS metagenome assembly MTKX01 (sample SAMN06212183, study PRJNA360534) | anaerobic digester metagenome | biome: Wastewater treatment plant; material: sludge; isolation source: anaerobic digester fed with sludge from wastewater treatment plant | place: Denmark: WWTP Randers ... | reverse complement strand
TTGTCTCTTCCTTGATGGTCTTTGTCGGCGCCAGGAAGCCTGATGGCCCGAGAATCTGCGGCCCAGCAAGCGCGTAGCCGGCATACCAGCCTTCTCCGTCCTGGACGGGTGCGTCCTGGAACATCACTCCTGCCATCTTGAGGCCGCCCTCGGCTCGCGACGGAAAGACCGGGCCAAACCACTCGCTGAACATGGAACTCAGCAGGTTCTCGTGACCGATGATCTCCGTTTGCTCGTTGGCAAAGACAGAGGCGCCATTGACATGGCAGTCATGGTGGTGGGTGTAGATGATTGCTTTGACGGGTTTCTTGTCGAAGATATTGTCCAGGTTGGCATTGAAGGCATCCTTGACCTTTTGTGCCGCGGCAATGCTCTCCCCTGGATCTACGACAATCAAGCCGTCGACGCCCTCGATCAGCACGGGATTGTCCCGGTTGTACCCTCTGGCAATCCAGACACCGTCTGTTACGTTTAACACTGCGGGTGGAAAGAACTCCTCATACTTGGCCAGGAGCGTCGGATTGACTGGTACGGTCTCCGGCTCATATGGCGCCGATACTGCTTCAGGTTCTTGTGCCGCTACGCAAACAGCTGTCATGGCAATAGCCAGGATGGTCACGAGGGCCAAAAGTTGGAATTTCGTTTTCATTGCCTTTTCTCCTTATCTTTTGAACATCGATCGACGCACGGCGAACTTTTCGCCGTACTTTGTTTCCGCATAGCCGTTTCTATTTTTCTCCATAGTCCCCCCCTTCCCAACCTCGCCCCTGATTCGGGTGAGTTCGATCAGGTTCGTAAGCTTTCAATAGCTCCTCCTTTCTAGGGGCTAGAATATCCATTACCTCGGACGCCAGTCTTCGTAGGGTGGCTGTCCACCGTTCGCTCTAGAAGGCGAACAATTGCTCCAAGTTAAAGAACAACTGGCACTCAACGGTATGCGGGCTTTCAAGGGAGGCGCGCCGCTGCCTGCGACCCTGGTACTCGCTCCGCCACAAGGGCAGCAGGTAGGCGTGGTAGACGCCGGGTTTCTTCGTTCGTTGGATTCATTTCGGTTATCCTATGTCCCACTATAAAAAGCAAACGTGCCAGATCGTCAAAACTGCAAGGAACTCAAAAAGAAGAATCAAGAGACGTCATTCAAGTGGATAACTCTCTAAGACTGGTCTCTTGACTTCGCTTAAATCCATGATTGGCTGATTGAGCTGGAATCATAGCCGCCTGAAATATACTCTGATACAGCTTGAGATGGTGTTTCCATTACCGAGACGTCTTTGGATGAGACTTCAGAGGTCTCATTTGTCTTGCCAAAGGATACGAGATTGCTAGCTGCACTCCCAGAACTCTGGAAAGAGCTTTTGCTTATGGTAGTGAGTTCAGGCTTTGCGCTCTTGCCCAAGAACTTCGCCTGTTCCGGTCCAGAGGCTTCTGATGTGATATTTATCGGGAAAATCTTGCGTTCTTCTATGCTGCCATTCTCCCATGGTGTAAGCAAAAGCATGACTATATCCGTCTGGCCTTCTCTCTTTGAACTGAAAGTGAATATAGTTCTTTCTCGTCCACCTACCATTCCTAATTGCTCATTTCCACTGATTGTGGTCTTATTCACAAAACTCAGATAGTTGGGATCGAAATCCGACCACCAACAAAAGCCTGTCGCAGAATAGGATTCAAGAGATGTGGTAAACTCATTACCAAGGCTTGAGTTTATTTGAGGTTCACATGGCGAATTATCGCAGATATCAGTCCCGCATGCAATCATAACTGACGAAAAAGTAATGGCTAAAGCCAAAATTGCAGATCGATTCATTATCCACACCTGTCGAGCCATGTATCGGTATAAGTATTTCTTACTTCGCATGTGATGGACGTTCTGGGGAAGGCTTAATTTAATTCGGATACTACAATGAGTCTAAATTTGATGAACTGGAATCTTTCGAGCCATCCATCATGAGTCCACCTTAGCGATGTTTAAGCCAATAATTATGTCTGCAGAAAATGCTTCATAAGCCCCACTACAAATTTCATCATCTTGCTCCTGCCTCTTTTGGCCTCCAAAGCTGGCAGGGATTCGTTTGGGAGTCGATGGTGCAGCGGCCGCCGATCAGGTTGCACTGACCGTTCTCCTCGCAGTCGCAGGGAGTACGATGGATGGGCAATGGTTCGCTGCGGTCTAGCTTCATTTTTTCATCCACATCCTACCTCAGCTCTTCGTCAATAAAGATATGCGTTGACTGGCCTCGGAAGGATCACGAAGTGAGTCCGCATAACTCTATGACTTTTTCCTTACGACTGAGAAAATCAGTAAGTATTGGATATAATTTTTACATAATCGGATACGCTATCGCTGTCCGTATTGTTCTTTAGGTAATCTATTGCTTCCTGGAAGGACCGCACAAGAGAATCAGGCGTCTTTTTATTGAAAGCATAGTAATAATCAGCCTGACCCAATACATAGGCTACCTCGAAATCACCCCCATTTGTACCTGACTCTTGGATCAGCCAAAATCCTGCCACATCGCCATATGCCCAGGCATCAATGCTCCTATTTTGAAGCATCTCGATAATAGGCCTCGCTGTAGGTTCAAGCACTAAAGTTCCCTCCCTCACACCCATATCTCGAAGCATTTGAACAGCACTGTCATCCTTTATGGCTCCTATCCTGTATCTTAACAGATCCCCTGGCGATACAATACTGAGGTTCCTATCACTTCGCGATATTAACACATTATTAAAAGGTCCAATTGGCCCAGCCCATTTAAAGAGCTGCTCTCTTTGCGGCAACCTCGCAGTGGAGAAAAGAACTGTATTTTCTTTATTTAATGTCCTCTCATAGCCTTCTCTCCAAGGCAAAACCTCGATGATGCTCCTGTTGAGATCTACGCCCATTATCCGCCACATAGCTTCCAACAAATCTATAGAAAAACCTTGCAGTTCGCCATCCTCTTTGAAGTTATATGGCGGAAATTGTTCAGTCATATAGGTCAGATCCATTGCCAAAGAAGCGATCTGTTCTGAAGCTTCAACCCCTTCTACAACCTGCAGCAAAGCCAAAAAAATAGCTATTAGTAGGATGAATTTGATAGCAAAGCAGTATTCTTTCATGTCGTCCCTCCGAGGTACTCGCCTAAGTTCATTCTAATAATGATTAAAAGTATAAGAGGATTTTTAGGACGAAATACGATAGCATATTGAACTCCTTTGGATAAGGGCTGATTCCATGATCTGTTCAACTATTCTGGCAGCCTAAAAATTGCTTGGACATGGAGCTTCCACATTGGCTGTAAAGGCTATTTTAGGAATCTTCCACGAGGTTTTAATCCTCTGCCTTGACATTTTTACACCTCGCAAGGCAGCANNATTGCTCGAAGGTTAGCGATGCTGGATCTCTATGCAATGGTTAGGGATTCATAACTTGTTTTCTTATCAGCTTTCTCTGATCAGCTTTTCCGCCAGAATCCTATGCGATATACGATACGCTGGACCTATCAAAGCCCTCAACCAATTCCAGTCCTTCATCATCCGGTTTCCAGGATACCCCCGGATAGGCAAGATCTTTGATGAAAAAACTGGCATCCGCTGCAATCTGCGTGGCCAAATGGTCTTCTCCGAGAGCCTTTCTTGTGATCTCTAAAACTCTGGACTTCACATCAGACTCATCCAAGAAGCCCAGAGAATGGATGTACTCATGGAGGAGGACATGAAAGACATAGGGCTTGTATAGCTCAGGTCGCGTCTCCATGATGCGTTCTAGCGGGATCTTATTGAGGACTATGACATTGGAGCCTGTGGTGAAGAAGCCGCCAAAATAACCCTGGGGATTGTTTCCCAGGTTGGCTATACCCAGCATCAAACCTCCACGGCTCCTTTTCATGCTTTTCAGGACCAGCGATTTTACCAGCTCAAAGATATCCGGCAGGGACTTGGCAGCATCCAGCCGGGATCGATAATCGGTTTGCATTTGCCAGTCTGTGAGAGGTCTAAGTATATAATACTAACCTGAAGTTACTGATATTAAGGTATCGCAGCCCGAATGGAGGAAAATGGGATTGGAAAAAGGAATAAGTGGACCGTATAAAAGTTAGAACAATCACTTCGTTTTCTTCTTGCGGAAGAACTCGATCGCTTCGGCCAGTTCCCTGTGGTCCTTGGCGTACTCCTCTATCTCCATCCCCTTCTGGTAGGCTTCGCATGCCTGCACCAGGGCCATCGCACCGGCGCGTGTTCCTCTGGGATGAGCGTGGCAGCCGGCTCCCATGGTCGTGATGAAATCGACTCCGCCCATGACATCGATGAAAGGCTTCAGGAGAGTTGGATTGAGTCCTCCGGAGATGATCGGGCAGCATTTTTTAATGCCGCGCCAGGAGTCGTCTTCCAGGACAGTCTGGTGAGCATCATCCATCTCCACCATCTTGACGGCGTCCTCGTCCAGGGGCGGGATCCTTCCCCAGTGCTGGGTGAAGAAATGACCTTTGCCCTCGACCTTCAGAATATTCCTGGCCGCGGTTACATCCTCCTCGGGACTGCCTGCCATCTTGCCGACGCCTGCCGTCCCGGTGTGAATCCCCGAGGCCCCTGCCAACCTGGCAAACTTGGAGAGCACCAGCACTGAGAAGCCGATGGGATTCTCCGGCCTGGTGAAGCTGCCATGGCCCGCCCGGTGGAAGTGCAAAAAGACGTCCGGATACCTCCGCCGGAGCGTCTGGACAGCCATCCAGCCGGCGGTGATGCCGTCTATGAGGAATGCGTACGAGCCCGGCTCGAAGCCCGCCTCCCGGATCATCTCGCACCTCTCGATCATGGTATCGAAATCGGCGGAAGATACATTGAACGAGTGGACCTTCTTTCTCCCCGTCTCCCTGACCGCCTTGTCCATGGCCATCTTGACATACCTGACCATCTTGTTGTAGGGGGAGAAGTCCTGATCGGCCTGGGGCTCGTCGTTCTTGACGAAGTCGCCGCCGCCCACCCAGAAGTCATAGCAGACCTCGGCGTACTCCGAGGATGTCAGTCCCATCTTGGGTTTGATTATCGTCCCCAGTATCGGCCTGTCATGAACATCGAGGTAGGTCCTCATGTCATCAAGAGTGTAGCTCGGGCCATCGTACTGCTCCAACATGGATGGAGGGAACCATATGTCTAAAAGCTTGAGAGCCTTGATCTCCTTCATTCCCAGGACGTTCCCGGCGATGTAGGTCATGATGTTCTGAACGTTGCCCTTCCTGTCAAACAGGCGCCAGGGATAGGCGATCCAGATAAGGTTCTTCTCCATGTCGATCCTGTAAACGAGGGCGTTCATTACCCTGGAAAAGGGAGTCTCTGTCTTTACAGGAAAATTGGTACCGGTCGAGCTCTCCGCGGCGATCTCAGCCGCGGCCTGCATGATGTTAAGCTCGCCGCCGGGGATTATGTGAAAGGCCGCCAGAAGATACTCGCCGTTAGTCGGATCGGGCAGATCCATCCTTGTGTAAAGGAGCTGCTTTGGATTGAGCGTTTTCAGGAGCTGTTCTTGATTCATGAAATAACCTTCCGGTTCTGAAGTTTAGCCAGAGCAAATATTAATTGCTTTTCTTCCATCGGCAATTCCATTCTCCGCATTGTGCCATGGCGAGAATGCAAGAATGGTGATATCGGGAAAAACACATATCCTCAAAAGAATTAATCCGGCAATCGATTCTCATCCATCGCTTTTAGTTCCTCTCACCCGAACTTTGCTAAGAGCTGCCAGGACCAGCTTCTTGCCCGGCTGGCTTAATATAGTATTCATTGGAGCCTACAAGCAATACATGGTAGCTTCCCGGCTCAACCGACTGCAAGGAACCATAAACAGAGACGGTATCTCCTGTCTTGATGTTTGGATCAATAAAACCTGGCGGATACTCTGCAGGATTGGCCGAGGTCAAATAGGCTGAGATGTTCTGCCCAGCCATATCCGACGGTCCTTCTTTTACCTGGTCCACGGAAATATACCAGCCCCATGCCCCAACATTCTCGAAATACAATAGAGCTTGTCCGTCAAATCTTGTATCTTCTGCACAAGCAGTGCATGAAAGAGCCAGTAGCATAAGAATCAATGAATACGCTCTCATTTAGATCCCCATTATCACCATTATGCTCTGCACATTGATTATCTTTCCGGCGACTGTGCAAACATGCCTCGCGGCTTATTATATCGTAAAAAATTGTAAAATGAAGTGTTTTATTTCATGCCCTCCAGCCACTTCTTTATCTCCTGAGCAGCAATCTCCCTGCCACCAAGTCCGAATGCCAGGGCAATTGCTACGGCAAAGGCTCCTAAGAGCAAGCCGAATGCCAGATTTATGATCTCATTGGCCAATCCCATCTGGCGCAGAGCCATAGCTCCGGCAAAAACCAGAATGGCTATCCGGGCGATGTGAGCAGGCAATTTGGACCGGCTCATCCCACTGGATGCCACAGCATCGAAGGCGAGGTTTGCCAGATAAATGCCAATGGCCAATATCGCCAATCCCATGAGCACATGCCCGGCAAAGATGGTGAACTCATAAATTATGTCCGCCAGCAATGCAAACTTGAGCATCTGCGCCGCTTCTATCAGTGCAAAGAGCATTATCGCTGCAATTACCAGATAGCCAGCCATTTGGGAGGGAGATCTTTTGCCTTCAGATCCTTCTCCTTCCGATTTGCAGATGCCTAGCCTCCTTGGAATGGAGTCGAATCCAATACCGGAAAGAAGCTTAACCATAAGTTCAGCAACGACTTTAGCCAATATGTAAGAGATGGCCAGGAGCAGAGCAGCGCCAAAGAGATTGGGCAGAATGGCCAGCATCGCGGCAAGCATATTGGAGACGGGCAGAGTGATGGCATCTATTGCCAGAGCCTGCAGTGCAGCGATTAGCATGGGTATGAGGATCAAGATGTAGACTACCAGACCTATGAGACCGGCCAAACCCTGGCTGCCCAGGACTTTATCCAGTCCCACTCTCTCACTCAGCTTCTCGCTTCCCATTGCCATCAGCAGGTTTGTGACTATCTTTTGCAGAATACGAGCTAAAAACCATCCAATGAGGAGGATAATTGCCGCTGCTATGAGATTGGGGAGGAATCCCAGGATCTTTGCGATCATGATCTGCAATGGCTCCAACAGTCCTCCAAGAGCCAGGGCATTGAGAATCATGGGCAAGAAGAGGAGCAAAACCAGGAAGAAGACTATCTCCCCGATGGTCTGGCTCATTGGTATTTCCGCTTTGTCCAGGCCGGTCTTGCTGCTCAGCCCTTCATCCACATTGGCAGATTGCAGTACTTTAACCACGATTTTCTTGAGCAATGTGGCGATGATCCAGGCGATGACGGCAAGAACCAGAGCGGCAAAGAGCTTTGGAATATATGCAAATACAACATTCAAGAACTGATTGAGAGGCTGAGCCACGAGGGTCAAGCCAAGCACCTGGAAAAACGCCACAAACACAAAGAAGAGCAGCAAATAGTATATTATCTTGGAGATCCATTTATGAGACTCCATCTCACGGGCCTTCTCATCTCCGACTACCTTCTTCGCAATCTTTTCATCAATGCCGGTCCGGCGCAGTGCCTTGCCAATAGCAGAAGAGATTATCAGAGCAGCCAGCCAGCCGACAATCAATACCGCTAATGCCCCAAAGAGGTGGGGGCCGTATCTTCCGAATAATACATAGATCGGCTCAATAAGTGCCATAAAAATCCACCATATTCAAGTTGTTTTTATCATACTTAAAAGTTATGAATTAGGAAATCTGATTGTAGAGTCCTAAAAGCTTTCGGGACTCTACACCATCATCTTCTCCCACGGATTGGCGGGGCCTATGGCCCTAGCCAGGTTTAACTCGATCTCCTCCCAGATTCCCTACGAATACATCTTACAGCATCAGCAAGGCACCGCCACGTAGATGTTGTGCTTGTTGCTCACAATCTGCACCCGCACCCGGCCTTGCGGCACAGGACAGTCCATCACCGAGACCACCCGGTTTTTGGCCACACCCAAGATCTCTCCCCGCACCCAGCCAGGTGCCCGGATATCCACCCAGGTCTTCTCCTTTCTCTCCAGGACGGTGGGAATCATGGGACGCTTCTCGATGGCGAAGTCCTGAGGCCTGAGGCGGAGGGGCATGGAGAGCTGCTTCTCCCAGCCAGCCATGCTCCGATTGTAAAACTGCCACCAACTCTGAGCCCGGACCTTGCCCGGACTTCTGCCCAGCCGGTAATGCTCGAACTTCTGGATGCCCAAAGGTGGCCAGCGCTTTCCTGCGCCGATGTCAAGGGCGAAGCGGATCAGCTCCGGGATATCCGGGTCATTGATGCCCGGTATGTAAACTGGCGCAATGAGCAGGTCGATTCTGCTCTCTGCTATTCTCCGAGCAGTCTCTTTGATCTTCTCGATATCAAACCAGGGCGCTCCGGCGAGATAAGCGGCTTTCTCCGGATCTAGGGAGTGAATGGAGAAGTTGATTCGATCCAGGCCGGCTTCTTCCAGCTGCTCTATCTTTTTCTCCGAGAGTAGGTTGCCGTTGCTCTGCATAGAGACCACGGTGACCTCCTTGATCTGCTTTAAGCGGCGGACCAGCTCCACAATGTCCGGATAGAGCATGGGCTCGCCCGGTGAGTCTATGTGGCACTCCACGCCAGGGCCTTTGAAGGGGGCGATCTCCTCCACCGCCTCCATCAGATAGTCCAGCTCTACCTGGTAGTCCGTCACCCGCGACTTTGAATGGGGACCGGCATCCACAGAGCAGAAGGGGCAACTCAGGTTGCAGCCGCAGCTGGGCCGGATCTGCAGGAGATTGCTGCCCCGGTCCACCACCCCGAAGTAGAGGCAGCCGACCAGGGGGATATCCGACGAGCGGGTGATGTGAATAAGAGACATCAGATCTTTCCTTTCCTGGTGTAAGTTCCTTTAAAGGGTATCCTTATTTGCATCATGCTAGTTTTGTGCTCCCCTTAAATCCATTCCCTTAGACATCTTCTCCAGCAAGGCTTTAATCTAATCCTTCTATTATTTAGACGAATAACCATGAATGATCTGAGGAAATCTGACCAGGAGAGAGCGGATGCTTTTCTAGAGGATTTCGTCGGCCAGCTCGCCAGCGCCTGCGGCAGGGATATAGACTTTATCCTGCTCTTCGGAAGCGCAGCCAGAGGCGAGTTCATCCTGGGAAAGAGCGATGTGGACCTGGTCATTCAGGTTAAAAGCGATGAGGCGGTGCGGATGGTGGAGCAGCTCGCTGAGCCTCACTTCTGGCAGCTGGATGAGAGGCACGGCATGATGTTCAGGAAGGTTGTCTCCACAGGAGAGAGCGGCAGCCTTCTGGAGGATGCTCTCAAGCGGCTGGAAAAGCAGGCTCGGATCTACAAGCCCTTCGAGGTGTTCGGCCCGGATGATATCGACTGGAGGGCAGGAAAGGTTAAGAGGCTGGACCTTCTGGCCGGAGCTACCCTAGTCGCCAGTCAGCTCACCCTCTTTTACAAGATGAAGCATGAGGGCAGGATTCTTTTCGGAAGAGACATCCGCCCGGAGATCCAGCCGCGCTTTACCCTATGGGAGAAGCTCAAAGGAATCTGGGTGCCCCAGAGCATCGCCTTCGCTTCACTCATTCTGGCTCTGCCCCTGCCCCAGAAGGCGGTGGCCTATGCGGTCAAGGCATTATTTTATGAGGTGGAGTCGGTGAACATCTTCCAGAAGAACCTGGTCCCGGCGGGTCAAGAGAAGGTAGCGGGATTTGCCTCGGCCACAGAGTTCGATGATGAATTAATGGATGCGCTACGCTTCTTCCTGGAGCGAAATCTGGGCCTGCTCGGCGAAGAGAAGATGCAGTTCGTCCGGGAGGCAGGGATGATAAAGAGGCAGGGATTTCAGGGCAGCAGATGGGATGCCCTGCAGTTCTGCCGGAGGGCTTTCTGGATCATATGGAGCACCAATGCGGCGGTAATCATCAAATGGGGCGGCAGTTTTTGAGAGATGATGGTAGCATTGACAGGGCGGAAAGATCTCCTGGCCCAGGCCATGCTTTGATTCAAGCTTTGTGAGCCCTTTCTGATTCTTAAATCATTTCGCGAATATTTTTGAGTTTTCTCTCCCAGATGTGATTTGATAAATCCTGATTCAAAGACAAGAAAATTCAACAGCAATGAACTATCGGGACTGCTACATAGACATCTACTTAAGCCAGAATACTCTCTGTTGTCCGGAGCAGATTTCATTATAACGCAGCAGAGGCAAAAACCCTTGAAAGCATTCTGGGAGATCTTGCGGCCATTCAACTGCCTGATGGCATCAGCGGCGGCCATGATCGGCCTGGCCCTGGCGGGAGGAATAGAGCCAGAGCCCGCCCTCCTCATCTTCATCATTGTCTTTCTTGTTACCGGAGCGGGAAACGCCATCAACGACTACTATGATAAAGATATAGATGCCATCAACCGGCCGGCCCGGCCCATTCCCAGCGGCAGGATATCCCCACCAGCAGCATTCCGCTATTCTGTGGCCCTCTTTGTAGCCGGCTGCCTCCTTGCCTGGTGGATCAATCCGATCTGCCTGATTCTGGCCGCCTGCAACTCCGCTCTGCTCTTTCTTTATGCCCGAAACCTCAAAGCCATGCCTCTCTCGGGCAACATAACAGTGGCCTTCCTGACCGGCTCGACCTTCCTTTTTGGCGGCGCTGCGGTGGGAATGCAGGGTCTCGAGGCCAATCTCATACCATTCTTCCTCTCCTTTCTGGTGAGCATGAGCCGGGAGATAGCCAAGGACATAGAGGACATGGCCGGGGATTTAACCGGAGGGGCCCGAACCCTGCCCATACTGGCGGGAGAGCGGACCTCCCGGGCCCTGGCGGCAGGATTCGCTCTGACCGCTATGGCTCTCAGCTTTCTTCCTCCGCTAGGACGGGGATATCTGGCGGTGGTAGTAGTGGCGGATATTCTCTTTTTGTTATCGGTGAAGATGATTCTGCAGGGCGATGCCACGGGAGCGCAGAAGGCGCTGAAGAAGGGAATGGCGGTGGCGCTGGTGGCTTTTTTGGCAGGAGCTGTGCTTCCCTGAATCCAATTCCAGAGAGCGGCTGGAGTCCGAGGAGAAACCAGCCATGAGAGCTGCTACCATCGAGGGATTATGAGGATGGCAAAAAGCGGCGAAAGGCTTCCGCTTTCCGGGCGGGCATTCGCAGACACTGCCCTCCCCCGGCCTTAATCCGGCACCCCCGCGCTCTCCCCTCCTCGCCTAGGGGGTGCCTGCCCCGCTCCGGTCGGCCCTGGGGCTCGATTTTTCATAGGAAATGCCAGGCTTTCAGGACATTAAACTGCTTTTCCTGGGCAGAAAAGCAGAAAATAATTTAAGCTATCTGGCTAATTATATTCTGTGACCGTCTTTAGAGCTTATGATGTTCGGGGCGTTTATGGCACCGAGCTTACGGAAGATCTGGTGAGAAGAGTTGGCCAGTCCTTCGGCTCATTTGCCGGAGGAGGCGGGGTGGCCCTGGGAAGAGATACCAGAATCAGTGGGCCATCTCTGCAGAAGGCATTTTTGGAAGGGCTTCTCGGCACAGGCTGCAGCGTCTACAGCTACGGCGTCATTCCCATCGCCGTCATCAGCTTCATCACCAGCAGACAGGGGCTTAAGGCAGCCGCCTATATCTCCGCCTCCCACAATCCTCCGGAGTATAATGGAGTGCGCTTCAGGACCGGCGATGGATATGGCCTGCTTTATAAGCAGTCAACCATAATGAAATTTTATAAGGAGGGCGGCTTTATCCAGGGCCAGGGGCGGCTGAAAGAGGGCCCGGCCCAGGCGGCCATAGATGATTACCGCCAGTATGTGAAGGGACTGCTGCATTTCGATCGCAGACTCAAAGTGGTCCTGGATATGGGCAACGGCTCGGCCTGCAGCATGGCTTCTTTTTACCGCAATTTGGGCCTGGACTGTAGAGTGATCAACGGAGAGATGGACGGACTATTCTCCGGACGGGGACCGGCCCCCAATGAGAAGTCCTTGCAGCCCGCCTGCCAGGAGGTCTTGAGGACAGGATCCGATTTCGGAGTGGGATTTGATCCCGACGCCGATCGGGGGATGATCATCGATGATCTGGGCCGGGTCCTGCCTCCGGAAAAGGTGGCTATAATCATCGCCCGGCGGCGTTATAAGGCCGGCGACACTATCATCTCCGGCTTCGACTGCTCCATGATGCTGGAGCGGGAGCTGGAAAAGGATGGAATTCATGTAATAAGAGAGAGGGTGGGGGATGTATTCGTTGCCAACCGGGTCAAGAACGAGGGCGCAGTGCTGGGGGTGGAGAGAAGCGGCCACTTCTTCCTGCCCGAGTTCCAGTACTCCGACGATCCCTTTGCCATGAGCCTGGTCCTGGGCGAGATCATATCCCGGGGCGAGAAGCTCTCAGTTCTCGCGGATGAGATACCCGACTATCCCTACCTGCAAAAGAGCATCAGGATTGAGGGGGATCCATCTGCCGCAATGCAGCGGCTGGAGGAAGCTCTCTCGGCTATGGAGCCGAATACGCTGGACGGCCTGAAGATCACCACCGAAACTTGCAGCGTATTGATCCGCCCCAGCAACACCGAGCCCATAATCAGGCTTTACATCGAAACCAGCAGAGATGATATGGCCGAGCTGGAAGAGCATTACCTGGGTCTGATCCGAAAGGCGGTAAAGCCCTAAGCAATCTATTTAATACTGCCAAGCCCCTTTCATCATATTGCCATGGCCCAAGCTGATATTAGCGCCAAATATAAAGACGTCTGCGTCCTCATCCCCACCCTTAACGAAGAGGAGTCCATAGGATCGGTTATCAAGGAGTTTCAGGCTCTGGGCTTCCAGAACATCCTTCTGGCAGACGGCCACAGCACCGACGGCACTGTGGATATCGCCAGAGCCGCCGGCGCACGCATCTTCGTTCAGTCCGGCTCGGGCAAGGGCCAGGCCATGAAAGAGGTCTTCGAGGTGATAGAGGAGGAGTACATACTTCTCATCGACGGCGATGGGACTTACCTTCCCTCCGAGGCCCCTGCCCTTCTTGAGCCGGTGATAAAGGGAAGGGCAGAGCATGTGGTGGGCAATCGGCACGGCCGGATGCAGGGCGGCGCTCTAAAGCGCCTGAACATGTTCGGCAACAAAATGATCAACTTCTTCTTCTCCACCATCTATAGGGTCCATCTGACCGACATCCTCTCCGGCTACAGGGCCTTTACCAGGGAGGGCATACATAGCCTGGACCTCTCCACCCCCGGTTTTGAGATCGAGTCGGAGATGACCATTGAGAGCGTCAAGAAGGGGCTGCGCATAGTTGAGGTGCCCATATCCTACCGGCCCCGGTCGGCCGGCACCAAGACCAAGCTGCATCCCTTCCGGGACGGCTTGAAGATCATCCTCACCATCTTTCGCATGGCCAAGACGGAAAATCCCATGTTCTACTTCGGCCTTATTGGCTCTTTCTTTGCCGCAGCCGGCTTTCTCATCGGTCTTTATGTGGCCAGGGACTGGCTTTACTATCGCATAGACCATATCCCTCTCACCATACTCACCGCCATTCTGATCATCGTGGGCTTCCAGCTATTCCTGATAGGCATGCAGGGCGATATGATGGCCTCCATGCACCGGGAACTGATCCGGGAGCTGCACAGGAAAAAGTAATCTTAAAGCGCATCTTCAGAATCATATTGGAGATGCTTTCAGCAGTTGCAGAAAAAACCATTTATGAATCCCTGAATCACATCCGAAACATGAAAGCAGCATAGACGCAGAGAATTCTTTGGCATGGGCAGTGCAGGCCGAGAATCTTATTTGGGACAATAGATCCCGATAAAACTTGCCGACGTTTCACGTACACCCGAATGCATCTCTCGAACGCGAATGGTAATTCATTCCTATAATCGATCTGCCCATGCCAGGAACAGTGAATATAAAGGATATGGAACGAGAAGTAGTATGCGGGGCAGATATCCTCAAGCAGTTTCTCTTAGAGACAGCCCTATCAAAGAGCTGTCAAAAGTTTTCAGGATCGATCTGCATCCACCATCATCTGATTGTTAATCACGAGATGTTTGAGGACGAGGCTACAAAACAAATCCAAGTGAAATCAAACTGCGCGCGGCCACCCCGCCCTAAAGGACGGGGTATGCTTCGGGCCGCGCGCCCGGTTTTTCGGAATTCAGAAATCATCCAGTCTTAGTTGTCCTGAAGCCTTTGGTTTGCGCAATTGATGCTCTGCTTTCTGTTTACCTTGAGATTCATTAATATAGTGAGATATTGTGTCAGCGGTAACATTTCCGACGGATCGAAAGAACTTG
>MTKX01000066.1_pt6 | contig 14338 bp, 16 predicted proteins | sample 1042771 | NCBI WGS metagenome assembly MTKX01 (sample SAMN06212183, study PRJNA360534) | anaerobic digester metagenome | biome: Wastewater treatment plant; material: sludge; isolation source: anaerobic digester fed with sludge from wastewater treatment plant | place: Denmark: WWTP Randers ... | reverse complement strand
GGTGGCCCGGTTCATCGTCGACCGGCAGAAGGACTTCTTCGACAAGGGCATCGACTACATCCGGCCCCTGACGCTGATGGAGATCGCCCAGGACATCGGCGTCCACGAGTCGACCGTCGGCCGGGTCGTGGCCAACAAGCACATGATGACGCCCCGGGGCGTCTTCTCGCTCAAGTACTTCTTCCACAAGTCCCTGCAGGGCGCCTACGGCGAGGACGTGTCGTCGCTCAAGGTCAAGGACAAGATCCGCAAGCTCGTCGAAGCCGAGGACCGGGACAACCCCCTGAGCGACATCGAGATCGGCGAGCTCCTGGCCCGCGAGGACCTGCACATCGCCCGGCGGACGGTCGCCAAGTACCGCCAGCAGCTGCGGATCGAGCCGTCCCACATCCGCAAGCGGAAGTCCATCATGGAGGAGAAGTCATGAACGTCCACTATACGGCCCGGCAGTCGGCCCTGACGCCCGAGATCCAGGCCTATTGCGAGAAACGCCTGGCCCGGCTGAGGAGCCTCGTCGACGACGTCCTCGACGTCAACATCGTCCTGGCCGTCCAGAGGAACCGCCACAAGGCCGAGATCAACCTGCGGGCCCGCGGCGGCGGCCTGGTCGTCGCCGAAGAGACCCTGGACATCCGGGATTCCCTCAACGCGGCCTTCGACACCCTGGAGAAGAGGATCCGCAAGGAGCGGGCCAAGTGGCGCGAGAAGAAGCGCCGCGGCGGCCGCCAGCAAAAAGCCCTGGCCCCCGCCGTCGAGGCCCCCGAGCCCGAGCGCCGCGTCGTCCGGGCCGCCTTCTTCTCCCTCAAGCCCATGTCCGTCGAGGAGGCCCTGGTCCAGCTCGACGTCAAGAACAAGGAGGTCTTCCTGTTCCGGCGCGAGGACGGCGGGGGCTGGGCCGCGGTCTACCGGCGCAAAGACGGCCAGATCGGCCTGGTCGAGCCCGAATGAAGCTCCACGACCTGCTCGACGAGGGCCTGGTCCTGCCCCGGCTCGAGGCCCGGGACCGGACGGGCGTCCTCCGCGAGCTCGCCGCCTGCCTCGAGACCCGGCACGGGGCCGGGATCGACGGCGCCCTGCTCGACAAGCTCCTCAAGCGCGAGGAGCTGGGCACGACGGCCATCGGCCACGGGGTGGCCGTGCCGCACTGCCGGGCCAAGGGGCTCAAGGCGCCGGCCCTGGCCCTGGGACTCTCGCCCGACGGCGTCTCGTTCGAGGCCGGCGACGGCAAGCTGTCCCACGTCTTCTTCCTGCTCGTCTCGCCCGAGGACTCGCCGGGCGAGGGCCTCCGCCTCCTGGCGGCCATCGCCGCCCTGACCCGGTCCTCGCGGACCCTGGCCTCGAAGCTCCTCAGGCAGCCGTCGGCCGCCGACGTCATCCGCACGCTCAAGGCCGAGGAGGAGAAGGGACGTGGCTGACCGGCCCGCCCCGGCCGCGCCGGCGCCCGACCTGCCGCCCGTCGAACAGACGACCATCTCGGCCGGCTTCCTGCGCATCTTCGGCCTGGGCACGCTCATCCTCGGCGACAGCGGCATCGGCAAGAGCGAGAGCGCCCTCGAGCTCATCGCCCGCGGCCACCGCTTCGTCGCCGACGACGTCGTCCAGGTCCGGGTCGGGCCGGGCGGCGAGCTGTGGGGGACGGCCCCGTCCCTGAGCCGCAACTTCATGGAGATCCGGGGCCTCGGCATCATCAACATCCGGGCCATCTTCGGCCCGCGCTCGATCGCCCGGCAGGCCCGGGTCGACCTGGTCATCCGCCTCAAGAAGTGGCGTCGCGGCTACGAGGTCGACCGCCTCGGCCTCAAGTCGGGCGACGACCTGCCCCTGCTCGGCCGGCGCATCCCCCAGCTGGCCATCCCCGTCGCCCCGGGCCGCAACATCGCCACGCTCATCGAGGTGGCCTGCCGGGTCCACATCCTCCGCCAGAAAGGCTACAGCGCGCCGGACGAGATCATCCGGCGCCTCGACCGCGTCCTGACTTGAGAGGGGCCATGGCCAAAGCCGCGCCGGACAACCGCTTCCTCATCGTCACCGGGCTCTCGGGCTCCGGCAAGACCGTCGTCAGCCGGGCCCTGGAGGATTTCGGTTACTACTGCATCGACAACCTGCCGGCCAAGCTCATCGGCAGCTTCGTCGACCTGTGGCTGCGCAAGAAGGTCGAGATCGACCGGGCCGCCCTGGTCGTCGACATCCGCGAGCCGCGCTTCCTGACCGATTTCCCGGCCGTCCTCAGGGACATCCGCAAGCGGGCCTCCGTCCGCCTGGTCTTCCTCGAGGCCACGGACGAGGCCCTGGCCAAGCGCTTCAACGAGACCCGCCGGCCCCATCCCCTGGCCCCGCGCCGGCCCATCCTCGAGGGCGTCCGCCTCGAGCGCCGGCGGCTGGCCGGCATCCGCCGGATGGCCGACGAGATCGTCGACACGTCGGGGCTCAACATCTACCAGCTCAAGGACCTCGTCGGCGAGCGCGTCCTGCGGCGGAAGAGGCCCCGGACGCAGGTCGTCCTGACGAGCTTCGGCTACAAGCACGGCCTGCCCCTGGAATCCGACATCGTCTTCGACACCCGGCTCCTGCCCAACCCGTTCTACGTCGAGCGCCTGCGGGCCCGCAACGGCAAGGCCCCCAGCGTGCGCCGCTACGTGCTCTCGGCCCCGGGCGCCAAGCCCCTGCTGGCCCGCCTGTCGGGCCTGCTCGAGTTCGCCCTGCCCCGGTTCGCCCGGGAGGGCAAGACGACGGTGAACGTCGCCGTGGGCTGCACGGGGGGCCGGCACCGCTCGGTCGCCGTCGCCGAGGAGCTCAAGGCCCGGCTCCGCAAGGGGTCCTACGACGTCCGCGTCCATCACCGGGACCTTTATAAATAGGCCGCTTTGTCGTACAATGGCGCACTGACCGGGAGAGCGAACGAACCATGATCGGCGGCATCATCGTCTGCCACGGCCGGATGGCCGAGGAGTTCCTCAACGCCCTGACCATCATCCTGGGCGAGGCGCCCAACATCGAGGCCATCTCCATCGGCTGGTACGACGACGTCGAGGACTCCAAGAAGAAGATCAACCAGAGCCTCAAGCGGGTCGACCAGAAGAGCGGCGTGGTCATCTTCACCGACATGTTCGGCGGCACCCCGTCCAACCTCAGCTTCAGCTTCTACAAGGAGAACCACGTCGAGATCGTCACCGGCGTCAACCTGCCCATGCTGATCAAGTTCGTCTCCCTCCAGCGCAACAACAACCTCAAGGACGTGGCCAAGAAGGTCGTCGACCAGGGCAAGAAGAACGTCCACCTCGTCAGCGCCCTGCTCGGGGCCAGGGCCAAGTAGCCCCGCCATGCTCGACCGGACCGTCACCATCCGCAACCGGCTGGGCCTGCACGCCCGGGCCGCGGTCAAGTTCGTCAACCTGGCCAACCGCTTCGGGGCCTCGGTCAAGATCGTCAAGGACGGCGACCAGATCGACGGCAAGAGCATCCTCGGCATCCTGACCCTGGCGGCGACCCAGGGGACCGCCATCCGGCTCCTCGTCTCGGGCAAGGACGAGGAGGCGGCCATGAACGCCCTGGCCGAGCTCATCGCCAACCGCTTCGACGAGAAGGAGTGACGCGGTGACCGACGTCAGGCGCCTGAGGGGCATCGGGGTCTCCCCGGGCATCGCCATGGGCGAGGTCCTGCTGGCCAAGCGGGTCGTCTTCACCTCGCGCAAGGAGATCATCGACGAGGCCCAGGTCCCCGACGAGATCGAGCGCCTGCGCCGGGCCCTGGCCCGGACCCGGGCCGACCTGGTCAAGGTCAAGGACGGGATCAGCGAGAAGATGGGGCCCGAAAGCTCCCTCATCTTCGAGGCCCACCTCCTCATCCTCGAGGACCCGGCCCTGGTCAACGGGCTCGAGGCCGTCATCCGCGACGAGAAGGCCCGGGCCGAGTGGGCCCTGTCCAAGGCCAACGCCCGCTTCGAGCGCCTGTTCGAGGCCCTGACCGACGACTACTTCCGGCAGCGCAAGTCGGACGTCTCCGACGTCCTCAAGCGCGTCTACAAGAACCTCGAGGCCCGCCGCGAGAAGGAGAAGCCGCCCCAGAAGGAGCACGTCCTGGTCGCCCACGAGCTCCTGCCCTCCGAGGCCGCCCTGCGGCTGAGCAAGGAGCTGACCCTGGGCGTGGCCCTCGACATGGGCGGCCAGACCTCGCACACGGCCATCCTGGCCCGCTCGCTCGGCATCCCGGCCGTCCTCGGCCTGCGCGACGTCACCCGGCAGGTCCGGGAGGGCGAGTTCCTCATCGTCGACGGCACGGACGGCGAGGTCCTCGTCGACCCGCCGCCCGCCGTGCGTCGGGAGTACCAGGCCAAGAAGGACAAGTACGAGACCTACGGCCGCGAGCTCCAGAAGACGGCCAAGCTCAAGTCGGAGACCCTCGACCGCGTCCGCTTCGTGCCCCAGGCCAATATCGAGCTGCCCGAGGAGGTCGCCCTGGCCCAGTCCATGGGCGCCGAGGGCGTCGGCCTGTTCCGGTCCGAGTTCATCTACCTCCGCCGCGAGTCCCTGCCGACCGAGGAGGACCACTTCGAGATCTACTCGCGGCTGGCCCGCGGCGCCGCGCCCCATCCGGTCACCGTCCGGACCCTGGACATCGGCGGCGAGAAGAGCCTGCCCCAGCTGAACATCGAGAAGGAGCCCAACCCGGCCCTCGGGCTGCGGGCGGTCCGGTTCTCGCTGCGGAACAAGGACCTCTTCCGGGTCCAGCTCCGGGCCATCCTGAGGGCCAGCGTGGCCGGCAACATCCGCGTCCTGCTGCCCATGGTCACCGAGGTCGACGAGGTCCTCGAGGTCAAGGACGTCCTCGAGGACGTCAAGCGGGGCCTGCGGCGCAAGGGCGAGGCCTTCGACGAAGCCATGCCCCTGGGGGTCATGATCGAGGTGCCCGCGGCGGCCGCCCTGGCCGACGTCATGCTCAGGGAGGTCGACTTCGTCAGCATCGGGACGAACGACCTCATCCAGTACTACCTGGCCGTCGACCGGGCCAACGAGTCCGTGACCCACCTCTTCAAGCCGTTCCACCCGGCCGTCCTGCGTCTCGTCCGCTCGGTCATCCAGGCCGCCCGGGAAGCCGGCAAGGACGTCGTCGTCTGCGGCGAGATGGCCGCGGACACCCTCTCGGCCATCGTCCTGCTGGGTTTCGGCCTGCGGACCTTCAGCATGAACCCCATCTTCATCCCCCGGGTCAAGAAGGCCCTGCGCTCGATCGAGGCCAAGACGGCCGAGCGCATCGCCGCCGAGGCCCTCAAGCTCCGCAGCGCCCAGCAGATCGAGGAGTACGTCGTCGAGGAGATCCTCCTCCGCCATCCTCAGGTCTTTCTGACCGGCCAGCCAGTTGAATCTGCCCCCAAGAAATAGGGAAGAGACGGTACCTGGTCTTTACAAACGCGGTTTTTCCCCTGGAGATGTGAAGACCTGACCCCGGCCGGATCTATCCGCGACGATAGTCGTCCGAGAGGCGGACGATGTCCTCTTCGGTCGATTCCCCCAGCCACAGCTCCATGACGCGGGCCGGCTTGTCGCCGACGTTGCGGACGCGGTGGACGGCCCGGCGGGGGACGACGAACTCTTCGTCCGGGGCGGCCACCCAGACGCGGTCGCCGAGGGTGACCTCGAGACCCGGGTCGAGTATGACCCAGAACTCGGCCCGGCCTTCGTGGTACTGCAGGGACAGGCGCCCGCCGGGCGCGACGGTGATGATCTTGACGCTGCTGACGCCCTCGTGGGGGAAACGGCGGAACTTGCCCCAGGGCCGGACGCTCTCCGCGATGCGGGCCTCGTAGCCGGCCTCGGGCGGGATCTTGTCGCTCACGGGCTAGAACGGGATATCGTCGTCGGGGCCGCCCGTACCGCCGCCCTCGTCGCCGGCCGGGAAGTCCTCATCGGCCCCGCCGCCTCCGGCGGCGGCCGCCGGGCCGCGCCCGCCGCCGCGGCTGTAGACCGCGTCGAGGTCGGTCGTGTCGGTCGAGGTGGCCGAGCTCTCCTCGCGCTTGCCGAGCAGGACGATGTTCATGGCCTCGATCTCGGTCGTCGTCCGCTTGTTGCCTTCCTTGTCCTGCCAGCTCCGGGTCCGGAGCTTGCCCTCGAGGAGGATCTGGCGGCCCTGGGCCAGGTACTTGTCGCAGAACTCGGCCAGCTTGCCGAAGACCTTGATGCGGTGCCACTCGGTCCTGTCGGACGACTCCCGCGTCGTGGGATTGAAGGCCCGCTCGTTCGTGGCCAGGGTGAACGAGGCGACCCAGCGGTCCTGCTGGGGCAGGCGGCGCATCTCGGGCTTGCCGCCGAGCCGGCCGACGAGGATGACCTTGTTGAGGCTGTTGACGTCTCTCATTTCTCGTTGAGCTCCCTGATCTTGTCCTGGGCGATGCGGCTCTCTTCCTCGAGCGGGTACTTGGCGACGAGGAGCTTGAGGGCGGCCAGGGCCTCGGGCTTGCGGCCGAGCTCGATGAAGCTCAGCCCTTTCTTGAGGTGGGCCGCGGCGGCCTTATCGCCTTGGGGATAGGCCAGGATGAGCTCGTCGAAGGCGTCGATGGCCTCCTCGAACTTCTTCTGGCTGTAGCGGCACTCGCCGATCCAGTACAGGGCGTTGTCGGCCAGCGGGCTCTCCGGGAACTGCTGCCGGTAGAGCTTGAAGCTGTCGACGGCCAGGTCGTAGTTGCCCTTGAGGTAGTCGTTGTAGGCCACCGAGTAGGCTTCCTGCGGCGACATCGTCGGCGCCGGCACCGGGGTCGGGGGGGCCGTCTGGGGCCTCGTCTCGGCCGGCGTCTTGACCGGGGGCGGCGAAGCCGGAGGGCCGCCCGGGGCCGGGGCCGCCGCCGGGGGCGCCTGGGAAGCCGTGCTGCCGGCCTGGACGGCGGCCAGCCGCTGGACCTCCAGGGTCAGAGAGTCGAGGCGGCGGACGATGTCCTGATACTGGGCGGGGAAAGCCCTCAGGCCTTCCTGGGTCTCGGACTGCGCGCCCACGGCCTGGCGGACGAGGTCCGCCAGGGCCTTGATCTGGTCCTGGACGGCCCGGATCTCCGCGGCGTTGCGGTCCAGCCGGTCCCGCAGGTCCTGGACCTGCTGTTTGAGGACCTGGACGTCGTCGTAGACGAGCTCGTAGGCCTTCTTGCTCTTGTCCTGCCCGGCCGAGGCCAGGACGAGAACGGCGAGAAAGAAGGCCCCGAGGCTCGCGCGGCGCAAGGCTTACTTCTCGATGACCAGGAACTGGGCGCGCCGGTTCATCTGCCAGGCGCTCTCGTCGTGCCCGGGATTGACCGGCTGGCTCTTGCCGTAGGAGATGATCTTCATCCGGTCGGCCGGGACGCCGGTCGACAGGAGGTAGTCCTGGGCGGCCTTGGCCCGCTTCTCGCCGAGGGCCAGGTTGTATTCCTCGGTGCCGCGCTCGTCGCAGTGGCCTTCGACGAGGACCTTGATGGTCCGGAACTTCTTCAGCCAGGCGGCGTTGCCGTCGAGCGTGGCCCGGGCGTCGTCGCGGATGACGGCGCGGTCGTAGTCGAAGTAGACGGTCCCGAGGGGCTTCTCGCGGTTGATCTGGTCGAGGGACTTCTGGAGCAGGAGCTCCTCTTCGCTGAGCTGGGGCTCCTGGACGACGGGGGCTTCGACTCTCTCGACCGGGGGCTGTTCCTGCGTCTGGGGCGGGGGCGGGGGGACTTCCTTGGGTTTCTTCTTGCAGGCGGAGACGAGCGAGAACACCAGGACGATGGCGAGCGAGTAGATGAGCAGTTTTTTCATCGAGCCTCCTTGTCGTTCGCGTCCCGCGTCCCGGAGCGGACGGCGCGGCGCTTTGTTCCGCCCATCTTATACCTTGACAAGGGGGGCGTGTCAATACGTTCCCCCCAAGAAACCGCGAAATTCCCCCCTAAAGACGACCCCCGCGGGAAGGGGCTAGTTCGTCCAGTTGGGGAGTTTGTTCTCGCCCCGGTCCGTCAGCCGCTTCAGGTTGGCCCCGTCGTAGTCGACGCTGTAGATCTGGATGGAGCCGGACAGGTTCGAGGCGAAGACCAGATGGCGCCCGTCGGGCGACCAGCTCGGCGACTCGTTGCGGACGTTGTTCTCGGTGATCTTCGAGATCTGGTTGGTCCGCAGGTTGAGGACGTAGATGTCGAAGGTGTTGTCGACCCTGGAGACGAAGGCGATGCGCTCGCCCGTCGGGGCCCAGGCCGGCGCGTCGTGGTAGTTGCCGCCGAAGCTGGCCTTGCGGACGTTGGAACCCTCGGCGTCCATGATGTAGATCTGGGGGCTGCCCTGGCCCAGGCGGTCGGTCGTGAAGGCGATCTCGCGGCCGGTCGGCGACCAGGACGGGGCCGTCTCGATGGCCGCGTTGTAGGTCAGCCGCTTGATCTTTTTAGTCTCCAGGTCCATGACGAAGATGTCGGCGTTGCCTTCTTCGGCCATGGTCGAGCAGAAGGCCAGCCGCTTGCCGTCGGGGGAGAAGGCGGCCGAGTAGCTCGTGCCCTTGGCCGCGAGCGGCGTCTCCTGGCCCTCGTAGATGTTGCGCAGGAACAGGCCGGCGTTGCCGCCCCGGTAGGAGGTGAAGGCGACCGTCCTCTGGTCGGGCGACCAGGCCGGCATGTAGTCCTTGATCTTGTTGAAGGTGATCCGGGTCGGGTTGGAGCCGTCGAAGTCCATCATGTAGATCTCGTCGTTGCCGTCGCGGTTGGAGACGAACGTGATCTTGGTCGTGAACAGGGGCTTCTCGCCGTGGAGCTTGAGCAGCTCGTCGGCCATCTTGTGGGCGACCAGGCGCAGGCCGTTCTTCTCGGCCTGGTAGCGCTTGCCGACGATGAAGCGCTCGCTCTTGACGTCGTAGATCTTGCCGTCGAAGACGATGCGGCCGCCGTCCTCCCGGACCTCGCCCGTGACGAGGAGGCGGGCCTGGATGGAGTCCCAGTCCTTGAAATTGATCTTGTCGGCCGTGACCAGCCGCCCGACGTAGTCGTAGTAGCTCTTGGGCAGGAGCTGGAAGATCCGGGTGTAGGCGATGTCGTCCGACAGGACCTGGCGGATCTCCTGGGCGGCCGCCTGGGCCGCGGCCGAGCCCGGCCGGACGACGAAATCCGGCAGGGCCAGCGGGATCATGGGCATGCCCTCGCTGATCTTGAGGACGACCTCCTGCTGGGCGGCGGCCCGCGGGACGGCCGCGAGGGCGGCGAGGACGGCGAGGGCGAGAAGGGCGGCGGGTATTCTGAGGTGTTTCATTTGCTGTGCTCGAAGACCAGGGTGATGCCGAGGTACTGCCCGGCGTACTCGTTGGGCAGGGCGGCGAAGGGGGCGGCGTTGCTGATGGCCCGCTTGGCCGAGAGATCGAACGATTCGACCCCGCTCGAGACGTCGACCTTGACGTCCGAGATGGAGCCGTTGCGGTAGATGCGGAAGTAGACCTGGGTCTGGAGGAGCCCGCCGACGCCGGGATCGACGAGCGACTGGAACCAGTTGGCCGTGATCTTGTCGGAGATCATCTGGAGGTAGAACTGGAAGGGGAAGCCGGCCACCCCGAACGGGTCGCCCGCGCCCGAGCCGGTGCCGCCGCCGATGCCCCCGCCGCCCGTGCCGCCGCCCGCCGTCCCGCTCCCGCCCGTGCCGAAGCGCAGGCCGTAGCCGGAGCCGCTGGTGGCCCCGGCCGTGGCCGCGTTCACGGCGTCGGCCGCGGTCGGGGCGGCCGCCGCCGGCTCGGGCTTGGAGATGGCCGCTTTCTTCTCGGGGGCCTTCTTGGCCGTCTTGGGCTTGGCGGTCGGGTGGGTCAGGGAGGTCGACGGCTCCGTCTTGATCTTGGACGGCACGGTCAGGTCGCGCAGGGCCGGCTTCTTGGCCGCCGGCAGGGGCTCGGTCTTCGGCGCGACGGAGCCGCTCCCCCCGGCCGGCCCCCCGCCGCCCGTGCCGCCCCCGCCTCCGCCGCCGATGAAGTTGACGTACTGGACGAGGCCCTTGGGCTGAGAGCGGGTGAAAGAGGGCGAGGCGGCGATGAGGACGAGCAGGCCGAGGTGGAGCGATCCCGAGATGATGACGGCCCGCTTGAACGCCCGGGGCAGGGGCGCGCGCGCGGGGCTCATTTCCTCTTGTCTTTGACGTCTATGGGCTCGGTGATGACGGCGACGATCTCGATGCCCGCCTTCTTGGTGATGTCCATGATGCGGACGCCGACCCCCCAGGGGACGTCCTTGTCGACCTGGAGGTAGACGACCTTCTTGGGCCGGTTATAGAAATACTCGGTCAGCCGGCGCTCGAGGAGGTTGATGTTGATGATGGAGTCGCCCATCCGGACGTACTGGTCCTTGGTCACGGTCAGGGTCAGGCCCTCTTCGGCCGGCTTGGTGTCCGTCTCGGCCTGGGGCAGGTTGACGCCGATGCCCGACTGCATCATCGGGGCGGTGACCATGAAGATGACCAGCAGGACCAGCATGACGTCGATGAACGGCGTGACGTTGATCTCGGACAGGTGGGTGCCGACCTGCCGGCGGCGCGAGCCCGAGGTCGGCAGGGACTGCGTGCTAAGAGCCATGGAGCCGCTCCGCGATGCTCAGGAATTCGAGGGAGAAGTCCTCCATGTCGGCGATGACGTCCTTGATGCGGCCGAGGAAGTAATTGTAGGCGATGACGGCCGGCACGGCCGCGAACAGGCCGACGGCCGTGGCCACCAGGGCCTCGGCGATGCCCGGGGCGACGACCTGGAGGCTGGCGGAGCGCATGGCCCCGATGCGGACGAAGGAGATCATGATGCCCCAGACCGTGCCGAACAAGCCGATGAACGGCGAGACGCTGCCGGTCGTGGCCAGGAAGAACATCATCTTCTCGAGCCGGGACACTTCGGCGTTGGAGGCCTTGAGCAGGGCCCGGTTGAGGCTCTCGGTCTTGTCGCCGCTCCAGCCGTTGCCGCCGCCCGACTTCGACTGGTAGGCCAGCTCCTTGTTGCCGGCCAGGAAGATGACGGCCAGCGGGCTGGCCTTGAGGCGCTTGGCGGCGTCGTTGACCTCGGTCAGGCTCTTGCTGCGCCGGAAGGCCTCCAGGAAGCGGTCGGACTGCTTGACCGCGGACTTGATGGTCTTGGCCTTGAAGAAGATGATGGCCCAGGAGAAGACGGAGAAGAAGACGAGCAGGAGGAGGATGAGCTGGACGACGATGTCGGCCTCGGCGATGATCTTGAAGATGTTGATATTCATGATTATCCGTTGAAAAAGTAGCACATGGTCCGGGACCTGTCAAATGGCCGGCTTGCCCGCCGCGGGCCGGCCGTTATATAGTCGGGCCATGAGATCCTGGGACCGGGTCAAGCGGGTCCTCATCGGCGGCGGCAAGAACGTCCGCGACCCGCGCATCTTCCACCGCCTCTCGCTCATCGCCTTCTTCGCCTGGGTCGGGCTGGGCGCCGACGGGCTGAGCTCGGCCAACTACGGCCCCCAGGAAGCCTTTCTGACGCTCGGCGACCACCGCCACCTGGCCCTCTACCTGGCCCTCATGACCGCGATCACGGTCATCACGATCTCGGCTAGCTACTCGCAGATCATCGAGCTCTTCCCGACGGGCGGCGGCGGCTACGTCGTGGCCACCAAGCTCCTCGGGCCGGTCTTCGGCCTGGTCTCGGGCTGCGCCCTGGTCGTCGACTATATGCTGACGATCGGCATCTCCATCTCCAGCGGCGTCGAGGCCGTGCTGAGCTTCCTGCCGTCCGGCTATTTCCAACACAAGCTGACCTTCATCCTTCTCGTCACGCTGGCCTTGGTCCTGCTCAACCTGCGCGGCGTCAAGGAGTCGGTGGCCACGCTGACCCCGATCTTCCTGTTCTTCTTCGTCTCCCACGTCGGCCTCATCCTCTACGGCATCTTCTCGCATCTCTCGGCCACGCCGACGCTCTTCGTCGACACCGTCCGGGAGACGCGCCAGGGCATCCAACAGCTCGGCTTCGGGGCCATGGCCTTCATCCTGCTCCGGGCCTACAGCCTCGGGGCGGGCACCTATACCGGCATCGAGGCCGTCTCCAACGGCCTGCAGATCCTCCGCCCGCCCCAGGTCAAGACCGGCAAGAAGACGATGGCCCTCATGGCCGCCTCGCTGTCGCTCACGGCCGGCGGCCTGCTCGTCTGCTACCTGCTGACCGACGTCCAGCATGTCGCCGGCAAGACCCTGAACGCCTCCCTCATCGAGATCTTGCTCGGGAAATGGACGGTCGGCGGCTTTCCGCTCGGCGTCTGGCTGCTGGCCCTCATCCTTGTCTCCGAGGGGGCCATCCTGTTCGTCGCCGCCCAGACCGGCTTCATCGACGGGCCGAGGGTCCTGGGCAACATGGCCATCGACTCCTGGGTGCCCAATCGGTTCATGCACCTCTCGGAGAGGCTGGTCGTCCAGAACGGCATCCTGTTCATGGGCCTGGCTTCCATCCTCATCCTCGTCTTCACCCGGGGCTCGGTCCAGATCCTGATCATCATGTACAGCATCAACGTGTTCATCACCTTCTCGCTGTCCCAGCTCGGCATGTGCCTGCATTGGCTGAAGACCCCGGCCCCGCACAGGGGCAAGAAGCTGGCCATCAATCTCGTCGGTCTCCTGATGTCCGTGTCCATCCTGGCCGTGACCGTCGCCGTCAAGTTCAAAGAGGGCGGCTGGATCACCCTTGTGCTGACGCTGTCGTTCGTGGCCGTGTGCCTGCTGATCCGCCGTCACTACCGGGGTGTCAACGCCATGATGCGCCGCCTCGACGACATCATGGCCCAGGTCCAGGAGAAGGACGCCCGGCGCGAGCCGCCGGCCCGCGACGCGGCGGCCCCGACGGCCGTCCTGTTCGTGCGCAACTTCGCGGGGCTGGGCATCCACTCCTTCCTCAACATCCACCGCATCTTCCCGAACTACTTCAAGAACTTCGTCTTCATCTCCGTCGGCGTCGTCGACTGGAAGAACTTCAAGGGGGCCGAGGAGGTCAAGAACCTCGAGGTCCACATCGGCGAGGAGCTCAAGAAGTACGTCCGGCTGGCCAACAGCTTCGGCTTCCACGCCGAGGCCGTCCACTCCGTCGACACCGACACGCTCGACGTCGTCGAGCAGCGCTGCGAGGAGCTGCAGCGGCGCTACAACAAGGCCGTCTTCTTCGTCGGCAAGCTGGTCTTCGAGGAGGAGAACCTGTTCACCCGGCTCCTCCACAACCAGACGGCCTACAGCATCCAGCGCATCCTGCAGTTCAAGGGCATCCCCTCGATCGTCCTGCCCATCCGCGTCATCAAGACCAAGTAAGTCCAACGAGGACCAGGTCTCAATGCAAGACCAGGTCTCAAGATGGGACCAGGTCTTCGCTGGCGTGCGCGAATCGGCCGTGAAGCGAAGACCTGGTCCCGTCTTGGAAAAAAGACCTGGTCCTATCTTGGGAAAAGACCTGGTCTTGTCTGGTTCCGGCTTAGCTGGGGAGGGGGGAGCGGGGGCCGTCGAGGCCGAGCAGTCCCTGGAGCAGGACCCGGGCGACCTTCTTGGCCTCCTTGCCGCTCTCGTTGGTCGCCCCCGTGCACGACGGGCAGCCGTCCCGGCAGGGGCAGGCCTCGAGCGTCCGCAGGGCGTGCTCGAGCAGGCGCCCCTCGAGCGCGAAGAGCGACGGGCTGAGCCCGATGCCGCCCGGGTAGTTGTCGTAGATGAAGATGTTGGGCTCGAAGTCCGGGTCCATGACCACGGGCGTCTCGCCCTCGGCCATCGCCGCCGCCCGGGCCTGCGGCGTCAGCTGCCGCACCGGCTCGCCCGTGGCGTTGTCGCCGATGGACACGCCGACGTCGTGCAGGTCGCACATCATGAACAGCGGCGAGACGTGGTGGAGGAGGTAGGCCAGCCCGAACAGCCCGTTGACCCGCTGCTCGGCCGGGAAGGGCACGGCCTGCATGAGGGCCGAGGGCACGGTCAGCCAGTAGGCCGTCGTGTGCATCTCGTTCTGGGGCAGCTGGAGGTCGCCCGCGCCGACGTTCTCGCCGGTGTGGAACTTGATCTTCTTGAAGCCGACGACCTGCGTTGCGACGTGGACCTCGCCGTGCGACAGCCGTCCCGTGCCGGCCTCGACGCCCTTGCCCTCGAAGACGTCCAGGATGGTGATCTTGGTGTAGTCGATGGCGTCCGTGTAGTAGTCGATATCGGTCTTCTTGACGTAGGCCTTGCGCTCCTCGAAGTCGAGCTTCTCGACGAAGTACTGCTCGCCCTCGACGATGTAGATGGCCTTGGGGTGGAGGGCCGTCAGGGCCGAGGTGAAGTCGACCTCGGCGATGACCCGGGCCTCGCCCGTGACGTCGACGACGACGAAGTTGTCCGAGGAGATGCTGCGCAGGCTGATGGCGTCGGCCGGGTAGGCCTCGGA
>MTKX01003100.1_pt1 | contig 14414 bp, 10 predicted proteins | sample 1042771 | NCBI WGS metagenome assembly MTKX01 (sample SAMN06212183, study PRJNA360534) | anaerobic digester metagenome | biome: Wastewater treatment plant; material: sludge; isolation source: anaerobic digester fed with sludge from wastewater treatment plant | place: Denmark: WWTP Randers ... | reverse complement strand
TTCAGGAGAAGGAATGTTCCGCGATTCTGTTGCAGTAGCGGAATGGTCAGAAAAAAATGCCCGGCTCTGTTCCGACAGGCAGAAAAGGATACTGATGGATATCTGGCCGGCTCTTAAGAAGGACGGGATCCTGATTTACAGTACCTGCACACTCAACCCCGAAGAAAATGAGAGGAACATCAAATGGTTATCGGATCATTATGAGGTTGTTAGCTTAAAACTTGATATTTCTGAATTTCCCGGCATTACAGAAATAAATTATGGAGGAATATATGGTTACGGATTTTATCCCGGAAGGATAAAAGGGGAGGGACTCTTTATTTCAGTCCTCCGGAAGGCTGAAGGAGATAATCCTGATGTCCGTATAGCAAAGACATTGAACAACATCCATTTAACAAAGGAAGAAAGGAATATTGCAGAAGGGTGGACCTTATTTGATCCGGATACGATGATCAGAGCCGGTGATGAGCTTTTAGCTACAGCAGGGACTCCCGACGACCTTAACAGGCTGACTGGTAAGGTTAAAATGATCAGATGGGGGACAACGATATGTACAAGGAAGGGTAATAACTTTATTCCTTCACATGAACTTGCGATGTCGCTTTCATACAGAGAAGGATCATTCCCTGTGGTGGATCTTGATCCGGGGCAGGCTCTTGATTATCTGGGACGTAAAGACCTCAGGGGAGTAAATTGCCCTAAGGGCTGGAACATATTCCGATATAGCGGAATGAATATGGGATTTGCGAATAATATTGGTTCCAGGATAAACAATTATTATCCGGCGGAATGGAGAATAAAGTACGCTGATCCGGGCTCTGTTCAGAATAAAATTTTGGATTGGGAGTAGCGTTAAAATTATCTGATGCTGATTATGACTGAAGAATTCAATGATTTTCAGGTATTTGTCAAACCAGCCGGTGCAAGATGCAATATGAATTGCAGTTATTGTTATTATCTGGAAAAGGATTCACTTTACCCGGATGGTACTTTCCTGATGAATGATGAGACACTTGAGAAATATACCCGGCAGCTGATTGATGCTTCAGATGAAGATTATGTTTTGTTCTCATGGCATGGAGGCGAACCAACGCTGGCTGGTCTTGAGTTTTTCAGAAAAGCAGTAGCCCTGCAGCGTAAACTGTTGCCTCCCGGGAAAAGGGCTATTAATGGTATTCAGACCAACGGGACCCTTCTTGATGATAGCTGGTGCAGATTCCTTGCAGCAGAAAAATTCATGGTCGGAATAAGTATTGACGGTCCGGATGAATTTCACAACATTAACAGGCATTTTAGCGCCGGAAAACCATCTCTGGCGAGGGTACTGCGTGGATATGAACTCCTCAGGAAACACCAGGTTACAACAGAGATCCTCTGTGTTGTAAATTCCGCTAATGTAAAATATCCGCTGCAGATCTATGATTTTCTAAAAAGCCTTGGTACAAAGTATATTACATTTCTTCCGCTTGTTGAGACGGAGCCGGGTTTACCGGGTTGTGTAACTGCCAGGTCAGTTCCTTCAGATGAATTCGGACAATTTCTCTGCACCGTTTTCGATAAATGGATAGTGAATGACATTGAAAGAATAACGATCCAGATATTTGAGGAAGCAACAAGGAAAGCTTTTAACAGGGATCACACTCTCTGTATATTTAAAGTCAATTGCGGTGGAGTACCAGTTGTCGAGCATAATGGAGATTTTTATTCATGTGATCATTATGTCGACAAAGACCACCTTATCGGAAATATAAATGCTGGTACGTTATCCGGGTTCCTGAACGACAACAGGCAGTTGGAATTCGGGAAGGCCAAATCATCAACTCTTCCCGGCTGTTGCCGCGAATGCAATGTTCTGGATATGTGCAACGGTGAATGTCCGAAGAACCGTTTCATCATGACTCCTGACGGAGAGCCGGGATTAAATTATCTCTGCAGTGGGTATAAGATGTTCTTCAATCACTGTCTTCCCTTCATCGAAGCATTAAGGCAAGTCCTTCTAAATGAACAAGGTGAAGCCCTAACGCCCTAATGCCTTAACGCCTTAACGCCTTAACGCCGTAAAGCCTTGATCCCGTTGCGCCGTTATTTCAGTTTCGCTTTAAAGAACCCCACAGTCCTCTGCCATGCCAGTTTTGCCGCTTCCTCGTTATAACGGGAAGGATTGGTATCATTGTTAAAGGCATGGCCTGTTCCCGGATATGTGAAGATCTGATATTCAATGTTATTCTTCTTGAGAGCTTCTTCAAATGCGGCAATGCCGGCATTTATTCCCTGATCGTTCTCGGCATAGTGTGCCATAACGGGAGCTTTTATCTTTGCAACATCCTCTGCTGAGGGTTGTCTTCCGTAATATGGAACAGCTGCGTTAAGATCCGGAGCATTTACAGCTACCTGGTTTGTCATGGCTCCACCCCAGCAGAATCCTGTACATCCAACCTTCCCGTTCGAGTTAGGATGGGTTTTCAGATATTTGACGGCAGCAACAAAATTTTTGGTTGTCTCTTCAGAATCCAGTTTTTTAAAAAGTTCGCCAACGTTGCTTACATCATCTGGTGTGCCGCCAACCGGTGAGAGAGCATCGGGAGCCAGTGAAAGAAATCCCTCTTTAGCCATTCTTCTTGTAACATCCTGAATATGAGGTACTAATCCTCTATTTTCATGGATCACGATAACTGCAGGAAATTTATTCCCTTTTTTAGGTCTTGCAAGGTAGGCTCTCATATCGCCAGTTGCACCCGGATACTTAATGAATTCGGCTACAAGATCAGGATCAGTGTTCTGCATGTCAGGAGCTGATTTTTCATTTTCTTCCAGGATAGGTAAAAGCATCGATGCAGCTGCCGTACTTCCGGCAATCGCTGTAAGTTTTTTTAGGAATTCACGACGGCTTAATTCACCTTTTCTGTAATCAGAATAAAGTTCGTTAATCTTTTTCTCCATGGATCCGTAATTATTTTATTGTTTAAATTTATATCTGACCCAATTTAACAAAAAAAGAAATAAAACTCACTAAATTTAAAGGTTAAGTATCAGATATTTTTTTTATCCGGTTTTGATATTATTACTCATTTATGAAAAAAGATATAGAGATCGCGCAGGAGGCTAAAATACAGCCTATTGTCAAGATAGCTGACAAGCTTGGCATACCCCGTGACGAACTGGAGTTATATGGGAAGTTCAAGGCAAAGATCCCGTTACATTTCATTGACGAAGAAAAGATAAAAAGGGCAAAGTTGATCCTTGTTACGGCAATTACCCCTACACCGGCAGGTGAAGGGAAGACAACAACATCGATCGGATTGGCTCAGGGTCTTAACCTTCTCGGGAAGAAGGCGACAGTTGTGCTTCGTGAACCGTCGCTCGGCCCTGTATTTGGTATAAAAGGCGGTGCTGCAGGAGGCGGATATTCCCAGGTTATCCCAATGGAAGATATAAATCTTCATTTTACCGGAGATATCTCAGCAGTTGAAAAAGCACATAATCTGCTTGCTGCATTGATAGACAATAATATACAGCTAAAAGAGGGTAATCTTGGTATTGACCCCAGGACCATCGAATGGAAAAGGGTGATGGATATGAATGAAAGGTCACTCAGGGATATAGTTATCGGTCTGGGGGGAACGACTGAAGGTGTACCCAGACAATCGGGATTCGAGATTACAGCAGCATCTGAGGTAATGGCAACATTATGCATGGCACAGGATCTGACTGACCTTAAGAAAAGGCTTGGTAATATCTTTGTTGGTTATACCTATTCCGATAAACCGGTATTCGCACGCGATCTTAATGCACAGGGCGCAATGGCAGCTCTTCTTAAGGATGCTATCAAACCAAATCTTGTCCAGACACTGGAAGGAACACCTGCCTTGATTCACGGGGGACCTTTCGCAAACATTGCACAGGGAACTAACTCGATAATTGCCACAAAGACCGGGCTTTCATTAAGTGATATTGTTGTTACTGAAGCAGGTTTTGCAAGTGAACTGGGAGCAGAGAAATTTTTCGATATTAAATCCCAGTTCGGAAACCTTAAAACCCATGCGGTTGTAATTGTTGCAACCGTGAGAGCTTTAAAATATCATGGAGGAGCGAAATTATCATCGCTCCAGAATGAAGATACGGATGCTTTGCAAAAGGGCTTTGATAACCTTAATAAGCATATTGAAAATATGAAGTATTTCGGATTCAATCCGGTTGTTTCTATTAACAGGTTCGAATCAGACACTGACGCAGAACTTGACCTGCTTGTGCGATACTGTAAATCACAAAATGTTCAGGTGGCAGTTAATGAAGCGTGGGCAAAAGGGGGGAAGGGGGCTATCGAACTGGCTGAAAAAGTCCTTGATTCTGTTACCGGCTGTCCGGATTGCTTTAAACCACTCTACGATCTGTCGTGGACATTTGAAGAGAAAATTGAAACTATCTGCAAAAAGATGTACGGGGCGGATCATGTAGAATATACTGTCAAGGCAAAAACCAAGCTTGAAAAAATAGAAAAACTGGGCCTCGGAAACCTTGCTGTTTGTATAGCTAAAACCCAGAAATCTCTTTCAGACGATCCAAACGTAAGAGGATGTCCGAAAGGCTTCACAATAAAGATAAGGGAAGTGGAGCTTTCGTCGGGAGCCGGATTCATCGTTCCGATTGCCGGAACGATAATGAGAATGCCCGGACTTCCAAATATTCCTTCTGCCGAAAAGATCGATATTGATGGTTCAGGAAAAATATCCGGTCTGTTCTGATGTTGAATGCAAGTCCGGACCAGATAAGAAAGATTAATTTTTTAGTGAAATGAAAGGATATATTCTTTACTTTTTTATTGCAGTTCTTCTTTTTGCAGGCTGCAAACAATACCGGGATTATAAGGATGTTGCATTCACGGAAAAAGACCCTCGCGACTGGGAGAATCCCGGAGTAACAGGTCAGAACAGGGAAGAACCGCATGCATCATTTATAAGTTATGGTGATCAGGAATCAGCACTTGAAGGTGTGAGTGCCAATTCTCCGAATCTCCTTTCCCTTGATGGCATCTGGAAATTCAATCTCGTGAAATCACCTGATCAGAGACCCTCCTGGTTCTTCAGGGATGATTTTGATACACGTGGATGGGATGATATTGAGGTCCCTTCAAACTGGGAAATGAAAGGATATGATGTTCCGATTTATGTGAATGTTTCCTACCCTTATGAGAAAAATCCTCCGTTCATCAAACATGATTATAACCCTGTCGGTTCTTACAAAAGATTTTTCAAAGTTCCTTCAGAATGGAAAAATAAAGAGGTCTTTCTTCACTTCGGAGCGGTAGCTTCTGCATTCTATGTATGGGTAAATGAACAGCTTGTTGGTTATAGTGAGGACAGTAAGACGCCGGCTGAATTCAACATAACAAAGTATCTTAAGAGAGGCAGGAATTCAATTGCTGTTGAAGTATACAGATGGTGTGACGGGAGTTACCTGGAAGATCAGGATTTCTGGAGAATGAGCGGCATCCAGCGAAGTGTATTTCTGCATGCACGCCCGAGAGTGTATATTGAAGATTTCTTTGCCGTTGGTGACCTGGAGAATAATTACAGGGACGGATTACTGAAACTTAATATCAGGTTGAAAAGCACCACTGAAAAGGCTGATGAGATGCTTGTCAATGCTTCACTGTTTAATGGGAGACAAAGCCTTTTTTCCGAATCACGAAAAGTGGATCTCTCCGGGAATAAGACTGAAATAGATTTTGTAAAGAGCTTCCCTGAAATTAAAAAATGGTCAGCAGAAACACCTGATCTGTATACATTGCTTATTACATTGCAGGAAGCTGACGGGGATATACTGGAATGTGTAAGTTCGAAGATTGGATTCCGGAAAGTGGAGATAAAAGATTCTCAGTTACTTGTGAATGGTGTTGCCATCTATCTGAAGGGAACAGATCTCCACGAACATCATGATGTTAACGGACACGTGATTGATGGGGCCACTATACTGAAAGACATACGGGTAATGAAGAGCCACAACATTAACGCAGTCAGAACCTCACATTATCCCCAGCAGGAACTCTGGTATGATATGTGTGATAAATACGGCCTTTACCTGATTGATGAAGCCAACATAGAATCGCATGGGATAGGTTATAACAAGGATATCACTCTTGCGGATAAGCCTGAATGGGCAGAGGCTCATTTAGTAAGGATGAAAGCTATGGTGGAAAGAGATAAAAACCATCCTTCGGTAATTATCTGGTCGCTTGGAAATGAAGCCGGCGATGGTCATAATTTCCTTAATAATTATAAATGGACAAAAGAGAGGGATCTTACCCGCCCTGTTCAATATGAAAGAGCCGAAAAGTCTACGAATACTACGGAAAGACACACAGACATTGTATGTCCCATGTACTCAAGGATCGAATATTTAGAAGCATATCCAAAGGATGAAAAGAATGACAGACCACTGATTATGTGTGAATATGCTCATGCAATGGGTAATTCCACTGGTAACCTGCAGGATTACTGGGACGTGATAGAGAAATACCCGAAGCTTCAGGGAGCTTTTGTCTGGGACTGGGTTGACCAGGGAATTCTGACAACTGACGGGAATGGTGAAAAATACTGGGCTTATGGAGGGGATTTTGGTGAGGAGGGAGTACCAAGTGACGGGAACTTCTGCATCAACGGGCTGACCTGGCCTGACAGAACACCAAAACCCGGTCTGGCTGAAGTTAAGAAGGTATATCAATATGTTGGTTTTGACCCGATTGATCTGAAAAACGGATTAATCAGGATCAGAAATAAATACGATTTTACAAACCTGTCGGTTTTCAGTTTTGAGTGGGAAGTAGTCGCTGACGGGCATATTTTACAATCGGGCAATGTACCATTGCCTGATTTTAAACCTGGAAATGCGCTTGATGTTATGCTACCGCTGAAGAAGTTTGTTCCGGAACCTGCCACTGAATATTTCCTTAATGTACGGATGACAAGGAATGAAGAATGGAACCTGGTACCGGAAGGTAATGTTTATGCCTGTGCACAGTTCAGTCTTCCTGTTGAAACGAGGAAGATCCAGGCGCCATCCGCTCTACCAATGCTTCAGACAAATACCTCCGGAAAGAACCTTGAAGTTGCAGGAACAGATCTGAAAGCAGTTTTTGATCTTGAGAAAGGCAGGATGATATCCTTGTCCTATAAGGGAAAAGAGCTGATAAAGAAAGCTCCCGAACCTGATTTCTGGAGACCTCCGACTGATAATGATTACGGTTATGGAATGGACAGGAGACTGGGTATATGGAAAAAGGCCGGAGAAAGAGCTATTATAACAAAAGCTGATATACGTCAGCCGGAAATAGGGAAAGTGATTGTTGTGTTCAGGTATGATATCTTGGATCCCGCGGATAAAAAAATTGCCGGATACTCATCTGCATACACAATATTGGGATCAGGGGATATAATTATCACGAATTCATTCGAAAAAGTATCCGCTGATCTTCCTGAAATACCAAGGATGGGAATGCAGATGCAGCTTCCTTCAGCATTCACCAATCTGAAATGGTTTGGCAGGGGCCCGCATGAGAATTACTCCGACAGAAAAACATCTGCTCTTATTGGTCTTTACGAAAGTACAGTTACCGCGCAATATGTTCCTTACATCAGGCCCCAGGAGAACGGCTATAAAACAGATACACGATGGCTTACGCTCACAGACGATAATGGTTCAGGATTGCTGATCACCGGAGATCCGGTTATCTGCTTTGCAGCGCTCAATAACATCCATGACGATTTCGAATCACCGGGCAAACTGTCGCAGTATCGCAAAGATGCAAAAAGCGCCAATACGCACACAAATGATGTTATTCCGCGTGATCTTGTCAATCTGAATATTGATCTTGGGCAGATGGGTGTTGGTGGTGATGACAGCTGGGGTGCACCGATACACCCTGAATACAGGCTGCTGGAAAGAGGATACGAATACTCCTTCAGGCTGCGCCCGATAACCAGGGACGATGATGTACTGAAGCTGGCAAAGCAGGAATTCTGAAGAAAGTTTAAGCGTTGAAAAGATTAGAACTTTGAAATATTGAAGCGTTTCAAAGTTGAAAGGGTTGAACGAGCAGGAATAGGATTAACCTTAGTTTTTTCATTATAGTAGTTTTTAGTCTTCTAGTCTTCTAGTCTTATAGTCTTATGGTCTTCTANNCTCATCAGTAAACTCACTACTCATAACTCACCGCTCCCTTTCGCTGGCGCGGAACTTGGTTTTCCGATACTCTGGATTTGCTCACTCCGTTCGTCCAACTACGTTCCTCGTCTCACTGCCCCCTGCACCCTTTTCTGCGCGGAATCGTCGCTGTGCTCCGAGCAACTTGCACCTTGCACCCCCAATCATATCTCCTCATAAAAATAAGCGATCTTCTTATCAGCATCGTCCCAGGTGTAAAGTTTCTTTTTTCTGTTGAGTCTGAAGAAATTCATCATGGCAAAATCGCCGGCGCACATAGTGGTATGCACGAAAAGAAGAAGTGAAAAGCTCCATTTCCATAAACCCGGCAGGAAAAGTATAAGAACTATCAGACAGGCACTGATAATTAAAAACGGGAAAAAACCTATGAGCCTGAACTGACTGTCAGGAACAACATGTTTGTGGGCTGTCACATAGAACATATACTGTTTAAGGTCCATGCCGATCCTTATCCTTTTTGCTCCGATTATCCAGAAGGGGATAATATGAAAGAATTCATGAACCGGTATTATGATTACAGGGAAAACAACAAGGCCGAGAAGGCTGTGAATCATAATATTCTTTAAGGGAAAATATCCGGCAATGTTTATTCTGATAGTCAATGCAAGTCCGATAAGCACAATGCACACCGACCAGAAGAAAACCATCAGACCTGTTCTGCGTTTCAGATATTCAAGGACAAAAGTTATCAGCTCATCATAGGGCACTTTTTGTATCTGCCTGTATTTAGACTGATCTTCCAGATCCTCTACCTGTAATGCCATTGATAAACCTTTTCTCAAAACTAGCTTTTTGAGAAAGGAAAACAAATGAATTAAGATAAAAAATTCATAAAACCTTAGGCTGGAAGTTTTAATCTGTTTGTTATGTCAATAAATCCAGGTTCTTTAAGCAATGGTTTAAAATAGAAATCTGCTTTGACCCATGGCATAAAATCTCCACGGTTTTTATATACTATTTCAAGACAATCGATAGCCTTTTTCTTTTCTCCGAGTGTAGCATATACTTCTGCCAATCCCCAGGCATACCACCAATAGTCGCGGCTTTTTTCCATCTCTGCTACCACTTCCAGGGCTTTGTCTTTCTGATTTGCTCTGACATAAGCAATGGCCAGTCCACTTTCGTATCCGGGGCTTATAGCCAGGCCCTTCTTATGAGTTTCGATGGCTTCGTAATGCATTCCCATTTCTGAATATGCTGATCCAATGAGGAAAAGTCCGAGAGTGCTGTCAGTGGGGAGTTGAAGTAATTTTTGCGCTTCAGCTAATGCATGCTCAAAATGTCCAAAGTAAAGGTGTAACCAGGCTAAATAACCCTGGCTGACCTGATCGGTAGGATCGATCTCAACAGCTTTTTTCATTTCTGCAACGGCCTCATCAATTTTGTTGCAAAGGGCCAGGTACCATCCGTATGTATAATGAACTGATGGTATATTTGGATTTATTTCCATTGCACGTTTTAGTGCTTTCTCCGTTGCCGGGAAATCCCAGTCGGTATACAGATACTGTTCAGCCAGAACTACATAGGCATCAGCAAGGGCTGAATCGAGAGAGAGTGCTTTTAAAGCATAACCTCTTGCCCTGCTTTTTGCATCCTGCGATACGGCAGAAGTATGCCCGGCTGTTCCGTACCCGATTGCCAGTCCAAGGTACGGTAAAGGATCTGCAGGGTCAATTCCAATAGCTTCATTAAAACATTTAACTCCTTTTTCAAAATCCTCCGCTGTCCTTTTGTTCATAAAGTAAATTCCCCTGTCATACGCTTTAAGTATTTCGGGATTGTGACCCTTCTTCTTTGCCAGTTTGTTCTCATCCTGAGGCAGAATCTTGATTTGAATACCGTCCATTATGCGACGCACTATTTCACTGTATGTATTTGTTATACTCGTCCAGTCCTGATTGAACACAGAGGCCCAGATATATTTTTCTCCAGGGAAAGCTTCAATCAATTTGACTTCAATCTGAAGGTTATCCTCAGTTCCCTTTATTGAAGATTCGACAATATTATTAACACTGAGTTTTTTTGCTATTTGCTGGACCGGTTCTTCGCTGTCTTTAAACTGCAATGTTGACGCCCTGGGTCTTACAATAAGATTACTCAGCTGACCTAACTGGCCGCATAAAGCGTCCTGGATTCCTGATGCTATATAATCCAGGTCAGGATTTCCGGTAAAGTTCGAAACAGGCATGACGGCTATTGCCTTTTTAATCGTGTCGTCGTATGACTTTTTTTCGCCTGCTTTTTGTGTCAGTTTTGGGATCAGGAATATCATTGCCACTATTATAGCTAATCCCAGGACAATTGGGACCATCAATTTACCGGGTAATCTTTTTGGAGGGGCAAAAACTTCGGCTACCGATCTCTGCTGCTCATGAATGTAGCCTTCCTGTGCCCTCGTTCTGTATGACTTGGTGGTTCTCTTTTTCTCATCAGGATGAAGGCCGTAAATTACATCCTTGACTGCGTTGGCAACTTTGTTTATCTGATCTCGGTAATAGGTCCTGTTCAGGTTTTTATCGGGATTGTCGTCGGGTTTAAGAGGTCTGTTGACACCGGCGCTGGAATAGATAAAGTCGATAGACCGGAGTCTGCAGCCCATCTCATTTTCCAGCAGTTCGGTATCTGCAGCATCGAGATCGTGGATCTTTATCGGGATTATCCTGCTGCATACATTTCCGGACGGAAGTTTTATATCCCTTCCAATCTGATCTGCCGAGGCCATTTTATTGAATTCTACAAACTCATTCTGCCACGCAAAGCTCTTCGGATCGCAATAAGTCTGCGAGATAACAGGCATGAAAATGAGAGATTTCAGCTTCGATTCAAGGCTTTTATCAACATTATGGATCTCCAGAAGTCCATCATGCGGGTTCTCATCGAAATAGATTGAGACGTCTTCTTTAAAAGTAGCCTCTATTTCCCTTTTCAGGTGGTCGATAAACTCTGTCACCCAGCCATCATACTTATTGTCTTTCTGGCGGTAGCTGATGAAGATGTCGTATTCATAACCGGGGATAATACTTGCCATAATGTTAAGAGGTTAGAAAGGTTAATATTCAGGTTTCGTCCTGTATTTCAATCAAATTTACGCTATTATCGGATTAAAGTCAAGGAAGGGGGAGGTAAAGTTGAAGACAATGAAAGAAGAAATGCAGTTCCGCCAAGAGGAAGGTTGAAGGGTTGAAGCGTTGAAAAGTTGAAGGGGTGAGGGGGAGATGAGGAGATAAAAAAAAGTGAGGTCGGATCGGAGCCTCACTTTTCCATTTAACCCAAACTTTATCAAAGCTTATGAATCCTTTGATATATTTAACCTGACCCCAATCTTTGAAAAATCACTTTCATTTTAATAACGTAATCGTTCCTTTCCAGTGGTGGAATGAATTGGCCGGATATGAATCACGGTTATAGTCGTCAGTCATACCTCCTCCGGTTGCACCTTCAAAACGTCCGGTGCCGCCTAATATTACAAACGGATCTTTCCAGTAGCTGTTTACATCCTCAGGATGGTCGGGAAGTCTGCCGTCAATTACCTGACCCTGGCATGATACAAATAAGATGTCTCCGTTGGCTGCAGTGAAATGGGTGACGGTTGGCCCGTAGAAACCCGTGCTCCAATTGGCACAAAAGTTAAAGTTCCCTGTTATTTTTCCAAGGTGAGTACCGGTACCCTCAGCATCGACAATTATTCTAAAGTCATACTGTGTTTCCTCAGACCAGCATTCCTGATCCGGAAAAACAGCTATATATTCACCAACAAGATCTACTTTAAAAGGTAATGTTACTTCGACTGGTTTAACTGGGCCGTTTTTCATGGTGTTACCCAATGGTTCACCACCCCAGAAGTGGTCAGATTTAGAACATGCAACCAGCAGGCATATTCCTGTGATTAAAAATAAAACCTTCTTTAAAGTCTTCATATTATTTTCTATTTGGTAAGAGATTAATAACCTTGTCACCTATAATACAAAGGTCTTACAGAAAGCAGGCATGTACATAGAAATTATGTTTCAAAAACTTGAAATTTTGGGAGAATAATTGAAATTATGTTTCAGGGAGGATTTGGAAATATGGAAAGCGCCGGATGGCAGGAGATGAACGGATCCGATTTGTAGGGAGAGCTCACCTAAGGTAATATCCTTCGTATTGACAGGATCTGATACTGATATGTCGGAAGAGCGCACCGAAAATGATTCATGAAAATCAGCAAGCCAGTAAGTGTATTTAAAGACTAGGGTGCACTCATGCTCTTTAGGAGATAAGTAACGAAATTTGGTTTCCGGCCCCCGGATAGAGCTGGTGAGTAAATATCTAAGAAATACCATGTAAATTAAAAAATAATATTTATATTTGCATGGTTAATATGATGTCTATGTATATAAAAAGGTACCTCGAAGATCTGGTGCTGGATTCGCTGGAAAAAAACCCGGTGACAGTAATAACAGGACCGAGGCAGTGTGGAAAATCGACTCTGGCAAGAAATATATTAAAGAGGAGGAGCAATGCTGTTTTCCTTGACCTTGAAAAACCTTCTGATCTTGTTAAGCTGGATAATGCCGAATGGTTCTTACAGTCGCAGAAGGATAAGCTGATCGTACTGGATGAAATACAGCGTAACCCAGGGATATTCCCGTTGATAAGGAGCCTCTGCGACGAATGGCAGGGGAATGGCAGATTCTTAATACTTGGGTCAGCATCAAGAGATTTGTTGCAGCAATCATCCGAAAGTCTTGCAGGAAGGGTATCGTATAAAAGACTGACGCCATTCCTTTTATCTGAAACAGAGGATAAATATTCCCTGAATGATTACATATGCAGGGGAGGATTTCCAAGAAGTCTTCTCGCTAAAGATGATCAAAGCTCTGCCGGATGGCTTGATGATTTTATATCCACTTTCCTGGAACGTGACCTCTTGTTATGGTCAGGATTTTCACCCTCGACAATGAGAAGACTATGGCAGATGACTGCTCATAATAACGGTCAGACAATTAATTATTCTTCGTTTGGGAATTCGCTGGGTGTCAGTAATACTACCATAAGAAATTACATAGATCTGCTGAATGGAACTTTCATGGTCGACATATTACCAGCTTATCATACTAACTTTGGAAAAAGAATAATAAAAGCCCCCAAAGTGTATATATCTGATACAGGAGTAACGGCCCGTCTGTTGGGGATAAGGGGATTCGACCAGATAAGCGGACACTATGTCTTTGGAAGCCTGTGGGAATCAGTTGTGCTGACAAATATAAAAGGCCACATGCCGGAAGTAAATCTCAGCTTCTTCAGAACGAGCAATGGTGCAGAGATTGATATAGTAGCTGAAACAGAAAAAGGGGTTTATGCAATTGAATGCAAGTCATCTCTGTCGCCAAAGCTTAATAAAGGTAACCGTTTCGCCATAGATACGATCAGGCCAGATCACACCTTTATAGTGGCCCCGGTAGAAAAAGGATGGTCCGTGGATGAGAGGACTGATGTTTTATCTGTCAGGGAGCTTATAAAATATATAGGAGACAATTCCCGGAAGCCTGCAAAAAAAACTCTCGAAGATCCGAGCGCTTAGTGAAGATTTCTTCCGGATTTGATTTATCAATAGCAATTTTTTATATGCAACTCTCATAAATTTTCTACCAAAAGAAGGAGATCCCTCACTCGTCAATCCTTCGTAAACTCAGGATTGACTCATTCGGGATGACACTGTAAATAAGGGGATTATGGGGAATGAGGCGGGGCGTTTTGATATGAATTTTTTATCTTGTATTGACTTNNGCCGACTCTTCACAAAAAGAACCATGTCATCCCGAAACCGCCGGCTGGTGGGTGAGGGATCTCCATCATATAACAGGACATCATCCCTGGCTCTCTCAAGATAATCTCTCATATACCAGCACGGTAATAAATGTGTATAAAGATTAGCTCCCGCTCCGGGGTTGATATTCCTGGTGTGACGTTACAGCAGATGAAACTGCGGTTCCCGATGGCCCCTTAATTCCGCATGTTTGATTTTAATAAGGATTCTGCAGTTTTATTTGAGGTGGTTGTGATGACTTAGCTATTAGTATTCATGTTTTATTTCAATAAAGAGCATTATTTCAAATAAAAATCCACATCAATTATATGATTTTCTTCCATTTTTTAATTACGGGACACACATTACCTATGTCGCCAAGCAACTTATAATCTGATCAATAATA
>MTKX01013355.1_pt1 | contig 14587 bp, 13 predicted proteins | sample 1042771 | NCBI WGS metagenome assembly MTKX01 (sample SAMN06212183, study PRJNA360534) | anaerobic digester metagenome | biome: Wastewater treatment plant; material: sludge; isolation source: anaerobic digester fed with sludge from wastewater treatment plant | place: Denmark: WWTP Randers ... | reverse complement strand
CGGCTCTACGCCACCCTGGAAGAACGCGCCCGGGCTCAGGGCTGATAGGTATCGTGAACCACGTAAAGATATTCCGCAAGGGCGCGATACATCCACGCTACGCCCCAGCGAGGAAACACCACCCGCGATGTTATGAACGGATACTTGCGGTACCACGGCGCACCGTTCCTGCCGTTGCGAAGATGATAGTGGGTCCAGCGCAGGACCAGCACGGCCTTCGCGAGGGTGACGGGCATGGATGCGGACAGCACGCTGTTGCAGAGTACGCCTTCCGCACAGGCATGAATGTCTACCGGCCACCTGCCGCCACCGTTCACGGGCATGCCGCTGGGAAGGACAAGGGTCTTGTAATACCGGTACCCCGCCCGCAGGGCCTCAAGCGTGACGGTGGAAGGCGCCGCCGTGTGAATGCCGTGCAGCGACCGCAATACGAAGCCCGTGTGATGATGGTCCACCAGCCGCATCAGCGCGGGTTCGTAGGGTTCGTCCGCGTCACAGGCGCCGTAAGGCCACGCGCCGTCCTCCCGCTGCGCCGACAGGCTGAACTCCAGCGCGGGCTGCAGTTCCGGCAACGCTTCGGCGTCGCCGGTACGCGCCGCCGTCCGCAGGATATGTTCCACCGCCAGCAAATTGGCGTTGTGTACGCGCCGGTTATCCACGGGGGTATATGCGAAACACCATCCCGGGCCTGCCCGGTGGATACGGGGGATATCGCCGAGCAGGAAGGCGGACACGCTGCGCGCACGGTCGAGATAACGACGGTCATTGCTAATCNNCCCCCGCGATGGCGCATATTACGGTTACCGGCGTCCCGGCGGGGCAGTCCAGCCCGGCCGCCCGCACGGGAAAGGGATAGCCCCAGCAGAGGCCCCGATATCCGTCAACGGCCATGGCCTCCAGCCGTTTCAGGCCGTCCAGGCCGTTGTCGAGATGCACCGCATCCCCCGTTATCTGGAACAGCCGGAGGTCGCCCAGCGCCACCAGGGCAAGGGTCTTGGGATTCAGCGACGGCCGTATGCGCAGCACCTTGCGCGACAGCACGGGGAACAGGTCGCATAGCGCGGAACTCCCCTTGCGGAGCAACGGTTGACGCTGGAGGGCGCGTATCCAGGGATGGGCCTTGATGTCAAAGGGGTCATAGCCTTCAAGCCCGTGATGCGCGATCCACCGGTTCAATTGCACCACCCATTCCTGGGCCAGGTGGATATCACGGTTATTGGTCAGTCGTAACGGCATCTCACGCACCTTTCCCGGGGCGGCCGGCGTCTTCGAGGACTTTTTTAAAAACCGGGTACCAGGCCGTAATCGAAAATTGCGCCCCAATATACCGCCGCGAGGCGCGGCCCATCCGCTCCCGGAGGCCCGCGTCCGCAATCAGGCGTTCCAGCCGGTCCCGCCATTCCTCCGGCGCATCGGCAAGAAACCCGGTCACCCCGTCCTCGACCACGTCCCGGTTCATGCCTACGGGCGACAACACCACCGGCGTGCCCACGCCCATGTATTGCAGGGCCTTGAACGCGCACTTGCCCCGCGCCCGGGGCGTATCTTCCAGCGGCATCAGCCCGATCACGGCTTCGGTGAGATAGGCGATTTCCTCGTCCATGGTCCACCTGCGGTTGCGTATGGAAATACCCGGGGAGTGATAGGGTTTTGCCGTGGATATCATCAGTTCCAGCGGATATCTTTCGGACAGTGATGTTATGACAGGCGCGATGCGGTCCAGGTACCCGAGGTTGTCGCTTAGCCCCGTCCAGCCCAGCACCACGGGCCGCTCCGGAGTCGTGTCATAGTCTTTCTGCCGGTGCAGGTCCATATCGATGCACGTGGGAATGACCGTGGCGGGACATCCCGCCCGCTCCACATAAGATTTGATCACCTCATTGCCCGCCACGGCATGGCGGCACCATTTCGCCATCTTCACGGTCCACCCAAAATCCATGAAACGGACAAAGGGACTGTGTACAAAGGCCGGGCGCTCCCAGATCGCGTCATCGAGATCCATCACCAGGTGTTTATTGAGGCGATGGATGATGCGCTCCAGCACGGGAGGCCCATACGGAAAGACCGGCCCCCGGAAGAAAACCACATCCGCACCGGGCACATGGCGCAGCTGGAAAAGGCGCCGCAACAGCACCCAGAACAAGTAAGCCAGTTTGCCGGCGCGGCCCGGGGATTCATACAGCCGCTCTTTCGTCCGGACCGAGGCGGGCGTACACACCACGCACGTATGTCCCTCCGCTTCGAGCAGGCGCGCGAAAGATTCAATACGATACCGTATCGCCGCTATTTTGCGGGTTTCACAGGCAAAAAAAACTATCTTCATCGAAAAAAAACCGCCGCTTCCCGGGGATATCCCCTTGCAAACCGATACCCTGTTGAACCATATGCTGATACAATGCCCCCTATTATGTCCGGTCCCTTCCATCCGGCGCAAGCCGATAGACACGCAGGCGAAACCGTGAGCATAACCAAAACGGAATGACAACACGCCCGGAGCGTGCCGCCGCTTGCCTGTTGTCGTCTCAAAAGATTGATTCCCATCCCCGTAGTGACAGTACAATGGCCGGTAGANNCGAGTGTTCGGGACGGCGGTTGCCCGCCGGAAAGTGAGGATGCCATGCTGGACGTAACGGTCCTTGGAATCACCCAATTGCAGGGAAGCGGTTTCCCGGCGGTGCTGCTGCGCCATGAAGATCGCGTACTGATCATCACCATCGGTCTGCCCGAAGCCAGCGCCATTCAGTTCGCGTTGCTGGGCGAGAAACCGCCGCGCCCCATGACCCATGACCTGATCTGCAATCTGTTAACGGGGTTGCGGGGGAAAATGAATTCGGTCGCCATTTATAAATTGGAGGACCAGACCTTTTTCGCGTACCTGAATTTGGAACAGCTGGACGAACAGGGTTTGTTGGATCAGGCGCTCCGGATTGACGCACGGCCGAGCGATGCCATCGCCATCGCGCTGCGCGTGGGGTGTCCCATCCAGGTCAGCGAGGCGGTCATGGATGAGGCCGGTCATGACGCCGCATTACTCCGGCCCCTTTCGGAAGAAAAGGAAGAAGAAGAAGAAGACACCGACACCGATATTGATTACGGGCAAGATGAAGAATTGCCGGAGTAGCAAGCCGCACGGCCGCCTTAGGCGCAACAAGTTGCAGTTCTATAGACAAAGAAGAATAAAGGGAGAGTAAAAAACGCTTGTATCAACCTATTTCGCCTTCCCTAATAAACAGCCGAAACACGGTCATTCCGGTCTTTTCGCGGCCTGGCACCCACTCCGCTACACGTCCTTTTTCCACCGCGAAAAACCGGAATGACGCGTTGTTTTTGGATTTTTGAACCAAACCAGGACACAACGCTCCTCGTAGTAAGAAACTGAACTCATAATTATTTGTCAGCGAAATGGCCCTAAGCGTGGTATCTTTTCATTCCATAAGACCTGTAAAAAGCAAATAGTTGAATGCTCCGTACCTGCCATCCTTTACCGCGTTACGGGCACTACCCGCCTTAGAAAGACTACACTTCCGCGTCCCGCAGATTCAGGCGGAAATCACGGCCGGTCAGTATGTTTTCGGGTACAACCTGCGGGGCGCCGCTTTCCGGAAGCACGATGCGCATGGGGCACACGTCCAGAATGTCGCGCTGCACCTCGATGCCGGGCATCACATAGATAAGTTCCATGCCCCGTTCGGTCAGGCGGAACGCGCCCACATGGGTTACATAGACGACGGTCTTGCCCTGCTTAAGCGCTTCCTGCCCGTTGAAGGTTATCTCGTCCACTTCCCTGATGAATTTTGGCTTCCCGGGGGCGGTGACCTTTATGGCGCCATCGCCCAGTTCATAGGCCGCGCCCTCGCCCCAGGCGCTGCAGAATAACAGAGATTTTGCGTTGGCCACCAGGTCTATAAACCCGCCGGGACCGACATAGTNNGACATAGTTAATGGCGCCCTCGCCGCGTTTCGATACGTTCACATTCCCCCGTTCATCAATTTGAAGCGCACCCAGAATGGCCCAGTCCAGCCGCCGGTACACCCGCTGGAAGGCTTCCGCCGAAGACACGATTTCCCGCGGATTGATGGCCGCACCAAAAAAGATGCCCGGCGCGGCAACCCCGCCGAACACACCGCTTTCGTTAACCATGACCAGTTCGTCCATGACGCCGCTTTCATGAAGCAGGCGGGACACTTCCTCGGGCAGGCCGACCCCGATATCCACATGGTCGCCTTTGCGCGCCAGGTCCACGAAGATGCGCGTCCCCAGCCGGGCCAGTATCGCATCGGCCGGTTTGCGCTTCGGCGTAATGCCAAGGAAATCATTGATGACTTTCTGCCGCGCCAGCCCCTCCGCCTCGCTCGTCTTGCTGTTCAAGGTAAAACAGTCCCAGTACTTGCGGTGCTTGATGGTGGCGGTCTGTTCTACGTTGGGCCAATACACGATGGCATCCACCTCTTCCGCCGGAATGAAGATATCGTCGTACCCCTCGTCCACCAGGAGGCCCACGTTCACGATAACCTTGCCGCCGTTTCTGCGCACCGCCTTGACCAGTTCAAGACTCTCGCAGATGACAGCACAGTTCTTCGCGTAAATGTTGCCTTTGCGGTCAGCCGCAGGTGCACTAAATACCGCCGTGTCAACCGGCGGCAGCGTGTATTTGAATCGGCCGTCTGCGAGCACTTCCACATATTGCCTGGCATCCGCCGGCACCACCGGCGTGCCGCGGCCTGTGCGCGGGTCGATAAACGTGCCCGGTCCCGTGTTGTTGATGATTTCGTTTACGCCCTCGCCCTGTGCCTGAAGCAGCAGCGCCAGCGTGCCCTGCGGCAGGCACTGCAACTCAAGTTTGCCCGCGTCGGCCAGCCTCATCTGCGCCTTGTACGTCTCGATGTGACCCGCGATAAGACAGGTCTGCAACCCTTCCACAGCCAATTCTTCCAAGGTGCCCGGCACTTTCCCGCGCCCGCCCTGGCCACCGACACAAACCACGGTCAAGCCCTTGGGATGGCCCTCGGCACGGTACCGGTCGCGCATGGCCCAGTACAGCAAGGAACAGCGCTGGTTGCCGCCAATGCCGGAAGTGCCCACCACGGCGCCGTCCTGAATCAGTCCCGCAGCCTGCCAGGCCGTCACGAATTTCGAGTTCTCCGGCACCGGCGACGGGTAATGATTGTTGTGCTTACTCCAGGTGAGCACCCACTGTATGGTATGCAGTTGAAGGCCTAACTTGGTGAATAGATTCATTTGTCACTCCAAATTACCTTGAAACTATTGAAGAAAAGAGAATTGCGATTGCGGGCCTATAAGTATACCTCATTGTATATGGGCAATTCCAATATCCATAGACCGGTCTGCAAGGAAACGGGAACTCCGGGGCACACCGCGTGATATCCGAACTTCAGACGTCCTGAACTCGTCGGACTATACAATGGCACTTTTTGTGAAAACACAGAGACTGAGTAAAGAAGGGACTGACTGCCAAATANNTAGTCTGTCCCTTCTTTACGGTCTTTTGCGTCAAACTTTTGTGCAATACTGTTTTCCGAAAAATCACGTCAAAACTCTGTCGAGGTCAGGAAGTCTGAACTTCGTGGTGGTGACCGCCGCATTTGTCATGCCTTGTGCCATGACTGCCTGTATGGGTAGAAAAACGCTCCACAAGCGTCATCACCCGTGGAGCGTTACACGTATTTTCACGCTGTTGATTACAGTTTCACGACTTTCCCGGTGCGGAATGCTTTGTAAGCGGCTTCAGTCACCTCGGTGGCACGCAGCCCGTCCACGCCCGTGACCGCGGGATCGCGCCGATCGCGTACGGCATTCACAAAATCCTGAATGAGGCCCAGGTCGGGATTGTCGCCCCAGGGAACCCAGCCGACGCGCTTGGCGTTGTCGTCAAAACAGGTCAATTTCTGATTGAAGGCATCCACATTGATTACGCCGCCTTCACAGATGATTTCCAGGGTGACGTCGCCCCAGGTGGGGAAAGTCTTCGGACGGCTCCAACTGGCCAGGTGAGACACCTGTATGCCGCCTTCCATTTCGAGGTTCAGGCTGCCCAGGTCGTCTGTCTTCAGCGTTTTCTGGTGAAGCTGATTGCCCAGTTCACAGTAAACGCTCGTGAACTCCTTGCCCAGCATCCAGCGCAACAGGTCGGCCACATGCACNNCATCCCCCGGGGGCCTGGCCATGATTGGTACAGGCCACGGCATATACGGCGCCAAAGGCGCCGGAATCCAGCTGGGCCTTCGCCTCCATCAGCGGCAACGCGTACCGGCATGGGAAAGCCGTGCCCAGTCCCACGCGTGCTTTTTTGCAGGCGGCGACTATGGCCTTGGCGTCCTGCACGCCCGGGGCAAGGGGTTTTTCACAGAGAATCCACTTGCCCGCAGCGGCTGCGGCTTCCACCATGGCGCGATGCTTCACGTTTTCTGCCGTTATGATGACACCGTCCATATCTCCCCGGAGAAAGGCGCCCTGGTCCGCGATGAACGGGGCGCCGAAAGTCCTTGCCATGGCCTTTCCCCGCTTGGGATTATCATCCCAAATCGCGGCAAGTGAGGCGTCCGGCAGGGATTTCAGACAGGCGGCGTAACTGTTGGCATGCATGTGGGCAAAACTCATAATGCCGATCTTAATCATGATGGCGCTCCTTTCCTATACCGTTACGGGCTGGCGTTTCGCGGCGGATTTGAGGGCGGCTTCGGCCATTTCAACGGCCCGCAGCGCGTCCCGGGCGGTCACCCGCGGCAGGGACTTGCCCTCAATCCAGTTGATAAAATCCTGCCATTCCAGCTGGTAAGGACTGACGGAGACCGGATTTGACGGCACGATCATGGTGGGCCCGGCGGCGGTCTGACGCGCCTCCGCGCGGAAGGGCGCATCCGTACTGTCAAATTGGAGCATGCCCGATTCGCCGCAGATTTCCACCTTGACCTTGAATCCACTGGGGTGGGCCCACGTGCCGATCACCGTGGCAATAAGCCCGCTTTTCATGCGCATGGTCACCTGGGAATAATCCATCTGGGTCGGCGCTTTGCGCATCAGCGCCTGGCAGTAAATGCGCTCCGGTTCTCCAAACACGTACCGAAGCCAGTCCAAATCGTGAATCATGCAGTCCAGCGTGACGCCGCCGCTCTGGTCATAATCACGGAACCAGCTCCCCGGAGCGCCGGGATAAATGCCGCCGCGATATAATTTTGCCCAGCCGGGCTCCCCGATGGCGCCACTTTGCACCTGCGCGCGCAGGCACTCGAACTCCTGGAAATATCGCACCACATGGCCTACAAAAAGATTCACACCCCCTTTTCGCGCGGCCGCGATGGCGCGCCTGCATTGCGCCGAGGTGCGGGCAAACGGCTTTTCGCAGAAGATGTGTTTCCCGGCGGCGGCGGCGGTTGCTACAAGGGCTTCATGGGTGGTCGTGGGCGTTGTGATGACCACAATATCCACGTCCTTCGCCATAATTGCCGACTCGGGGTCGTTCACTGCCCGCGCGCCGAATTCTTTGGCCAGCCGTATCGCCGCAGGCCGGACGGTGTCCGCGCAGACGCTGACCTTCTGGCCGCAATCAACGGCCATCTGCGCGTGAAGACGGCCCATGCCTCCACATCCAAGAATCGCTACATTCATAAGGCATCCTCCTCCCAAATCGGGAATGTTGATGATTATCTCAACGCCGGCGCCCTTGCGGGACAGGAACGACCGCCGCTGAATCGCCGCGGGCGGTAACTGCTCACACCGGTCTCTCTTCGAAATTATGGGGCAAGCGCAATAATCGCTTCAAGCGAGGCGTGCACATGGCGGAGCATCACCTCGAGGCTGTGCGTGTAGGGGCCGTATTCCGCCGTAAGCGCGCCGTCAAAGCCGATCTCGTCCAGAGCGGTCCGAACCGCCGGCCAGTTGACATCGCCTTCCATAAGCATGACGAACCCGTCGAAATTACCCGCCGACGCGCGAAAATCTTTCGCATGCACCGCCCGCACGCGCCGTCCAAGAATACGCAGGTAGTGTTCGGGATAGCCGTACAGAATGATGTTGCCCGTATCCACGTAGGCGCCGACATAGTCGCTTTCACACTGGTCGATAAAGTCCCGCATTTCCACCGGACTCAGCAGAAACTTGTTCCAGACGTTTTCGACCCCGATGCCCACACGAAGATTTTCCGCAACCGGCACCATTTTCTGAACGCACGCCAGGGCATTTTCAAGGGCAACATCGTAAGGAACCTCCGGTGAAACGATGCCCGGCACCGTCAGCACGGTGTGCGTTCCCAGCCACTGTGCGATCTGCAACGCCCGTTCGGTAACTTCAATGCCCTTTTCGCGTACCTCAGGCGACGGCGATGTCAGAGGATACTGCCACCCCAGGCCGGTGCCCACTGTGGACAGGACAATATTGAACCGGTCCGCCACGCGGCGAAGCGCAGTCGCTTCCGCTTCGCTGATTCCCAGGGGGACGGGCCCGTCCTCCCCCACACATAGCTCAAACGACTGGTAGCCTAACCGGGCCGCAAGTTTCAAGGCGTCCTCCGCCGTCATATCTTTGGGAAAGGCCCATTGATTGATTCCTGTCAGCATATTTCTCTCCTGCACGTTGCGTTTATTTCCTAAAAACGTACATCCGCCTGACGGGGCGTACGGGCGCACCCCCCGCCGCCGAAGCGACAGGGCACCTCCGCAGTTTCTCCTCAAAGACTACTCCCCTCATCAGGTCAAAAGCAATTTGCGAACTGCCCGCCGGGACCTGAAAAGACCTTGTACGCCCCACACAAGCAAGAACAGGACCGTTAAAAACGTAATCAAGGCGCCCGCATAAAAGGAGCGCGGCTGATAGTCAAAAGTTACAACATGGTCGCCCGGCGGCAACGCTACGCCCCGGAACAGGGCGTTAACACGCAGGATGGGCGTGGATTGGCCGCTTACACGGGCGCGCCACCCGGGATCATACGTATCGCCCAGCAGAAGGATGCCGGGGGTCGGGTTGTTCACTTCCACAACGATGTGTTCTGGTTCATCCCGCAGAAACCGTAAGACGGACGGCGGCTGCCGGTCGGCGGGCCCGCCGCCCTGTGTGGACGGTTGTCCGGGGATGACCTGTATCAGGCGGCCGAGCGCGGTATCCTGTGGAACAATAATGCATTCCTGTCGAAGGTCAAAATCAGGCGCGCTTAACGCCTCCAGCGCGGCCTGCGGTTCCAAGGCGATTTTCCAGCCGTGAGCCCAGCTCAGCCGGGGCAGCACGTTCTCATTTACATAAACCTGAATGTTGGCATCGCCGCCTCGCCGGCGCAACTGCATTTCCCGGGTCGCCTCCGGGCTAAAGACGCCGTCCGAGGTCACAGCCAGGGCCCGCACGGCCATGACATTCAGCAGGGCTCCCCGCAACGTTTTCGAAGAGTCCTGCGCCCCCCCCTGACGGCCGGATCGGACCGGTTCCGTTGCAACCNNCACGCCTGTAGCGCCCGCCATGCGAAACCCGTCGCTCATGCCTATATTGGCGTGCAAATGGACATTATTGGGATAGGTGCTGACCAGTACCCGGTCATCCAGGGCCGTTTCACGCAACAGGTGCGAAAGTTTTCCCCCCATGGCAATGCCGGCGCCCCGGGTAAAGAAGGGATGGGGCTGGTGATTAACCGTGGACGCGTTCAAATCGATAAACTGAAAGACGACAAGGATACATCCGCTGACCACCCCGGCCCAGGAAGTCCTCACCAGTGAAAAAAGGAGTATAGCCGCGGCACAGGGCAGCATGCGGCCCCGTGCGGCGCCGGGCGCCAACGCAAACAACAGGATAAACACCCCGCCGGTCAACAGTAGCGGCCCCCACAACCGCGGGTTTCGCGCACTCCGCCGCGCCGCAAACAACCGGTCAGCGCCCAGACCGGTCAACACGGCAGCCGAGAAACTTGAAGGATAGACAGACACTAAAAACAAGGTTGAAAAAGGGGAATCCCCCGTGTAGGCAAGGATGGTCAGCGGCAAACCGAACGCCGCCAGCACCAGGAAAACGCGCTCCCCTCTGGAAATAGGGTGGAATAGGGCCGCCGGAATCAGCAGCACGGCGGCAATCCCCAGGTAGGCCAGGGCGGGCCGGTGGTCCCCGTGCGCCTCCAGCAATTGCGCCAGCAGGCTCCGCAGACTTCGGGGCGTCTCGCCCGATACCGAAAAATGGGTCAGGAACCTCAGGGGCGCGTCGAGCCCGCGTATCCACGCCAGGGCGGGCACCCACTGGATACCGGCCAGCAACAGGCCCAGAATCGCCATCAGGGCAAGTCCGCGCAAACGTTCCCAGCGACTGAAACCGGCAACGGAATCCCGCGCCCGATTGTCCGAGACCCCGGAAAATAGCACGGTGAGCCCGTAGCCGAAGGAAAGGACAAAGGCGGAGAGTATCANNTCCGGAAAGCAGAAGAAGGGCGGTTACGGTACCGCCGAAAACAGCCAAAACAGCGCGCGGACGCCGCAAGTATTCACGAATCACACAACAGAGCAAGGGAAGCCAGACCAGAGCGTTCGCGCAGGAGAGTTGCGACATGGCTGCGGCGGTCGCGCCGCAACACATGTAAACCATCCCGCCAAGCACAGACGGAATATACCGAAGATGCAGGGACCGCAAGAAAAGAACGCAGAAGAAACCCATCAGGGACAACGAAATAAAGGCGTGCAGCGCCATGGCGCGGGGCGTTTCCAAAAAGAGGAACACCAGGTTCTGCGGTTGAAGCAGGGCATGGCGCGGATCCGCAAAAAACGGCGTGCCGCAAAGCTGCCGGTCGTTCCACAACGGAAATTCCCCCCGGGCAAGACGGCCAAATCCGTAATGAATCGCCGGGTAAACCTGCTGAAACAGCCCGCTGTTTTCCGTCAGGTGAAACGGTTGTTCATTGCCGGGAGCCTCCACACCAATCCAGAATATCGGTCCGCATAGGATAAACACGGCAGCCGCGAGAAAAAGCGGCATTGGAGCATACCGGTTTTGACCGAATGTATTCACGGAGAATCGTGTCTCTCCTGCATGTTGAGGCCGTACCGCCCCGGAATGGTGTGCCTTATTTTAAGACAACGCCCTTGACTGGGTATTCCGTACCCGGGCCTCAGGTTCCATGTTTTCCCGTTGTCCGCGTCAAGGGAAACAGTCTATCACCGGGATGCGGACGGTTCAAAGCGTGGCACGGCAGGACCAACCCGCGGCACGCCAGAGCGCATGGAAAGGTTCGCGAAAAAACGGGGAAGGACAAGAACGAAAGGAATAGATATAAAATGTGCGGGACCGCGACAGGGGAAGGGGAGGGGAGGAAGTGGGGGGGAAACCTGTTGCGGCCCCGCTTTTGCCTGATTCAGTATCACTACTGTTTCAGGATCTCTTGTTCCTGCACTGATGTACAGGGCGAGTCAAAAGGCCAATAGGGCTTTTTATAGTCTGATTTAACTGTCCGTCTAATTAAGGAACATTCCCTGAACTCAATAAATTCCCGGGGAGATGCCCTAAGTTTAATTGATTTCAACTTTCACTCGAACAACGCTTAAATACGTGGTCAAGGTTGACAGTAACCGGATTTAACCCTGACCCATCCAGTTTCCTACTTATAGTATAACATAAAATGATCCTGTTTTGGCAAAAAATCCATAAAATTCCCTGAAAACTATTTTTCACCGGTCCAGGAGGCATTTCATTGATATTCAACTTTTTCCGGAGAAACCCGTTTCTGACCTATACTACAAGCCGATTCGAGATTTGTTACAGCATGAATTCTTGTTAAAATGTTTATTATGTCCTTTATATTTAAGTTTCGATTAGGTTCATTTCCCCGACCCGTACGAGAGGTCTGGCCCCACAGCGGTATTCTTCACTGTAGATAGTTAAAAAATACGGAATAGAACGTATTCGATAATATGTGTAGTCTGATACTCGCCAATCTTAGGGCAGCAGCCAATAAATAAGGCGGGGTCAGCAAAACAAGTCTCCCCGCCGCAACGCGCCTGTTTTTTTATTCGCGCGGAGAAGGTTGTCCGCCCTATCAGCGCACAAGCCCTCCGGTGAAGTTGACTCTACAGGATACCAATTCGTTACAATGACGCCAGGATTCTTGGAATTACAGAAACACGTGAATCGGCACGTAAGAAAACGAATTATTGGAGTGGAGCCAATAAGTCTAAAGAACATGGAAGCGGCAAGATGCCGCTTCTAAGGTCTTCGGCATTCCTTGCGTGCGGATTTGGGACACAACAAGAGGATTGAAATGGGCGTCATCATCGTAACCGGTTCCGCGGGATTGATAGGGTCATCAACAGTCCGCCTGTTTGCCGAGTTGGGATATACGATACTTGGCGTGGACAATGACATGCGCGCCTATTTCTTCGGCAGCGCCGCCTCCACACGGCCGATAGCCACTGAACTGACCGGTGAACTGCCGACCTATAACCACATCACCGCGGATATCCGTGATTATGACCGCCTGTCGCGCTTGTTTCAAGAGTATGCCGGCGCCATTGAAGCGGTCATCCATNNCGGGAACCGCAAACGGACTTCGGAATCAATGCCGTTGGCACCCTCAATCTGTTGGAGCTGACCCGGCTTCATGCGCCCAACGCGGTTTTTATCTTCACAAGTACCAACAAAGTATATGGCGACCGACCTAACGAACTGCCGCTGGTAGAGCAGGAAACGCGTTGGGAAGTGAACCCCGCCCATGCGTATGCGGCAGAGGGCATTGACGAATCCATGAGCATCGACCAGTGCAAACATTCCGTTTTTGGCGCGTCCAAAGTGGCCGCCGATATCATGGTCCAGGAATACGGACGGTACTTCGACATGAAAACCACCGTGTTCCGCGGAGGATGCCTGACCGGGCCCGGGCACGCCGGCGCGGAACTGCACGGGTTCCTTGCCTACCTTATGAAATGCGCAATCACAGGGAACACCTATAACATTTTCGGCTACAAGGGAAAACAGGTGCGCGACAATATTCATGCCGCGGACCTGGTAGCCTGTTTCCAAGAAGTGGTAAAGGCGCCCCGCACCGGCGAGGTCTATAACATCGGAGGCGGCCGCTTCAGCAATTGTTCGCTGCTCGAGGCGGTCTCGCTGTGCGAGGAAATCACCGGCAACAAAATGAACACGGCCTATACCGATACCAACCGTATCGGCGACCATATCTGGTGGATCAGCGACACGCGGAAATTCAAGACCCACTATCCAGATTGGCGACAGCACTATAACCTGAAGGCAATCCTGGTGGAAATCTACAACGACCTTCTCCGTGGGGACCGGTGCGCATCGTGAAACCAGATACGCTGCTGTATTCCATTTTGATCCCCGCATACAATGAGGCCAAGAATCTGCCGCCCACCCTGGAACAATTGGCGGTCGCCCTGCGCCGGGAGGGAATCCCCTTCGAGTTTCTGGTTGTAAATGACAACAGCACCGATGAAACACCCCAGGTATTGGAGTCCCTGGCGGCTGTTTATCCCGAACTGCGTGCCGTTACCAATCCCCCCCCCGGCGGCCTGGGACGCGCGATACGATGCGGATTGAAGCATTTCAAGGGAGACGTGGTTGCCGTCGTCATGGCGGACAGCTCAGACAGCCCGGAAGACGTGGTCGCCTGTTACCGCAAAATCGTGGAAGGCTACGACTGTGTATTCGGCTCCCGGTTCCGAAAAGGCAGCAAGGTTTCCCAATACCCGCCGGTCAAACTCGTATTCAATCGTATCGTCAACCTCGCCATGCGTGTTCTGTTCTTCACCCGGTTTAACGACCTGACCAACGCCTTCAAAGTCTACCGGCGTCACGTCATCGAGAGTATCAGCCCCCTCCATGCCGCCCATTTCAACATCACCATCGAGATGTCCCTGTCCTGCCTGATACGCCGCTATAAAATCGCGGAAATCCCCATCTCCTGGAGCGGGCGCACCTGGGGCCAATCCAATTTGCGGCTGCGCGAAATGGGGCGCCGCTATCTGTGCACCTTGCTTATGATCTGGTTCGAGCGCATGCTGATCCTGGATGATTTGCTGCTCGAAACCCGGCCCGGTCCGGAAAACCGCGAGTAACCGGAGCACTGCTCGGCTCTTTTCACGGCAGATACAAACGCTGCCGCTGTTCCATGCACGGAATGCCGTGAGACCGTAAATACAGAAACATTGAACCTGAGGCGCATCCGGGATTATGCTTAAACAGCAGATTTCGTCAAGACGGATGGCCGACAAAATAATCATGAGCGAGGAGAACCGCGATGNNAACCGCGATGTCTTCCGAATTCAGCCGCCGCAGTTTCCTAAAATCGGGTGCGTTGCTGTCCATGCTGGGCGCATGGCCGGGATTCGCCCAAAGCGCGATGGACGCCGGGTCCGCGCCCGCGTACCGCGCCAAACAAGCCGCCCGGATTCGGGGCGCCTTCTTCTATCCACCCGCCGAGGTGGTGCTCAATGGCCAATGCGAAGACGGCTGGGCGTCGCACAGCTGGTTCACGTGGCCGGGCAACCAGTTCAAACCCGAAGAACAACAGCAGTCGTTCCTGGCGGCCCTGGAACGGATGGCCGGGGGATTGAACCTGGAGCTGGCCCTGGACGCCACGCCCATTTATACCGA
>MTKX01012496.1_pt2 | contig 14607 bp, 14 predicted proteins | sample 1042771 | NCBI WGS metagenome assembly MTKX01 (sample SAMN06212183, study PRJNA360534) | anaerobic digester metagenome | biome: Wastewater treatment plant; material: sludge; isolation source: anaerobic digester fed with sludge from wastewater treatment plant | place: Denmark: WWTP Randers ... | reverse complement strand
GGATTCATCTGCACGGCGGAAAACGACAGCCTCTCATCGGTCAAGGCGGGGCAGGTGCTGGAGCGGCTCTGGCTGGCGGCCACCGCCCGGGGCATTGCACTCCATCCCATGAGCCAGCCCCTGGAGGTGCGTCAGGTCAAGGGAAGACTGGCTGATCTGATTCCCGCTGATTCAGAAAAGAGAGTGGTGCAGCAGACCTTCCGCCTGGGTTATGCCGCCCCAGAAGGAGGGCCATCTAATAGAAGGCCGCTGGAGACTGTTTTGATCGAAATTTAAGCCTCAGAAAACGGAGGGGGGCCGTTCCGAAAATTAAGCCCAGAAAACGGAGCGAGAAGGCCTCCTGCATATATCCCTCCCGTTCCTCTCTCCTGCCAGACCTGCAATCCCTCTTAACTTCTTGGCTGGGCTGCCATCTCGCCGGTCCCCTCCAGCTTTCTCAAGATCGCCTCCTCCTGGCCCAGCGTCTCATCGCCTATTTCCTGCGCTTCAACCTGGAAGTAATCACGGAACCGTCCGAACAGCTGTGGATATGGATCGGATACGGTTAGGGGCAGGGATTGCCTTTCCCACTCTCCCAGCTCTACAGGGATCACTATTCCGCCGGTCAGGGTGACAGAGGGTACTATCCTCCCGCCCTTCCCCGCCGCCGTCCTCTCGTCGATCATCCAGTTCTTGAGCAGATCGGCGTAGCGGGAGAGGAGCACTGCCTTGCGCACCCCGTTGTTCTGATAGAAGTCGGAGTCGCTCTCTTCCAGTATAACCTCGGCTTCGTCGCTGTCGCTCTTTCTATCCCTGTCCTCATAGCTGGCGGAAAGCCGTATCTTGCCCTGATCGGTGAGCTTATTCAGCTTGACCAGGATGGTGCCCCCTCTCACGGCCCCCTCCTCCGCCTGGGAGGGAAAGAGGGTATTGACCTTCATCAGATCCCCTGTGGCCAGGTCCGCCTCGGGAGAGCCGTAGACCTTCTCGATCTCATAACCGGGAGCATCCAGGTTCAGCCGCAGATCGAAGACCAGGGGGGTGACCATGAAATCGAACTCGTCGTCCATGCGCTGCCTGAACTCCTGCGCCGAGTGGACTGAGTAGTAGTTGGCTCCCCTGATCTTGGTGATGCCCTCCACCAGCTCTGAATTGAAGTCCACACCAATGCCGATAAATGTGGTGTAGATTCCCTTCCGAGCGTTTTCCTCCAGCATTCGGTATAGGGGCAGGTCTCCCGTCTCTCCCAGATTGGGCATGGCATCGGTCAGAAAGATGATCCTGTTCTCATAATCCGATCCGCCTTGGGGCAGGAGCCGGTCGAATTGGGTCGTCCCTGCCTCCATTCCGGCCTCCATGTTGGTGCCATATGTCTCCCTGATTCCCAGGATGCTGCTTTTTAATCGGTCGGGCTTCTTGTCCGCCATATCCGTGAGGGGATCGAGCAGGAAGGCCTCATCGCTGAATATAACCATGCCGAAGCGGTCGTCGGGATGCAGGTGGTCGAGAAGAGCCACCACAGATTCATCCGCTATCTCCATCTTGGTCTTGCTGCTCTCTTGTCCTGACGGATCTACCTCTACCATGTTTCCGAAGCGGTCGTAGTAATACTGGTCGAAGGGGCTGCCCATGGAGCCGGAATAGTCCAGAACCACCACCAGGTTCAGCTTCTTTCTCTCAAAGTCCTTGATTCCGGAGTTCAGGCCTAAGGAGAGGAAATACTGCCGCTCTCCGGAGAATGGATCCCTGGAGAGGGCATAGCTGTAGGAGGGACAGAAGAGCTTTTTGCACTCCTGGGCTGCTCCGGTCTCAAAGTAGTAATCATAGAAGAGACCCTCGTAGGTCAGGTCGCTGGGCAGGGGCAGATAACTATTGTTGATGTTCTCCCGGAAGCTGGAGATATCCTTGGCCCCCCCGGCAGAAAGGCCGATGCTGGGTCCCGCAGCCGCAGCGGCGGGGGCAGTGCTGTAGGATATGGATGGCCCGCCACCCAGGGCCTTGGATAGAATGCCCGAACCGGCCATGGGAGCGCCCTCCTCCATGGACTCCGCTTCCCACACCCGGATCTTCACCGAATTGCTCCGGGCTTCATCGACCACGAACCATAGCTCATACTCTCCATCCAGCCCCGCCTCTATCCAGGTGGAGTAGGATCTATCTTCCTTTACCGAGGCATTTAAGACGACGGCAATTGTGCCCGTGGGATAGAGGCAGAATAGCTTTAGATCGCCGTCCCCTTTAGGAGTCAGCCGCAATCGAGTCCAGCTTCCCGAGGGCATCTCCAGAGAGGTCCGGCTCTCCTCTCCTGATGAGTCGATTAAAGCCAGCCTTTCCGAACCTGAGGCTGACGCTGACGATAGGGCAGCCTCATCTTCCATCAATTGAAAAGCAACTTTGTCCTCACTATAAACCATCCACTCTCTCTCATCCATTGATTCTGAGCTGGATATGGAGAGAGCCATGCCGGGATAAAGGCCGAGAATGGCCAATGCCGCCAGCGAAAGTATCAACCAAGGATATCTCATGGCCCACACCTGCCGATCAGATAGGTAATATCACTGTCTTTTCTATTTAAGGCCATCCTGCTCCGCAACTTCTGAATGAAGAGGCACCGCCTGAGCGAATTAGAGTCGCTGCTCTTATAGTACGAAATCTTGATCTCTTCAGGCGGCAGAATAGATGGATATGATGCTTCATTCCGACTTCAATCTGCCTCCAAGCCTGGAGGGGCTGGCCGAGCTGGCCCTGGACCTGCGCTGGACGGTGCGCCAGACCACAGACAGAATCTGGGAGATGCTGGATGCCGAGGCCTGGGAGAAGACCAAGAATCCCTATCTCATACTGCAGAATGTCTCCCGGGCCAGGCTGGAGGAGGCGGCGAGGGATGAGAACCTGAGGAATGAGATCGCCTCCTGGCAGGAGAAGAGGTCCAGGCTTTTGGAGAGTCCCCTTTCTCCGGGCGAGGGAGATCCCTCATCCATAGCTTACTTCAGCATGGAGTTCGGCCTCTCCGAGGCGCTTCCCATCTACTCCGGGGGGCTGGGAATATTGGCAGGAGACTATCTAAAGACCGCCAGCGATATGGGAGTTCCCCTGACCGGAATTGGGCTACTCTACCAGCAGGGATACTTCCGCCAAATCCTGAGCCAGGACGGCTCCCAGCTGGAGGCTTTCCCCTACAATGACCCGGAGACCCTGCCCATAGTCCCGGCCAGGGATCGGGACGGATCCAGGCTCAGGGTGAGGATCGAGCTGCCTGGCCGCTCACTCATCTTGCGGGTCTGGCAGGCCAATGTCTGCCGGGTGAACCTCTATCTTCTGGACTCCAATGATCCCATGAACCGGCCCTGGGACAGGGCCATCACCGCTAACCTTTATTCACCGGGCCAGGAGCGGCGGCTGATCCAGGAGATAGTTCTGGGAATAGGGGGCTGGAATGTTCTGGAAAAACTGGGGATCGAGCCGGAGATCTGCCATCTCAATGAAGGCCATGCGGCCTTTGTGGTCCTTGCCAGGGCTCACAGCTTCATGAAGAAGACCGGCTGCTCGGCCAGGGCCGCCCTCTGGGCCACCCGGGCGGGCAATGTCTTCACCACCCATACCCCGGTGGAGGCGGGATTCGATAGATTCGACAGATCCCTGGTGGGAAAGTATGCTCATTTTTATGCCGAACTTTTAGGCCATTCCATGGATGATCTGATGAGGCTGGGCCTGGGGAGAGAGCCGGGCGGCCCGGCGGGGGCTGCTCTATTCAATATGGCCCATCTGGCTATGAGCGGCTGCAGCCATGCCAATGGGGTATCCCGGCTGCATGGCAGGGTCAGCCGCAGGATATTCCAGTCCCGCTATCCCCGCTGGCCAGAGGGGGAGGTGCCGGTGGATTATGTGACCAACGGGGTTCATGTTCCTACCTGGGATTCCCCTGCAGCGCAGCGTCTGTGGAGCGAGTCCTGCCCCGGCGGCTGCGGCCCGGAGGGAATAGACTACCTTAAGGATAGCCTGGCAAAGAGAAGCGATCAGGATCTCTGGTGCTTCCGAGCCGAAGCCCGCCGGGATCTGGTGGAGTATGTCCGCCGCCGACACTTCCGGCAGGAGGTGGAGAGAGGAGCAGGAGAGGAGGAGCTGAAGGCGGCAAAGCATGTCCTCAATCCCAATATCCTGACCATAGGCTTTGCCCGGCGGGCTACGGCCTACAAGCGCACCGACCTTCTTTTGTCCGATCCCGAACGCCTGGCGGCCATTCTTAAGAACGATAAGCGCCCGGTGCAGCTGGTCATGGCCGCCAAAGCCCATCCCGCCGACGAGGAGGGAAAGGAGATGGTCCGGAAGATGGCCGGCTTTGCCGCCAGACCGGATGTATCCGATCGGGCGGTCTTTTTATCCGACTATGACATCGACCTGGCCCAGCACCTGCAGCCCGGCGTGGATGTATGGATCAACACCCCCCGCCGGCCCAATGAGGCCTGCGGCACCAGCGGGATGAAGATCCTGGCCAATGGGGGCCTGAATCTCTCCAATCTGGACGGCTGGTGGGACGAGGCCTATGATCCGGAGGTGGGATGGTGTCTGGGAGACAGGCGAGAGCACGCTGAACCAGGCCGGGACGAAGAGGAGGCGGACATGCTCTACCGGCTGCTGGAGAAGGAGGTGGTGCCCCTCTTTTATGAAAGGAATGGGGCAGGAATTCCAGTGGGCTGGACGGCCATGGTCCGGGCCAGCATGACCCGGCTTACGCCGCGCTACGGCAGCGAGAGGATGATGCAGGAGTACATGGAGAGGCTCTACCGGCCGGCGGCCCGGGCCTTCCGCCGCCGGTCGGCGGATGGGGCCAGGCTGGCCAACGAGCTGCTTGCCTGGCAAGCGCGGCTGGAGGAGGGCTGGAAGGACCTTTGGCTGGGGCGGATGACGGTAGTTAAGGAGGGAGAGATGTGGAGCTTCTCCGTGGAGGCATACCTGGGAGAGCTGCCGCCGGAAGACGTGCGGGTGGAGCTATATGCCGATCCGCTGCCGGAAGAAGAGACTGGTGCGGGAGAAGGGGGCAGGCCGGAGAGGATAGAGATGGAGAGGCTTGGGCCTCTGGCGGGGGCGGTGAATGGATTTGTCTTCGGGGCCAGGATTTTGGCGGCGAGGGCAGCGGAGGATTACACTCCCCGGATTGTGCCCTATCATCCGGAGGCGTTTGTGCCTATGGAGGATGGGCATATTCTATGGATGAGGTGATAGGAACCCCTCCCGTAGAAAGGGATCAAGCTGACTCCTGCAATGAAAATACCTTAAAACCGCAACGGGCTTCGGATAAATTTATATCGCTTGCCGCAAAATAAAGCCGGATTGTGTGGGAAGTGAAGGATATTCACCTCAAGGTGGCCAAGGCCTATCCCAATGACTCCGCCCGGGGCATAGCCCGCCTGGACCCCAATGCGCTCCTGACATTGCGCCTCTCGCCCGGCGATATCATCGAGATCGAGGGCAAGAGGATGACCGCAGCCAAGGTCTGGCGGGCGGACCGGCAGGACTGGTCCCAGGACTACATCAGGATAGACGGCTTCATCCGCCAGAATGCCGGTGTGGGCATAGGCGACCGGGTCAAGATCCGCAAGGCTCGCTTCGCCGACGCCCAGAAGATCATCCTGGCCCCGCCGTCGGGGTCCAATATGCACTATGGAGACGATGCCGCAGACATGATCCGCCGCCAGACTCTGAAGCGGCCGGTGGTGGCGGGCGATATCCTGCCCATAATGAGCTCCGGGGCCCATCCCTTTATGGGAAGGATGGAGGCCGTCCCCCTGGTGGTCACGGAGACCCATCCCGTCGATGTGGTGGTCATCTGCGAGAAGACGGATATTGTGCTCCTGGAAAAGCCGGTCAAGAGCGTGGGATCGGTGAAAGCCACCGGCACCACCTATGAGAATGTGGGGGGCCTGCGAGCGGAGGTACAGAGGGTCCGGGAGATGATTGAGCTTCCCATGAAGCATCCCGAGGTCTTCCAGAAGCTGGGAATTGAGCCGCCCAAGGGAGTCCTCCTCTACGGCCCGCCGGGCACGGGAAAGACCCTCATTGCCAAAGCAGTAGCAAACGAGAGCGGTGCCAACTTCTTCTCCATAGCCGGCCCGGAGATCATGTCCAAGTACTACGGGGAGAGCGAGCAGAGGCTGCGGGAGATATTCGATGATGCCCAGAAGGCCGCCCCTTCCATAATTTTCATAGACGAGATCGACTCCATCGCCCCCAAGAGGGGAGAGGTCACCGGCGAGGTTGAGCGCCGGGTGGTGGCCCAGCTTCTGGCCATGATGGATGGGCTCAAGGAGCGGGGGGCGGTGGTGGTTATCGGAGCCACCAACCGGGAGGAGGCCATAGATCCGGCGCTGCGCCGGCCGGGCCGCTTCGACAGGGAGATTGAGATCGGGGTGCCGGATCGCTCCGATAGAATTGAGATCCTCCAGATCCATGTGCAGAATATGCCCCTAGCCGATGATATCAATCTGGAAAGCCTGGCGGACCGGATGCACGGCTTTGTGGGGGCGGACGTCAATGCGCTGTGTAAAGAAGCGGCCATGAGGGCTTTGCGCCGCTATATGCCCGACCTGACCACGGAGGACGAGATCCCTCCCGGCATCATAGAGCAGATGCAGGTTCGAAGGGAGGACTTCGAGGAGGCCCTCAAGGAGATAGAGCCCTCCAGCATGAGAGAGGTGCTTGTGGAGTTGCCTGCCGTGAGCTGGTCCGACCTGGGAGGCCTGGGCTCTCTCAAGCAGGAGCTGATCGAGGCCATAGAGTGGCCGCTTAAAAGGCCGGAGAAGTTCCGGCAGATGGGGGTGCGCCCGCCCAAGGGGGTTCTGCTCTACGGCCCGCCGGGCACGGGAAAGACCATGATCGCCCAGGCGGTGGCCAATGAGACCGCAGCCAACTTCATCAGCGTGCGGGGCCATCAGATGCTCTCCAAGTGGATGGGCGAGTCGGAGAAGGCCATCAGGGAGATATTCAGAAAGGCCCGGCAGGTCTCACCGGCGATCATATTCTTCGATGAGCTGGACTCCATAGCCCCCATGAGGGGCACAGATGAAGGGAGCCACGTCATGGAGCGGGTGGTAAACCAGCTTTTGTCCGAGCTGGACGGCCTGGAGGCCCTCAAGGATGTGGTGGTGATAGCTGCCACCAACCGGCCGGACATCCTGGACCCGGCGCTGCTGCGGTCGGGCCGGTTCGATCGCATGCTTCTGGTGGGCCCGCCGGATAAGCTGGGCCGGCATGAGATCCTCAAGATCCATGCCGCGGCCATGCCCAAAGCGGAGGATGTCAACCTGGAGGAGCTGGCGGAATTGACCGAGGGCTATGTGGGCTCGGACCTGAGCCTGCTTTGCCGGGAGGCGGCCATGCTTGCTCTGCGCCAGGAGGGAGAGAAAGTGGAGATGAAAGACTTCCGGGAGGCTCTGCGCAAGGTCCGGCCCAGCGTGGAGGAGAACATGGTCAGCTACTATGAGAGGATCAGCCAGAGGTTCAAGGGAGGCATAAAGGTGGACCCCGCCTCTCTTATGGGCTATAGATGATCCGTATGCTGTGGCATATGTCTGCCTTGAAGGGTGGCGTGCAAGTTTAAGATTTGGAGGGCGGGAGAAATGGGAAAGGTGTTCTCGGGAAGCATTGCCGGAAAGGAGATAGTGAACATAGACGGCATGGTTTTAGGGCGGCTCGATGATCTCACCTTTGATGTCCAGACCGGAAGGCTGGAGGACATGAGAGTCCGGCCGGACCGGGAGCTCAACCGCATCCAATACCGGGAGGAGGGCAGGTTCGTGCTCATACCATTCTCCTCCGTGGTGGCCATCAAGGACTACATTGTGATCGATGAGAGCCGAGCGGTGATGGATAAGCCTTTCAAAGATAAAGCATCAGAATAGGCTTCAGGCAATACATTTTGATCTCCCGATTCAATGCTGGCTAATTGCATCCTGGGAAAAGGCTTAATTTATTCCGGGTGCATGAGCTATATCCCATGAGATCTATCTTCCAATTGGCTGCAGTTGTCCTGGTTCTGCTGGCCGCAGGCTGTCTTGCTCCCAAAGAGGAGGCAGCAGCGGGCAAAGTCCTCCTGAAGACCAGCTTGGGCGACATCACCATCCAGCTTTACGATGATATGCCCAAGACCGCAGGTAACTTCCGGGATCTGGTGGAGAAGGGATTCTATGATGGGGTGATCTTCCACCGGGTGATAGACGGCTTCATGATCCAGGGGGGCGATCCCACCGGAAAAGGTTCCGGCGGGCCGGGCTACACCATAGATGATGAGTTTGCCGAGAGCAACAGGAACTTCCGGGGCACCATCAGTATGGCCAACGCCGGGCCCAACACCGGGGGCAGCCAGTTCTTCATCAACCTGGTGGACAACAACTACCTGGACAGCGCCCATCCCGTCTTCGGAAAGGTGATCGAGGGAATGGATGTGGTGGATGCAATAGGCAGAGTCCCCACCGATTCGAGCGACCGACCTATTAACGAGGTCAAGATCATCGAGGCAAAGATGGTCTCTTGATTTATCATCTATCATTTTGCCGCATCACAGGCATATAGAGATAGCAAGAGAGCTTAAAGGCAAATAGGAAAAGGATTTGATTGAAATGGTAGAGGAATCCAATAGCAGTGCAGTCAAGGTACAGCTCAAGACCAATATGGGAGAGATCACCCTAGAGCTTTACCCGGATATGCCCATTACCGCAGGCAACTTCCAGAAGCTGGTGGAGAAGGGATTTTACGATGGCACCATCTTCCACCGGATCATAGACGGCTTCATGATCCAGGGGGGAGATCCCACTGGCACCGGTCGGGGCGGCCCCGGCTATGCNNGGGGGCAGCCAGTTCTTCATCAACCTGGTGGACAACAACTTTCTGGACAAGGCCCATCCTGCCTTCGGCAAAGTTGTCGAGGGCATGGAGGTTGTGGATGCCATGGGCAAGGTGAGGACGGGGCCCATGGACCGGCCGGTGAAAGAGGTGAAGATCGAGAGCGCCAAAGTGGTAGCTTAATCAATATTTGAAATACCTTTATCTGCTCTCGTCCCAGCTAGAATAGCATATGCTCAAGCCCAGATCCGGCCGCAATATCATAACCGCTTCCGAGATCTCTCAATATGTCTACTGCCCGGTCTCCTGGCACCTTAAAAGATCGGGAGTGCCCATGGATTCACCAGGCCTGGAGCGGGGTGTAGCGGAGCACGAGCGGGCCGGAGGCTGTCTGCGACTTGCGGCGCGCCGGGAGAGAACAGCAAGCCTGCTCCGCATGGCGGGCTTGTTGCTCGCATTTGCCGCGCTAATTCTTTTGGGATGGATATTATGGACCCATTCTTAAATGCAATTGCGCCAGCCATGCTGCTTTTGTTCGTTGCCTTATCCTTTTTCTATCTCTCCCGGATGGCCAAATCCAGGGTCCGATCCCTGCGCCAGAAAAACGGCATCCTCCAAGGGGAGGTGATCTACTCTGATCTGGACCGCCCGGCCCAGCCACTTTATTCCCGCTCTTTAGCTCTTTCCGGTAAGCCGGATTATATCGTCCGGAATGAGGGTGGCAGCCTGATCCCAGTTGAGATCAAAAGCGGCAGGGCAATACAGCCTCATCGGGGCCACATGCTCCAGCTCGCTGCATACTGCCTTCTGGTAGAAGAGAACTACAATGTGGCTGTGCCCTATGGAATACTGGTTTACGCCGATAAGCTGCAGCATAAGATAGAATTCGATAAGCATCTGCGAGCCGATCTGGTGAGGACGATAGAGGAGATGAGAAGTGCCCCGGAGAGCCGTCCACCAGAAAGGGGGCACAGCCAGAGGCAGAAATGCCGATGCTGCTCCTTTAGCCGGAGCTGCCAGAGCAGATTGGACTGAAAAAAAAGCGATTCCAGTTTGCGCCTTAAATTTAAAGCAGCCTTCCAGATTCGATCTTGGTGCACCTTCCTGCCACCACCCGGTAGCCCTCCCGGTCCAGCTTGACTATGGTCTCCGGGCTCTCTGTGCCCGGCTGCATCCAGAAGACTTTGAAGCCCTTTTTCATGGCCTCCTCGGCCAGAGCGGGAACGGCGGAGGGCCGCCGGAAGACATCAATGATGTCTATCTCCTCCTGCACATCATCGAGCGAGGCATAGACCTTCTCTCCCAGGATGGTCCGGCCGGCGTAGTGGGGATTGATCAGAAAGAGCTTAAAGCCCCGGCTTTGCAGCACATCGGAGACGAAGTAGCTGGGCTTATAGGGATCGGGGGAGATGCCGACCACGCAGATGTTCTTACAGCTGGTCAGAGCCTCCTTGATGTCCCTGTCTTCACGCAGGATGGGCATGAGGTATTGTCTGGTACTTATGGGGATAAATAATTTCTTTTAATTTTTCCCGCTATCCTTTCTGGTTATGCATCTGCCCCTGGCCATCAGAACTGAGGGGCCCCGGCGGGCCAGCTCCTCCTGTAGAGCCGCCACTACCTCGTCTTCAGGAGCGGGCAGATCCAGAAAGCGGGTGGGCAGCAGCGCCTCTAAAATGCCTGATAGATCTGGTGCCTCCTGAAAGCCGGTCATGGCCGCCACATCGTTCTTCAGCACCACCGCCAGAAGGTCGCGCTTCTGCCAGACGGCATTGATCAATCCCGCCAGGCCGGAGTGAGCCAGGGCATAGTCTCCCATCAGGGCTATGCCCTTGCCGGAAAAGCCGGAGGCGACAGCAGTCGATGAGCCCAGGCCGTAGGCCGCGTCCGCAGAGCAGAACGGCTGCCGCGTGGCCCGGATGGAGCAGCCGGCGTCACCGGCCACGGGCGCATCCACTTTTGCCAGGGCAAAGAAGAGGGCCCGGAAAGGGCAGTCAGGACAGATGCCCTCATACCCCCTCTCCGCCACGCTCTCATATGCCTGGGGCATTTTATCCGGCCTGCCCTCCAGCTTCTCCAGGGCCTGGATGATGTCCGAGCGCTCCAGGGCTCCCCGGGGCAGATGGCCGGTTAGCTTGCCCTTGATCCTGGGATTCTGGGATAAAATGCTCTCTATAAATGGCTCCGGCTCCTCTGCCACCAGTATCAATCGATGTCCATCTATGAAGCGGCGCAAAAGCCTCTCCGGAAGTGGATAGCTGTAGGCCAGAGCCAGAACCGAGACACCCAGCTCCTGGGCCAGGCTGGCGGGATAGCCGCTGGCTATGATCCCAACGTCGCCCGATATCTGAAAATGGTTTAGGGATGAGGACTCGGATGCATCCTGGGCCAAGGCCATGATCCGATCATGATGCCTCTGGTGACGGCCCTTTGCCGTCAGACTCCAACTCTCTTTCTCCAGCCTCTGCCCCGTGGACGGAAGAGGCCGGGATGGGATATTCTCCTCCTGGGCAGCGAGAAGCCGGGAAGTCACCCTCACCATAACCGGAATCCTGAGCTTCTCCGAGAGGGTATAGGCCTCCAGAAGGGAGGCATGAAGAAGGCCGGGTCTGCTGGGATCAAGCAGCGGCAGCTCAGAGAGAGGGGCGTAGAACCTGCTGTCCATCTCCACCTGAGAGCGGCGCGGCCCCAGGTCGTCCCCCACTAAAACCACAACACCGGAGCCTATGCCATGGGTGGCGGATATGACCAATGGATCAGCAAGCAGGTTCATGCCCACCTGCTTGACCACAACCAGAGAGCGCTGGCCGGTGGCTGAGGCCCCCAGGGCTATCTCCAGGGCCACTTTCTCATTGACCGATATCTGGCAGCGGAGGGCCTGGGCCAGATCGGTTATGGGATATCCGGGCACATAGGTCCGCACAGACACAGCGGCATCCTCTGCCGCTTGGACGGCAGCTTCCAGGCCGTTCATGCCTCTCAGGCCTTCAAGGATTCATCCGGCCGAACCGATTCATCCGGCTGGGCAGAGAAGGGCAGAGCAGCCACGGCTCCGATCAGCCCCTGGCCTTTCATCATTATCTGCACCCCATTCTCCCGCGCCGCATCCAGGGCATCCTCATACTGCACCCGCTCTCTCTTGCACCGCTGCCCGAATGGCAGTAGGGAGGAGGGATCATAGTCCCGGAAGACGGCCATTCCTGTCTGGGAAGAGACGGAGTACTTGCCCAGCAATGCCTTGAACTCGGATAACATTCCCTCCGCCTTATCCGGCAGGCAAGCGAACTCAACCGCCGTGGCCACACAGTTCTGGGTCTTGGTGGGCACGGGAAAGAGCTGAACGAGGCTGTGGGAGATGTAGCGGGCCTCTTTTCGATCCACCTTCTGAGCGATGTTGTGAACCAGGCTCCAGGTGGCTCCCTCGGTCTTGGAGTCGGTGTCGTCTATCCCGATGATCATCCTCTCCCTTCGGGGCAGGACTATGGTTCCCCGGGCCACCCTGCCTCCGCCGCTCTCCGTTGCCTCATAGCGCAGCACATCCTCGGCTCCGGCCCGGCTGAGGGTAGCCCCCACCCCCCCTCCGCCCAGGCCGGCGTAGGTAACCTCCACCTCACTGCCATTGACTGCTACCGACTCTATGCCAGCCGACCTCTTGGAGGAGACCAGATCCAGATCTACCGCTCCGGGCTCGATGGTGTATCTAAACCACTCCCCGATATTGCGACAGCTTTTCACCAGGGGACCGCGGCAGTAATGGTACCTGGCCCAGGCCGATCCTCCATAGCAGTTGGAGCGCTCCATAAGCTCCAACCTGCGGCCCTCGTCGTCAACCACGGCATGGATCTGTTTGTAGACCACAACGTATGGATTCTCTAATTCCAATTGCACTGGCATCATTCCTCGGCTGAAACTCTCTCTCTTGAATCATGACTGTATTCATTGCCCTTGATATACTCTCTCAATAGCACTGTGGCATAGCTTCCCTTGGGCAGAAGGAACTGCAGATTTGCGCTGCTGCCGGATAAGGTGATCTCCGGCAATACCGGACAGAGGGCAGCGCGTCTGGTACCCTTGGATCCCAGATCCTGGCACCCGGCCACCCGGAAGTCCTCCTCTGAGACGGCCTCCTCGGCCAGGACGGCCCGCTCAATCTCGCCCTCCCTGCCCTCCCCCAGCTCGGTCTCAAATCCTATCAGGGGCAGGGTGAGAAAAGATCGGCCCCTCTCTATCAGCCTGTTTATGGCCGAGAGGTTTTCCGGGTTAGCCTTTTGCAGCCGGCCCATATCCGGCAGGCCGTCTCTTGCGAAGCAGACCACATCTCCTACCTCCGCCCTGTTGAGAGGCATTCCTGCCCCCAGGCGGCGGCTTAGGATCTTATTGAAGAGATAGGACTGATAGGCATGGACGAAGAGGCGGCGCAGGTTGGGAGAGAGCACCATAAAAGAATGGGCATAATCTCCGGGATGCTCCGTCAGATAATTGAGCATGGCCAGCTCAAAGCTCAGGCGCTCCGGAAAATGCTTCAGCGCTTCAGGTATATTCCGGCCCGTCCACAACGCCTGCCGGGCGATAATGGTCTCAGGGAGCTCTCCGGGAAAGGGCTGGGCCAGATAGATGAAGACTGCATCTTCATACTGCCCCCGCACCAGGGCTTCTCCCACTCTGTGTGTCACCGGTCGGACCTCTCCGAACCTCTGAACCCCGAAGTAATTGGGGATGCCGCCATAACTCTCGATCTGCCGGGTGATAGCAGCAAATTGAGCCGCAGGCTCGGGGCAGGAAAGATCGCGGATGGTGATTGAAAAACGGTTGCCCAAAAGGTCCCCCAGCCCAACACCACGGTTGGAGCGCCCCAGCACCCTGATCTTCAGGTCCGGCAGGCTGATCCGGGATAGCTCCTCTGCCTCCAGGTTCATGATGCTGATGCGCTGGCTGGTGACAGCCTTCTTGTCCTTGGTGCCTGCCCAGGAGAACCTCTTCTGGCTGATGCGTAGGATCCTGGCCATCTCCCGGATAAGCCTGTGCGCATCCCAGTTGGTCTTCTCCACCTCCACTATCAGGTACCTGCCGCCCTCGTATGCCCTCTCCGAAAAGAGCTCAGAGACGATGAAGTCCCCGGCAGAGCTCTTGATCTTTCCTTCACACCCCGGAGCATCGGTGATGTAGTATTCCATTCCCAGGGAGCGATCCATCTCGCTGGCAGGGATCATCATCTATCACCTTTTGCTGCTCTTGATATCACTTTTTAATCGCCTCAAACCAGCTTGAGCTTGCCTGTAATCCTGTCCATAAGCTTGGCCTGGGCCGGGCCGAGCCCCAGAGCGGTGATGGTACCGGCCGGAATCTCGGTAAGACCCGCATCTGCAACAATGGCACTGGCTATTCCGGCTCGATCCGCCTCCTCACGCAGCCGAAAGAGTTCCGGCACACCGGGGACCTTCAAGACCACCTTCTTCTGTCCCTCACTCTTCCAGTCGGCTACAGTAGATCTATCCATCTTCTCTGCCCTCTCCACAGCCATGACTGCAGCATGAGCCACCTGAACTGCAAGCTTGCCCGCTGAGAGCTTGAGATCCTCTCGGATAACAATGCACTGCTTGAACTCCATTGAATGCAACATCTCCTTAACAGATTAAATCGGAATTGGGCCGCTTAAAGATAGACCACGCGTCAGGCAAGGAAAAATTTTCGAAAAAGGGGAAGAGGCTGAGATGATCAGGCCTCTTTGGTCAGAACTCTGATGCAAGAGGGGCTTTTAGCAACATTGCCCATCTTGGCCCCAATGAGATA
>MTKX01014505.1_pt1 | contig 14611 bp, 11 predicted proteins | sample 1042771 | NCBI WGS metagenome assembly MTKX01 (sample SAMN06212183, study PRJNA360534) | anaerobic digester metagenome | biome: Wastewater treatment plant; material: sludge; isolation source: anaerobic digester fed with sludge from wastewater treatment plant | place: Denmark: WWTP Randers ... | reverse complement strand
TAGGCCGCCCCCTGGAGTAACAGCCAGACGGCCAGGGCGGCGCTATAGATGGCGAACAGGCCGATTGGCTGCTCCAGCATGCGGGCGACGAGCATTGCCAGGGCCGGCTGAAAGAAGACGTTGAACAGCTCCCCGGTCCACAGGTAGCGCAGCCGCTTGATCAACGCCTGTTTGTCGGCATCATCGGCTCGCGCGTTCCTTCTGTCCATCATGGCTGCGATTCCTGGCTCAGAAGTCTCCCGGCAAGGTGCAGGTCAAAAGGCAGCCACACCAGGTGGTAGAGCATGTGGGCGAGCATGGCCGCCAGCAGCCCGTACTGCCAGAACAGCCAGCCGCAGAGGAGCGTGGCCCACAGGTTGAGGACGATGGCCGTCGCCAGAAACATGGGCGTCACCTGGCAGCCGGCCGCCCGGTAGCTGGGCACGTGCCCGAGACCGAAAAGAACGCCGGAAATGACAATGACTGTCCAGACGACTGCCGGCGTCGGACTGCCGAACAGCAGGCTACCGATCCACACCAGCAGCGTCATGACACCCCAGCGAAACATGACCTCTTCCACGATGCCACCATAGAGCAGCCGCGCCCACACCCCCAGGCTCATGCGCAGGCCCTCCATATGGCGCAGGGTCCGCTCATCCAGGCGCGGCCGGAAATAGAGATAGTAGGCGGCGACCAGGATCAGCGCCCCGCCAACACCCAGGGGCAGCGCCGGGAAGGCCTGCGACACGAACGCATCCCACACCAGGCCCCCGGATACCAGCGCCTCGAAAAACGGGGCGGCCAGGCCCACCCGCGGGGCCAGGGCGGTACCGGCGGCCGCGGCGAGGACCACCAGGAGCATCGTCTGGACCAGGCTGGCAACGAGTATCGTCCGCCTGGATGGCAGGGTTCTGCCTGCCGGCAGGCTGCCAGCGGCTGCCACGGTCACCTGGATCGCGTTCGGAATGGTGACCAACACTCCGGGAACACAGACGAGGACCAACACCAGGAACAAGGGCCAATTGAACATCGTTGTCTCCTTGGCGCCGCCGCCCTGGTGGTTCGAGGGCGGCGACCCGTTCAAGCCGGCGAGATCGAGGGCAAACAGGGCCCACGGCGGGCCGGTCTGTCACCCTATCCTGCGACACTCTTGCGCGGTCCCCGCGCCTATCACCAGGCCCGCGACGGCGCCAATGACGCAGCCAAACGCCAAATTCTCAAAGAGAAGCAGGCCAAACAGCAGGCCAAGGGCGGCACCGAGGGCCAGGCCGCCTCCCGCGTAGAGCTCGGTCCTGGTGTCGTTTACGTTTTTGCTTTGGCTTTCCATGATGTCTCCTATGCTGTACGGCTCAACCGGCCGGCACTCAGGGCGCGGGGCAGGCCATCACGGCGGCTGCCCACGGCCATTCGCCCGCGAACGGTGCTGGCTCGCCCTCGCCCACGTGCACGGTGGTCACGCTCGTGGCGGGGCCGGTGGGCGTGTGGATCACCAGCGCGAGCCCGTACGTGCCGGGAGCGAGTTCGGCAGGCAGGTCAAACTCGACGTCGCGGTTGAACCCGTCTCCTGGCATTAGCTCAAAGGCTTCTTCCGCCAGTGGAATGACGACCGTGGAGGGCGACGGCTCCAGCATCTGCAAGCATACCCGGCCGTTCCATGGTTGATCCATGGTGTTCACGACGGCCAACTGTGCGCGGTCTGTTGATCCAGGGCGATAGCCGTCGCTATGGGCGTCCAGCGTCACCACGGTTCCGTCCTCGCCCCGGACGTCCACCCTGAAGGGATGGCGCGCCGCCGGGGCCGGGGTCGGAGTTGGGGCCTCGCCCTGTGCGCAGGCACCCAGCAGGCCCAGCAGGGCAATAACCACCAAAGCACTGACTGACTGTTTCCTCACCATTGAATGTCCTCCTCGAACGTCTTGGTCCTATAGTAGACGCTGTCGAGGGTAGTCTAGATCGAAAACCCCCCGGATGCACCAGGCACCTGGGGGGTTTTGGCCCTGGTCAGATGGCCAGCTTTTGCTAGCCAAGCAGCCCCTCCTTCATGGCCAGGGCCACCGCCTCGGTGCGGCTGGCGGCGCCAAGCTTGGATAGGATGCTGCTGACGTGGAACTTGACGGTCGAGCGGCTGACCACGAGCCGCTCGGCGATCTCGGGATTGTTCAAGCCCTCGACCAGGAGGGCCAGCACCTCGCGCTCTCGCTCGCTAAGGTCAAAGCCAACCCTTGGCGGATCGCGCCGCGACTGGATCAGGACCTGGGCCGCCTCGGGGGCCAGGCTGGGCCGCCCGGCGTGGGCTTCGCGGATGGCGCGGGCCAGCTCCTCGGCGGAGACGTTCTTGAGCAGGTAGCCGATGGCGCCCGCCTCCATGGCGCCCTCGACCAGCTCTTTTTCCTTGAAACTGGTCAGGGCGATGACCTGGATGTCGGGACATTTCTCGCGGATGGCCCGGGTTGCCTGCGCCCCATCCATGCCGGGCATCACCAGGTCCATCAGAACCACGTCGGGCCGGACCCGGTCGCACAGGCGCACGGCCTCCTCGCCGCTGCCCGCCTCACCGACCAGCTCCAGGTCGTCAAAGGCCAGTAGAAAGGCGCTCAGACCACTCCGCACCACGGCGTGGTCGTCCACCAACAGGACGCGAATGGGAAGGGGATCAGTCATCGGCCAGAATTCCTCCATAAGACTGTAATCCGGGTGCCGCAGCCGGGCTGGCTGTCAAGCGTGAGCGCCGCGCCGATGGCCTCCGCGCGCTCGCGCATGATCCCCAGGCCCAGGCTGTTCAGGGGCCGGGAGTCCGGGTCAAAGCCCAGGCCATCGTCGCAAACAGACAGCTCCACTTGCCTGGGCCGGCAGATCAGGCGCATGGTCGCTGCTGACGCGGCCGAGTGCTTGGCGACGTTGTTCAGCGCCTCCTGGGCGATGCGATAGAGGGCGATCTTGACCTCGACCTCCAGGTCGCACTCACCCTCCACTTCCAGGGCAACGGGCACGCGCGCCCGGCCGGTGATGGATTCGGCGAGCTGGTGCAGGAGGTCGCGCAGGTTGGCCTCTTCCAGGGCCGCGGGACGCAGCTCTAGGAGGAGGGTGCGCATCTCAGCCAAGGCGCCCCGGGTCAGCTCTCGCAGCTCGGCCAGGCGCCGCCGCCCTTCGTCGGGGTTGCGGTCCCACAGGCGGGGCAGCACCTCGGCGATGAGGCTCGCCGAAAACAGGGTCTGGGTCACGGCGTCGTGCAGGTCGCGGGCCAGCCGGCTGCGTTCGGCGACCACGGCCGATTCTTCTGCCTGGGCGTACAGGCGCGCGTTGTCCACGGCAACGGCCACGTGGTTGGCAAAGGTCAGGACCAGGTCCGCGCGCTGGGCCATAAAAAAGTCGGGCTGGCTGTGGTCCAGGGTCAGCATGCCGATGACTGCCCCTTTCACGGTCAGCGGCACCCCCAGCCACGAGCGGACGTAGCCAAACACCGACTCCAGTTGGTCGCCCGCTGTCTGCCTGAACTTGTGAGCCAGCGGTGTGTCGTCCAGGACGTCGGGAATGACCAGCGGCAATCGCTCCTCTATGACCTAGCGATTGACGTGGGCGCTTTCCAGGGGAAAGCGCAGGGCGAGCACCTGCTCCTGGGGAATGGGGCCGCGATAGGCCTGGACCGAGAGATAGCCGTCCTTGAGGGTCAGGACCGACGCTCCGGTATAGTCGATGACCGAGCGCAATTGGTCCAGGATGAGGTCGAGGAGAGGGTTCAGCTCCAGGGTAGAGCTGACGTTGTGCGAAACCTCCAGAAGCGTGGAAAGCTCGTTCGTGCGCTCCTCTACTCGTTGCTCCAGGTTGCGTTGCGCCATGACACGCTCGGTGATGTCGGTGCAAAAGCCCTCCAGGGCCACGACCCTGTCGCGGGGTCCCACGACGCCCCGCCCCTGCTCCCACACCCACTTCTCGCCCACGGGCGTGACGAGGCGATAGGTGAGCTGATACGGGCGGGATTCTTTCAGGGCGGCTTGGACCTCGGCCCACACCGCGTCCCTGTCATCCTCGTGGATCAACCCGGCGTACGAGATCTCCTGGTTGCCGATGAGTGCCTGGGGCGGGTAGCCGGTTAGCTCCAGGGCACCCTCGCTCACAAACTCCATCGTCCAGCTCGAGTCGTTACGGCAGCGATAGGCCATGCCGGGCAAGTTGCTGATGAGAGTGGTCAACCGTCGTTGGCTTTCGCGCAGCGCTTCCTGGGCTTGCTTGTGCTCGACGGCCACGCCGACAAGGTGCGCGGCCGTCTCGATGGTTTTCAGCTCCGCCCTGGTGGGGGCCCGCGGCTGGCGATAGTACATGGCAAAGGTGCCGACGACGTCTCCGGCAGGCGAAAAGACCGGCTCTGACCAGCAGGCGCGCAGGCCGTGGGTCAGGGCCAGTTCGCGCAAATCCACCCAGCGATCGTCGGTGGCAATGTCCTGGACGATGACGCGCCGCCCCAAATGGCTGGCCGTGCCGCACGAGCCAACGCGGGGGCCGATCTCCAGCCCCTCGATGGACTCGACGTACTCCTGGGGCAGGCTGACGGACGCGCCCAGGTGCAAGTGCCGCCGGTCCTCGTCGAGCAGCAACACCAGGCCCAGCATGCCGGGCCACTGCTCCTCGATGATGCGCACCAGGGTGTGCAGCGTCTCCGAAAACTCGCCGCCGGTGGCCAACAGCTCGAGGTACTCGTTCTGCCCCGCCTGGATGGCCTGAGCGCGCTGGTGTTCCATGGCGTTGGCAAAGACCGTGCCCACGAGGCGCAGCAGTTGGATGCTTTCCTCGTACCAGGTCTTTTCCTCGCGGACCGAGTCAAAGCCGAGAAAGCCAATGGTCGAACCCCGGTAGCCCACGGGGACGGCAACCACAGAGAGGATCTTCTGGAGATGGAACTCCCGGCGCTCAGCGTCCGCCTCCGGAGGCAGGTCGGCCACGCTGGGCACGTGCAGGATCTCGCCGCCAAGCAACTGGCGGTTGGACCAGGCAAAGTTGTCCACGGGTACGCTTTGCATGCGATCGATCTGAGGTTCGACGCCGGGCGCGCACCACTCGTGGGTGCAGTCCATGCGGGTGCGGTCTTCGGAGAAGCGAAACACGTAGCTGCGGTCCACGCCCGTGAATTGGCCGATGGTCTGCAACGCCCGCTGAATGCCACTGTCGATCTTGTCCAGGGGCATGTTGATAAAGTCCGTGGAGATGGTGCTGACCAGGTTTTCGAAGGCGGCGCGGTAGCGCAGGTTCTCCTCGGCGCGCTTTTGCTCGGTGATGTCGGTGTGCGAGCCGACGAGGCGATAGGGCACGCCGTCCGGGCGCTGGCGCACCTTGCCCCGGGCCAGGATCCAGCGGTAGTCGCCATCCTTGTGCCGCAGCCGATGCTCCAGGCGGAAGTGGGGCACGCGCCCCTCGATGTGTTCCTCGACAGCGGCCAGGGCTCGCTCTCGATCGTCCGGATGGATGAGCATTTCCCACGACTCGAACACGTCAGGGATCTCGTCCTCGGCATAGCCGAGCATCGACTTCCAACGGGACGAGAAATAGACGTCGCCGCTCTCCACGTCCCAATCCCAGACGCCGTCGTTGATGCCCTCCATCACCAGGGCCAGGCGTTCTTCCCGCTGGCGGAGGGTGTCCAGCGTCCTTTCCAGCTCCTGCTGCGTCTGCACCCGGTTGGTAGCGTCGATGGTGACGTTGAGAATGCCGGTGACGTCTCCGTCCTCCAGGAGGGGAGCCAGGACGACGTCCCAGTAGCTGACGATTCCCCCCGACTCGAAGCGCAAGGCGTCGTGGCGGATGGTTTCGCCGGCCAACACTCGCTCGAACAAGGGGAGCACGGTCGGCTCCGAGCCGGGCAGGTGGTCAAAGTAGTAGACGCCGGGGGCCAACGGCGTGGCGCTGGGGGGCGCGTACTGCCTGGCAAAGGCGTCCCACGTGGCGTTGTAGCGCCGGATGCGATACTCCCGGTCGAAAATAGCGATGCCCATGGGCATTCGCTCGAAAAGGATGTCCAGCAGGTGGAGTTGCCTGCCCAGCCCCGGGTCCGGTGCAAAGGCCACGCTGGGAGCGTGCCCGGCGGCAGCAGCCGGCAGAAGCTCGAAGAGGCAGGAATCGGCGCCCTGGGCCTGGCAGGTGTGCTGGATGCAAACAATATCCTGCCGGCCCGTCAGCACGTTGACAAAACCGACCAGCACGCCGGCGGTGTAGGCGCACCGCGGAGTGGTCGCGTGCTCCTGGTGTTGGTGTGCGGCCGAGGCTTCGACCGTATCGTAGGCGCGGATGAGCACCCGGCCCGGGTGGGCGTCGTGCGTTGCGGGAGTGGGCACGTCCTGAGGCGGAGCGAAGGGCTTGTCCTGAGGCGGAGCGAAGGGCCAGAGTATCTCCACCACCTCGAACCGGCCAAAGCCCGCGGCCTCGTAAGCGGCTATGCAGTCCCGCAATGCCTGGACGTCGCCCGCCTGGCCGCTGAAGGAGCGGGCAAAAGAAGCGCCACCGTTCGCGCCTGCCTGCTGCAAAACCGAATCCGCCAGCTGGCGGCCGACCAGGGCCTCGAGCTGCCGCCGCAGGCCCCAGAAACCGGCCTCGATGTCGAGCAAGGCCATGCGCGCGCCGCCAAAGTGCAGAACGCCGGGGCGCTCTCGTGCCAGCAATTTGTCAACCGTCATTGTCATCGTGCTCCCATTATACTCACGGAGCAGACTCCCGTCAACCGCTCAGGGTGTGGGGGCCCGGAAGCCAACGTTGTCCACGACGACGACGCCGGCTGCGGTACGGTCGAACACGAAACGCACGCGGGCGAGGCGCGCCGGGTCGAAGGCAGGGTTGGCGGCGACGAAATCGGCCAATAGAAACTCGAAGTGCTGCAGCACCGGCTCGGAGGCAGGAAAGGGCGACATGAACCTGGCCTTGCCGAGGTGCCCTTCCAGGGGTGGTTGCAGGGGCGAAACGTGGCTGATGGCCAGGTGAGCCGCCTGGCCCGCGCCGTCCACCACCTCCAACGTCAGGTCAATGGGGACCCTGGCGTCCTCCGGGCTGTTCCGCCCGGGCGTGGGGTCCTGGCCCGTATCGGCCATGGCCAGGACCAGGACGCTTTCCGCCGTCAACGAGGGGCCCTGCTGCGGGAGGCGAATCTCATAGCTCGGAACTGCCTGCCCGGCCTCCGCATCCCAGCCCAGGTACACTACCTGGTCGCCCAGGGTCTGCCACTTGGCAGGGACCGGCCCTTCGCGCCAGACGGCCAGGTTCTCGCCGGCCAGCATGCCGCCAGGGAGTGTGGTCGATGCCAGGTCGACGTCCTCCTCGTAGCCGCAAACTATCTGGGTGGCCGCATCCTGGTACTGGGCCAGGTAGATCGTGTCGGGCAGCCATGCCCTCCCCCGGGCGAGATTCTGAAAGAGAGCACGATATCCGGGCTCGTCCCGCAGCGTCGCCTCCAGGAATGCGCCGACGGTCACCCGGGCCACCTGTCTCTGTTCCTCGCCGGGCATGAGTTGCTCCAGGTTAAAGACGCGCATGATCGGCTCAAAAAGATCCTTGCGCCCCCACACCGTGTTGAACTGCCCATGGTTGGCGCCATAGATGTACACCGCGGCCTTGAACCAATCGCCCCCGCTAAAGCGCACGCGAGAATACTGCCTGCTCCCCTGAAACGTGAAAACGTCCATGTCGTGGGCGCCGTGAAGCACCAGATAGTTGACGTTCTCCAGGGTTATCTCCTGCTGCGCCGGCCGGTAGCTGCCGTCCACGGGCGCAAAGGCCACCACCGAGCGGATGCCAAAGCCGTAGTCAAAGGAGAGGGACGCATCGTCCGGGTAGCAGGGCAGCCCATTGAAGGCCGCCGCCACGGCCACCGCCTGGCCGCCTCGAGAGTGCCCGATGAGGGCGACGCGATCCAGGTCCAGCATCCGGTAAAAGGGCGAGCCCGGGCTGTCGTTCCAGTCTCGCCAGGCCCGCAGGTGTTCCAGGAGCAGCCAGCCGCGCAGGTCGTCGGCGTCGGTCAGCGACTGGAACATCAGCAGGTCCACCAAAGGGGAGAGGTTGAGGAAATTCTGATCAACCGAGGCTGCGACAAAACCCCGGCTGGCCAGCAGCTCGCCCAGGTAGGCGTAGCCGGGATCGGAATACTCGTCCATGGGGTGCTGGCCGTGGAGGATGAGCACCAGGGGGAAGGGGCCTGCCGCTTCCCTGGTTTCGCCGGCGGCAGGCACCGGATACCACACCCGCCCGTTCAGGGGCAGCGCCTCAGGGCCAAAGCCCCAGTAAGCGGTGCGCAGCGGGCTCCAACCTTCGACCAGGAGCGCGCCGTCGACCGGCTGGGTGTGCAGATCGACGTCCGCGCCATATTCCGGGCGCCGCCGGTCGTCGCCGCTGCCGTAGAACAGCGTGCCCACGGAGTAGGGGCCCGGCCGGGACGGATCAGGCAGGGCCAGGGGCTCGGCCCGGTCGCCGGCCCCGGCGTTTAGCGAGCCGGGTGGCGTCGACCCCGCGTCGAGGAGCCAGGCGCCCCCGGCCACGAGCCCGATAAGCCCGAGGACCAGCCCGCCGGCGGCGATGGCCCGCCTGGGCCGTGAGAGCGGGGAACCGCCCGCTCGGACCAGCACGGCAATCGCGGCCCCCACCAGCGAGGCCAGGGCCACGAGGCCCAGGCCCACGCTCAGGATGCCGATGGACACGCTCATGGCTACCAGGACCATGTAGGCCAGTACGAGGACGGCGGTGACCACCGCCCAGGAATAGAAAGCCGGGATGGCTTGAAGAGCGCGCAGGATCAGGACCACCAGGCCGCCGGCAAGGGCAAAGGAAGCCATGACCAGCGGAGTGCCGGCCAGGAACCACGTGATGTCCGTCCGCCCGAACAGGCTGAAGGCCGCCACCAGCAGGAAGACAGCCGGCACGGCCATCGCTCCCCAGGCCGCCCCGCGCCACGCCCGGCGTCCGGGCGCGATGGCTTGCCGGGCGCGCCTCACGCGGCGAACAAGTTGTTCCATCATCACCTACATCCCTGCCTGGCTTCCGGCCCTGGCCGCCGCGGCGTGCCGGCGGGACAACCGCCCGCCTGCCCACAACACCACCCACATCAAGACATAGCCGGCGGCTGCCCCCACTGCCGTCGGCGCTTCCAGGGTGGGGAGTAGTAAGAAGTCGTTCCACCCGTGAAAGAGAGCGAGAAACGGCAACAGGCCCGTCCACTCGTAGGGCAGGTGGAAAAAGACAAGGCCCACCAGGGCAAACAGGAGAGCGTTCAAGAAAGGACTCAAGACCTGCCCACTCCCGGCAATGTCCGCCGGGGTGTGCCACAGGCCAAAGGCCAGCGCGGCGAGGAGGATGGCCAGCCAGCGGCGTCCGACGACGGCCACGAGCTTGTTGTGCAGGTAGCCGCGAAAGGCAATCTCCTCGGCAAAAGCCACAAAGATGAATGCGCTGGCTAGCTCGGCGACCGTCGCCAGAGTCCATTCATAGTTGCCGATGGGCGGCAGGGAAACGTCCAGGAGCCCCGCGATCCACCGGCCGGCCAGATCCACCAGTGTGACCAGGATCCACCAGGCGAGGAACAGGGCCAGCCCTCTCGTCCAGGCGCGCCTGCCCAGCCCTACGTCCTCGGCGCCAACACCCTCCCGCCTGATAAACCACCAGCCGATCAGGCCGATGACCGCGCTCGCCAGGGCGGTGCCGATGGCCGCTTGCAGCCTGGTCTCCACGGCAAACAGGACCGGCCAGAAGGTGGGCAACGTCACCAGCACGAGAAAGAACAGCACCGTTCGCCAATCACTGTGAAACTGCCTGCGTTCCAACTTGACCCCCACGGATGACCTCTCAACTCGCTCTCGGGGCCGAGGGAGACAAGCCCTCCCCAGCCCGACTGCTCTGTGCGCCATAGTGCGGTGGGAGCTGGAGCATGGTCTCCGGCCCGCGAAAGACGGCCGCCACGTGCATGGCGGCGTGGCTCACTATGGCTGCCAGCGGATTGCCGCTGGCCAGGAAGGCCAGGGTGATAACGGCGTTCCCGACCAGGACCAGCAGGACCTTCCGGTTGCGGAACTCGCCGTAACCCAGGTGATACAGCAGGGTAACCAACAAGCTGGCCAGCAGTGCCAGTGCACCGATGGCGAGCTTGCCCTGCCAGCCGGCCCCGGAGAAGACGCCCCAGACGGCCACGACGGGCATCACGTTGAGGAGCAGAGCATCCATGATCCCGTAGCCCACGCCGACCCAGGCGACGTCGAGGAGCAAAGCCGCGCCGGCAGACCGGGCGGAGGCTGGCTGAGACAGCACGTTCAGCACCAGGAACGCGGTGGCGAGCGTTCCACAGAGCAGACCCCAGTGCCAGTTGTGGGCGAACAAGGCCTCCAGGTCGAGCTGGCCCCACCGGCTATAGGCGTAGAGAAAGACGCCGGAGATGGCGACGTAGGGCACCAGGAAGGCGCGGCGCGAAAGCCGCAGCCCGTGGGAGAACACCGCAGCGATGGCAAAGCCGAGCCAGCCGGCAGCCAGGACCCATGCCAACGAAAACCAGGATTGATCCGTCATTTTCTCCTCCTTGATCGTGATCCTTGATCGTGATCCTTTTTATCCGAACCCTATCGAGGGCCCTGGGCCGGGCTGTCGAGCAGCAGTGCCTCTGCCGCCGCCAGGTCCCGGTCCCGGCCCTGGCGCAGATCCTCGACGGTCCAGGCGACCTCCACATCGGGGGCAATGCCCACGCCCTCGATGGGCGTTCCGTCGTTCCTTCGAAAGTCGGCCGACGAAAAGCGGACGTTGTGCGCTCCGGGCAGGCGGAACACGATCGGATTGCCGCTGGCACCGGCCGTGCGGCGTCCCACGGTCTGGACCCGGCCGCTGTCCACCAGCGATACCAGGAACTGCTCGGTACTGCTCATGTTCTGCGTCTCGACGATGATCACCACCGGCCCCTCGTAGAGCGGCTTGCGGGGTTCGACCTTGAATGGGATGGATGCCCGCCATCCCCGCTGAGGCAGCCGGCCGCGAAAGTGGTCGTGCCCGTAGACGAAAGGCTCGCTCAAGAAGCGGCCGGCCATCTGGTCGGCGTAGGCCGAGTTGCCCCCGCCATTGCCCCGCAGGTCCAGGACCAGCCCGGGCGCGTCCAGCAGCTCGTCCAGCGCGGCGTCGAAATCGGCCACCAGGTCTGTACCAAAGGTGGGAATGCCGATGTAGCCCAGGCCCGAAGGCAACCGGCGGCTGACGATCTGTCGCTCGTACGTGGGCAGCAGCAGGCCCCAGACGTCGCCACTCTCCGCTTCCGCCCGGGCCACCTGCTCGGTGCAGGCCAGGGTGGTCGTCCTTTCCTCACCCGCAGGTGTCTGGAAGGTGATCTCTCGCTGGCTGCCAAAGGGGGTGTGAAGCAGGTTGTGAAAGGCGAGGCTGCGCCGCTTCCAGGGTGTCGATCCCACGCGCAGGCTGGGGGCCACGGAGGCGAGGGCTTGCTCCACGGGCAGGCCGTCCACGCTGAGGATTACGCTGCCGACCTCCAGCCCGGCCTGCATCCCGCTGCCGCGAGCGACCGTCACGACCGCCTGCCCGTCCATCTCCCGTGTCCAGGCAAAGGTACAGTCGGCCTGAAAGGCGAGGGAGGGCGACAGGCCCGTGTGACCATCGTTCAACTCGGCGAGCATGTTCTCGATGAGGAGATAGTACTCCTGGTCGCTTGAGGCCTCCGCGATTCGCGGCCGGTAGCGAGCGGCCAGCTCCTCCCATTGGATGCCCTTTTGCTGGAAGTAGGGATAGTGGGCGTCCATCGCCCGCCAGAGCCGGTCAAAATTGGCCAGGCGGTCCTGGCCCAGGGGCGCAAAGGTGCCGGCCTGATAGAGTTGGACGGCTGACAGCATGACAACTCCCGCCAGAATGGCTGCCTGCCCGCCGAGCAGATTCCTTCGCCAGCGGCGGGCGGTCTCGTGGCTGCCCTGGATGGCAGCGATTTGCTGTCGGGCCCAGAGGGCGGCCGGAACGATGGCGCCCGCCATGCCCAGGACCGCCATGAGAGGCCAGGTTCCGCCCAGGGGGCCCCAGGCCAGAAAGGCACCCGAGGCGCCCCCGAGCAGGAGGTTGAGCAAAAGCCACGTGGCCCGGAGCGAGGCCTGCCAGGGATGGGCCGTGGCCCACCGGCGGACCGGGCTGACGGTCGACGACTCGCTCATTGGTTCGCTCACCTGCCCTGCCCTCCACTGCGTGCGGCGGTTTCGCCGGCGATCCCCCATCTCCTTTCGCTCTCCACCTTGAGATTTCTCCCTTCTTGGCCAATTCCAGGACGGCGGGTTGCCGTCGTTCGTAGGGTACCACAAACGGTCCGACGGTACACCGGCCAACAGTGGGGTCTTTTGCCTCGCCAGGTGGGCAGGGCCGTCCCTGGTCACGTGACCAGGGACGGCGAAAGGACCGATGGCAGTGACCGCTGAATCTCAACCGGTTGGGCTCTGGCCTACAATGAAAAGGTGGGCCTCGCAATCTATTGCCCTGTCACAAGCCAGGAAAAAGGGTACCCCTTTGAGGTCCGGATTCCAGAGGGACTGGCAGTGGTAGGGGTGATCCTGGCCGACCAGGTCAAGAGCCTGGACTGGCGAGTGCGGGAGGCAGAAAGGATCTGCGGCCTGGGGCGCCGGACGATGGCGGAGGTCTTGGCTAAACTGGGAACGCTCCTCCTGGAGTGACGATGGTCGCGTTTCCTCCCGGCTGCCCTCACACTTCTTCGCGCTTCCACTCCTCCCGGAGGATGCCCATCATTACCCGGTCGTAGGCCTGGCCGTCGCGCAGGACGGCGCGGCGCATGGCGCCCTCGCGGCGAAAGCCCGCCCGCTCGTAGGCGCGCACGGCGGCCTGGTTGCTGGCGATGACGTCGAGGCCGACACGCTCGAGGTTCAGCTCGTCGAAGGCGTAGCGCAGGATGAGGCGCAGGGCATCGGCGCCGTACCCCTTGCCCCGGTAGTCGGCCTCGCCGATGCCGATGGCCAGCATCGCCGCGTGGTTGTTCCACTCGATGGTGTGTAGGGCGACGAACCCGATGAGCCGGTCGTCCTCCAGGGTACGCAGCCGGAACTCGATAGAGTTGGGACCGGCCATCTGGCTGTACGCCTGGGGGCTGAACTCGCGCTCGGGCCGCGGGCGGGCATAGTCGGTGTCCAGATCGCGCATGTAGCCCGCGTCTTCGCTCCAGCGCGCCATGGCGGCCGCGTCCTCGTCGCGGGCCGCGGCCAGGCGCAGCAGCTTGCCCCGGAACAGGTCATCCTTCGCTTTGCTCGTGTTCATGGTGTCCTCCCTGGCAGTGCCTGCAAGCCGGCGTGGCGGTCCCCTCGTGCCGCCAGGCGGGGGGCCACGGCCGCATTGTACCACAGCCGCACGGCCGGGCGAAATCGTGGGCAAAGCAGCGCGCAATCGTCGGCCAAACGTCGCGAAGGCGTGGACAACGCGCTGCCCATCCACGCCTGGCAGAGCCGAAAAGAGGTGCTTGCCCACTTGACAAGTGCCGTAACCTGGATATAATGGCAGCACCCTGGAGCAGCCGCCCAGGTGTCGTTCGTGGTCGCGGCGGCAGCTCGTCCGTCCAGGAATCTGCCGCCGATGGGTCTCCCTCCGGAACCCAACGCGGCCGGAATCCAGAGCAAAGGAGCTCACGAGACCATGAAGGACAGAACCGCTTTGTTGTTCAAAGGGGTCCTGGTCGCGGCCGCGGTCCTCTCTATTCTGGGATTCCTCCACTTCTCGCCACTGTTTTCGCAGGCGCGGCCTGCCGCCCCCGAGGCGGCAGCCCATGTCGGGGTCGCCGTCCAGGAACCCCTGGCAGCCGGGGCATCGCCCACGCTGCCGCCCACCCGCCCGCCTGCTACTGCCACTTCTACGCCGACACCCATCAGCCCGCCGCCGACGCCCACGGCGGTGGCCCTGCCTGCCGCCGGGCCGGCCCACGCATTGAGCCTGGGCAACGGCTCGGTGTTTGACATGGTGCAAGAGCGCGAGCAGGTTGGCCGGATCTCTGGCTGGCGGCCCACGCCCACGCCGGTGCCGACCCCGGTCAGCCAGCCGCCGGCGCGCATCGTGGCCCCCAGCGTTGGGCTGGATGCGCCGGTGGTGCCCATGTATTGGAAAAAGGTCACCCGCGGCAACAAGGTGTCACTGCAGTGGACGGTGCCCAGGAACGAGGCGGGCTGGCACTTCAACTCGGCCCTTCCGGGCCAGGTGGGGAACACGGTGCTCTCCGGCCACCGCAACATCTACACCGAGGTCTTTCGCGACCTCGACGATCTGAAGGTGGGCGACGAGATCGCGCTCATCGCCGGCCAGGAGCGCTACGTCTACCACGTCGACGAGATCCACGTCCTGCAGGAGGCCGGCGTTTCGGAGAGCGTGCGCCGTCAGAACGCCCAGTGGATCGCCCCTACCGACGACGTGCGGCTGACGCTTGTGACCTGCTGGCCCTACGAGGCACCGGGCAATACGCACCGGCTGATCGTCGTCGCACGGCCCTAAGAGCGCGACAAATCGCGCACGACAAACGCAAAAATGGCGCCGCAGAGGCGCCGTTTTTGCGTACCTATCGGGGCCAAGCGGGCACGTACCGGAGTCCTGTGATTTCCAGCGTAACTGTAGAATGGTCGCCGTTTCCAGCGTAACCGTAGAAAAAGTCTCT
>MTKX01003656.1_pt3 | contig 14617 bp, 5 predicted proteins | sample 1042771 | NCBI WGS metagenome assembly MTKX01 (sample SAMN06212183, study PRJNA360534) | anaerobic digester metagenome | biome: Wastewater treatment plant; material: sludge; isolation source: anaerobic digester fed with sludge from wastewater treatment plant | place: Denmark: WWTP Randers ... | reverse complement strand
AAGAAGTCGGAAAAATGTGCCACGGTGCGAACTCAGCCATGCCCGAAGCATCCATTATTATCAGAACGAAAAATGAAGAAAAATGGATTGGTGAATGTCTAAACAGGTTGTTCAATCAGACGTACCGTGATTTTGACGTTGTTGTCGTCGATTCAGGATCGACGGATCGAACGCTGGAAATTATTGGTAAATATGATGTGCACCTTTTTCAAATCCCACCGGAACAGTTTTCCTATCCTAATGCCCTGAATTTTGGTTGTTCGAGGTCGTCTGCCGCAAAATATTTTGTCTTTTTGAGCGGCCATTCGCTGACCGTTTCCCAGAACTGGCTTAAGGATGGAATTGAGAATTTTAAAACCGCCGATAACATTGCGGGTATTTACGGCGACGTATGGGCCTTGCCGGATGGTTCGTTTTGGGAAAAAATTATTTTTAACAGGTGCCAGATTATTCTGAAAAATTATTTCAGGAGAAAACGTGTCCTGAAAAAAAAGCAAATGGGGATATTGGCCTTTACCAACGCGATCATCCGGCGTGATCTGTGGGAGCGTTATCCTTTTAATGAAAATTACGGACTCGGAGGCGAAGACATGGAATGGGCCGGTTATTGGCTTCAAAAGGGATTTGTTGTCATCAGGGACAGAAACGTCTGTGTTTATCATTCTCACGGCCTCGGGTTGAAACAACTTTTTCAGCAAAGAAAAAACTGGATATCGCTTGCGGAACCTCAGCCGTTCCGGGTTACCGAGTTTCGCAATGGGCGTTAAATCGGACCTCTGACAGGATGGCTATTTCATGAGGCGCAAAACCAATCAGGCTTTTTTATTTTTTTCCCATCTTTCATCGGAAATAATCATTCGGGAATTCAATCATATCCGGCGGGCGGTATGCGATATGGGAGACGCCTTTTTTCTCTATGATACCACGGGAAAAGATGTCCCGGAAAAGATTAAAAAGCTGTCTCCGTATTTGTATTCCGATCAGTGCCTGTGCGATCTTGGTTATCCCGTAATAGGCAAGAAGATGATCCCGGGCCATGCGCATTTCCCTTTATTTAAGTTTTATCTGGATCATCCTGATTTCGATTATTACTGGTTTATTGAATACGATGTCAGATTTACCGGTCCATGGCGGTCGTTTTTTGAATCTTTTCTGGTTCATGACGCCGATTTTCTGACCTCACATATCCGGTCATACGCGGAAGAGCGGTCCTGGCCGTGGTGGGCATTAAAACATCCCAGGCAACATATCCCCCTGGACAAAAGACTTCGTTCGTTTAATCCTCTGTATCGCATATCCCGTGCGGCTTTGTCTTTTTTACATGACGCATTCAGAAACGGATGGTGTGGACATCATGAAGTGGCGCTTCCGACCTTGTTGCATCAGAAGGGTTTTACCGTCCGGGAAATCAGCGGTCGAGGCAAATACACGATTCCGGGTATGGAAAACAGGTTTTATGCCATGTCTGCTCCCAATGTTAAAGGTGATTTGTCGGGAACATCAATGAAATACAGGCCATCATCCTGGCGGTGCGGACGGGAAGAAAACAAACTTTATCATCCTGTAAAACCTTTGAAGAAAGCGGTTCACGAAAATATTCTCTATTACGGAGGCTTTCTGTCTCACGCGTTAAGTGATGTTGATGCGTCGGGAATCCTTTTTCGGTTGAAAATAAGACATAGAAGAATCCTGGATTTTGTCAAATACCGGTTGCCCAAAAAAGAGTCTTTCCGAAAACCCAGGGTAGGCATTATTATTACCAGTTTCAATCAGATCGATTATACGGATCGGGCCCTGGAATCCTTCTACGCAACAATCAACAAAAACATTGATTACGAACTGTGGCTGCTGGATGACAGCTCTTCCGAAGATATAGAAGGCATTTATCATAAATATAAAGATCGGGGCGTGAAATTTTTTAAAAACAAAACGAATAACGGCCTGACCAGTTTATGGAATAAGGGAATTGAACTCAATAAAGATAAAGACTATCTCATCCTGTGCAATAATGATGTTGTGTTTTCCAATTACTGGGCGGATCACTTGATTGGTTCACTGAAAGCATCTCCCGGCTTTGCCGTTGCCGTTCCCGTGACCAATGCCCCCGGACATGTGCCCGCACAACATATTGCCAATTTTGTCGATGACTACGTGCCCTCCGATAATCAAGATGAGATCAATCTGATTTGTACAAAAGTAAAGAATAAAAATTTTCGTAAAACAGCAAAGGGAAATGGTTTTTGTTTTGCCGCACGCGCCTCTCTGTTTCGTCAGATGTCGACACAAGGGGGGCCTTTTAACGAAAAATTTCCTCTTTATGGTTCGGAAGAAGATTTTTTCCGAAGGGTTAAACCGAAGACAATGATTGTCCCGGAAAGCTTTGTCTTTCATTATAAACACGTCAGCGTGGAAAGCGACTATTTTCCTGATCAGAAGTTCCGCAGAAAAACGAAGAGTCTTTAGATCAAGAGGCTGGTTATGGTGATCTGAAAAAACGTCACACTCTGATCTCTTATCAGGGCACTCCAAAAGAGCGTATCCCAGTGCCGTGCCGTCCGTGGCGTTTTGCGTCAGGGGAGAGCAGGACGGGATGATCCGGACACGTTTTTTGGCATTTTAGTGTTTTTATGGATGAACAGTTTGGGTGAAAACCGCCCGAAGCGCTGGCCGGATATTGTGGCTTTAAGAGAACCAGGTCAGTTAAATTAACGTCGTTTTGGTTAAAAAACACATTATCTTTGTTTGTGGGCCTGTTTGCCTTTTTTCCCCGCGGGACGTTGACCGATAATTCTTACTGATTTTATTAAGTAAAATTGATATATCATAAAAAACTACTTACATGAACCTTTGGCTTATTTATTGCTTTTATCAGTGATACCGCTTCATCAGTTTTAAGATTAAATAAAGTCGATTGAACAGGTACTGCATGCTAAAAGTTTTCTGTAAAGAAGGGCAAAAAGGTTTCACGTTAATCGAATTGATGATTGTTATCGCAATTATCGGTATTTTGGCGGCCATTGCCATTCCTCAGTTTATCGCCTACAGAAAAAGAAGTTATGTCGCTACACTCAACAGTGATGTTAAGAATGCTTATACTTTATCTCTGGCCTATCTTACAGAAAATCCGGAGGGGACGTTGACGGTTGCCGCTTTGGAGAAAGCCGGCTATGCATCCTCAGAAGGGACAAATACCGATGTGACCTGGACAGACGGTTCCAATTATACCATTGCTGTAACGGGGCACGCCAATTGGGGCTTGGCGAAAAATAGCGCGGAAATGGCTGTTGTTTCCGGTATTGCAACGCTTGTTCCCGCCACGCAATAAAACGCGCTGAAAGTTTCACGATTCAGCCTCTGCAGTTTTCAATCTTGGAAACCGCAACCTCAAATCATCATGCACAAGCCGGACTTTNNCCCCCCCCCTGCGGTTTTTAACCTCGAAAAACGCAACCTCACATCATGCACAAGCCGATCTTTTTTGTTGCCGTGCTTTTGCCGGTGGTTTTCTATAGCATCCTATAGATTCTTTTCATAACGGGTTTTACCGGATGATCCGGACAGGCTTTTTTGGGAGCGGTGCCTTTCAGATAGGCTTCTTTGAATTTTTGAGGGCACGACGTTGTGGCAAGGTACCCTGATTGCGGATCAATGATGGCTGTTTCTATGCCTGCCGGTGGAACGATATTTGCCGGTGCGGACCGGCCGTAGAAAGAACGGATGAAACGTGACCAGATGTGCAACGCCCCCCGGGCGCCGGTCAGCCCGGTATCGGCTCCCGAGTCGTATCCGACCCATACGGCGCAGACGATATCCGGTGTGTACCCCACAAACCAGGAATCCCTGTTGCCGTTCGTTGTTCCGGTTTTCCCCGCCGCCGGAAAGTAAATGCCCAATGCTTTTGCTTCGGCAGCCGTGCCGCGCTCCAGCACGCCCTGCATGGCGTAACCGGCAAGATAGATGATACGGGGATCAAACGCTTTTTCCCGCCGTACCGTTTTGGAAATGATGGTACGGCCGTTGGCCATTTTTACCGAGTAAAGTGCAAAAGGATCAAAGCGGATGCCGCCCGACGCAATGGTGGTATAAGCGTAGGCAAGTTCGCGCGGCGTGACTTCAAAGCTTCCCAGTGCCATGGAAGGAACTGTGCTCAATGGACTTGTGATTCCCGCCCGGCGCGCTGCTTTCAGTACTTCCCTGAAACCGATTTCGCCGGCCAGCCGTGTTGTAGCCGTGTTGACGGAATCTTCGATCATTTTACGAATGGTGATCCGGTCGTAGTGCTTGTTTTCGAAATTTGTGGGTCTCCACATTCCCTCGGGGGTATTGATGGAAAGCGGTTTTCCGGAAACGGTTGAAGAAAGCGTGATATCCTTTCCTTGCTCCAGGGAAAGCGAAAGCGCTGCCAGGAGAACAAAGGGTTTGAAAGCGCTGCCCGATTGACGGTTTGCGTCGACCGCGCGGTTGAATTGCGTTTCCCGGTAGCTTCTTCCGCCGACCATGGCGATCATTTCTCCTGTTGCAGGATCAACGGCCACCAGTGCGGCCTGAAGTTTCTCTCCGGCAGGGAAAGCACGCCTTTCAATTTCCCGGATGCCCTCGGCGAGGGCTTCATCGGCGATCGCCTGCACAACAGGATCCATGGTGGTATAATAGCGGTAGCCCCGATGGTAAAGTTTTTCGCTGCCCAGATCGTCTTTTGTGATCCGCTGTATGAAATCGATGAAATAGGAGGTTTGTGCAGGCGCTTTAGAGAGTTTCACGCGCACCGGCGCTTTGCAGGCCCGCTGAAAATCGCCGTCGCTGATCATTTTCAGATCCTTCATTCTGGACAAAACAGCATTGCGTCTTTCTTTTGCGGCCTTGAAATTCCTGTAGCGGTTCGGGGAGTGCAAAATACCGGCCAGCAGGGATGCCTCTTCCAGGGAAAGGTGTGCCGCAGATTTGGAAAAATAAAAGCCGGCTGCGCTTCCCGCACCGTAGATGCTCCGCGACCCGTCCTGTCCCCAGTATATCCTGTTCAGATACATTTCCAGAACCTGTTTTTTTGTGTATTTCAGCTCCAGCACGAAAGCGAGTTCCGATTCTCGCAGCTTGCGCGCAAAGGTTTTTTCCGGAGAAAGAAAGAAGTTTCTTGCCAGTTGCTGTGTTATGGTGGAACTGCTTTGAGGAAAGTTTCGTTTTGCGGGGTCGGAGAAGAAGGCTTTGACGACTGACGGCAGATCGATACCCATGTGTGAATAAAAACGCGCGTCTTCGGATGCAATAACGGCGTTTTGCAGAAAAGGGGAAATGGCGGAAAGACCGACTGCAGGCCGGGAGGGCATCTTCTCATCGATGATCCGGACGATTTCCTCCGGCTCCAGTTGAATGGACGTCAGTGTTTTACCGGTGGACGATATAATGGCATCAACCCGTCCGTCACGCAACACGATTTCGACCGGACCGTTATCTTCCGAAGGATTTCTGTCCGGACTGTTTTTCAGAAAGATCCGCCATCGCGATTGTTCCTCGGAGAAGGTCCCGGCTGCGTAAGGAGGGCCGGCTACTTTTTTATAGGAAAGCCTGCGCAGCCGATCGGGTAAGCGCATGTTTTCGAGATGCACGCCCTTTTTGATAACCGTGCTACGCCCGTAAAAAATCGAAGGGCCTTCCGCGGTGGCTTCCGACAGGCCTCTGCCGACATCGAAAAAGGTATAGCCGATGCGGAAAAGCAGGATCAAAGCCAGCAATGGAAGAATATATTTGCGCATCACTACGATTTCTCTCCCGCTCTTATAGGCAGATCAGCGATGATCTGTTCTGCCGGACCGAATTTGTCATCGCCGTGAAATAAAAAAATTTCCCGGCATTTCTTGCAGATCGCGGTCTTTTTGGCAAGACAATTTTATGGAGGTCATTACAGGATGACATCAACCTGATGATCGATGCCGTCATTGGTCAACAAGACGGCTTTTTCTTCCTGCCGGATACCGTCGAGCAATACTGTCTTTTCTTTTTTTCTTTCCGGCGTCACCGTAACAACGATCCGATAGAATGTCTTTTTGTATCGGTAGTGCATGCTGAAACCGCCCCACTCGGCAGGCAGACAGGGCTCAATATATAATGTGTCGTCTTCCTTTTTGAAGCCGAGCAGAGATTCGGTGATCAATCTGTACATCCAGCCGGCCGCTCCGGTGTACCATGTCCATCCGCCCCGTCCGGTATGCGGCGAAAACGCGTAAACATCAGCCGCGACAACGTAGGGCTCCGCCTTGTAGATGGCTATTGATTCCGGAGAATTTGCATGGTTGACGGGATTGATCATTGTCAGAATTTCCCAGGCACGGTTGTTGTCGTGCAGGGCGGCAAACGCCATGGCCGCCCAGACCGCCCCGTGGGTGTACTGTCCGCCGTTTTCACGGACACCGGGAACGTATCCCTTGATATAACCGGGATTCAACCCGGATTTATCGAACGGCGGATGCAGCAGTTGGACGATGCCGATATCCCGGCGAATAAGATGCTGGCTTAACGATTCCATGGCCAGCCGCGAATGATGGCCGTTGCCGGCTCCGGACAACACCGACCAGCTCTGGGCAATGGAATCGATCCGGCATTCCTCGCTTCTGGCGGAACCGAGCATGGAACCGTTATCGAAGAAAGCGCGCCGGTACCAGAGTCCGTCCCAGCCGTGCTGTTCGATATTCAGGCGCAATTGCAGGGCCTCTTTCCTGCAGCATTCTTCAAAAGACGTATCCCCGCGCCGGCTGGCGATTTTCGCGAATTGTGTCAGGATGTCATAGAGGAAAAATCCGAGCCAGACACTCTCGCCTTTCCCCTGAATGCCGACCATGTTCATCCCGTCGTTCCAGTCTCCCGATCCCATCAGCGGCAATCCGTGTTCGCCGAAACGCAATCCTCTCTTAATGGCCCGCAGGCAGTGTTCGTAGAGGTTTGCCTTTTCCGGCGATCGAACCGGCAAATCATAATAGGAATCTTCTTCCCGGTTGAGCGGCCGGCCGTTGATAAACGGGATGATTTCATCCAGGATGCCCTGATCACCCGTCCGGGAAATGTAGCAGCAGGTGGTCAGAGGAAGCCAGAGATAATCGTCGGAACATTGCGTGCGCACGCCGCGGCCCAGGGGGGGATGCCACCAGTGCTGGACGTCGCCTTCTTCAAACTGGCGGGAAGCGGCCAGAAGCAGTTGCTCCCGGGCAAAATTCGGTTCCGTGTAAATCAGCGCCATTACATCCTGCAACTGATCCCGGAATCCAAAGGCTCCGCCCGACTGATAGTAGCCTGTGCGGGCCCAGAGACGGCAGGACAGGGTCTGATAGAGCAGCCAGCCGTTGGTAAGAACGTTGACGGACGGATCGGGTGTTTGAACCTGGATAGCATCAAGCTTCTCTCTCCAGTAATTCTGAACCGCCTGAAGAGCATCGGCGGCCGTCGCCGGATCGCTGAAAAACTGTGCCAGTTTGCGAGCCTCAGTAACATTGCGCCCCATGCCCAGCGTAAAAACAACCTCTTTTTCTTCCCCCTCAAGCATCTCAAGAGGAACCTGAATGGCGGCGCAGGGATCCAGGCCGGCGCCGACTTTTCCGGAAAGATACTGACGTTTCATGACGGCGGGATCGGCCAGCGTCCCGTTTCGTCCCAGGAATTCCATGCGGTTGCCGGTAATGGTCCGTATGGACGCGCTGGAGTTGAAAAAACAGATGCGGTTGGGAAATTCCATGTTGTAAGAATTGCGTGCGAAAATTGCTCCGCTCTGATGATCCGCTTCCGTGATGATATGCATGGCATTTTTCTCTCTGAGGCCTCCCAGAACCCATTCGATGTAACCTGTGATGGAAATGCGGCGCGTCCGTTCCGTTAAATTCTTGATTTTTAAAACGATGAATTTTACCGATGCATCCAGGGCGGTGTAGATCCATACCTCAGACTGAATACATCGCTCCGTGTGTTCGAAAACACTGTAGCCGAAGCCGTGCCGGGTTGTGTAAGGTTCCAGACCGCGATGGGGCAGGGGCATCGGTGACCAGAAGTGGCCGCGTTCATCATCCCGAATATAAAAGGCTTCCCCGCTTCTGTCGCTGACCGGGTCGTTGTGCCAGGGTGTAAGCCGGAATTCGTGGGCATTGTCCGCCCAGGTGTAGGACATGCCGCTTTCCGAAACAACGGTGCCGAAAGTCGGGTTCGCCAGAACATTGATCCATGGCGCGGGGGTAATCTGGGATTTTGACGAGGTGATGACATACTCCCTGAAGGACGGATCAAAACCGCCCAGGCCGTTGAAGAAAACCAGATCAGAGCGCGGGGGCGCCGCTTTGGGAACCGGCGGTTCCCGATGCGTACGATTGGGGATCATCCGGGGCGCGGCCGTTTTCAAGCCGCCGCGCTGTTTCACCTGGTTGGCCAGTTTGCCCCGGTTGCCGGAAAGAATAACATGAGCGACCGTCTGAATCAGAATGCGGTCTTCTTCCGGCATCTGATCCGTGGACCGGACGAAAATTCCGCCGGGCTGATCTTTCAGATCGGCGACAAAGCCCGACGATACAAGACCCATGATCTGATCGTGAAGCAACTGACGGTAACCGGCATGCTCCTCATTCCAGATTACGAGATCGACGGCAAGTCCTTTAAGTCTCCAATAGGCGTGAGCCTGAATGAGTTGGCGCACCAGTTCGATATGGGACTGGTCGGAAACCCGCAGCAGGACGATCGGCAGATCGCCGGATATCGCGTAACCCCAGAGGCCCGACTGCCCCCGGCGATTTTCCGAGATCACGCCGGCGCCGGCACGCAGGGAATCGNNATAAGCGAACTGGCGATATGGGAATACAACTGGGCATCGGCTTCCGTTGCGTTGATCTGTCGGAGAAGAGCCTGGCTTTGCGTCCAGGCCATTTCAAAAACACGATCGGCAATGCGGCGATCCTGATATTTGTCCACGAGCGTTATGGCTTCGTCCCGGGTTTGGCCGATGCCGAAAACCATGTCCACCACGGCCGATTGTTCCGGCCCGAGGGTTATGCGGGATCTGATGGCAACGATCGGATCAAGCACCGAGCCTTGACTGTCGGAAAGAGTTCCGAAAAGATCGCTGGGGGGGCCCATGGCCTGCGGATCCGCCAGTGTATTGCCGCGGCCGATAAAACGGGACCGGNNTCTCCTGCGGATCCGCCAGTGTATTGCCGCGGCCGATAAAACGGGACCGGTCCGTTTCATAGGAGATTTGTTCGATGTCCTGCCCGTGCACGGCCATCGAATGAAGCATCCAGGGATTGATTTCCTGTTCCGAACGCGGCCGTCTGGTGCACACAATCGCCCGGCGCTGCTCGATAATTTCGGTCTGGACAAAAAGATTGGAGAACGCGGGATGCAGCTTGTCCGCAGCGGAGTGTGTCATGACCACCTCCGCATAACTGGTGATATCAATTGTTTTTTGCAATCGTGACTGGTTGGTAATCGTGACCCGCCGGAGTTCGATGTCGTCTTCCGGTGAAACGACGATTTCCGTGTGCACGTCAAATTCATAATCGCGACGCCGGAATTCCACCCGGCCGTCCGAGAAAATTGCCTCATAATTGCGGGGTTTTTTAAGCGTCGGCTGATAGGTGGTTGACCAGATGTCGCCGGTTTTAACGTCGCTAAGATAGCAGAAAATGCCGGAGCTGTCGCAGGTGACGTCTTCGCGGAAACGGGTAACATCAAGATTTTTCCACCGGCTGTAACCTCCGCCGGCGTTGGTCAGCATGATGTGATAGCGGCCGTTGGAAAGCAGTTGTATTTCGGGAACCGTCGTGTCCGGCGTGTTGAAAACGCGTACAGGGTTTTCGGAGATTTCCGGTTCTTTCTGTGCGCTGATGAGTTCGGAAGGCGATGCATAAAACGCAACGGCTTTGGGGACCATCTCCTGAAGGAGCAATAGAGCGGACTGAAATAGCGGTTCGGCTTCGAATCGTTTTTGCATCGGCCGGTCCAGCAGCAAGTAAGTCAGGGCCAGCAGGGTCATGCCCTGATGATGAGCCATATAGGATCGAATGACAGCATTGGATTGGCCCCGTGTCAGACGCGACGGCGTAAAATCGATGGCTTCATAAAATCCGAATTTGCCCTGAAATTCCCTGGAGGCAAGTTTCTCCAGGTTGAGACAGGCTTTCTCCGGTTCCACCATCAACGCCAGAGCGGAAGCGTAAGGTGCCACAACCAAATCTTCTGCCAGCCCGCGTTTCAGACCGAGGCCGGGAACGCCGAAAGCGCGATACTGGTAATTCAAATGACTGTCAAAAGCATAGTATCCCGATTCCGATATTCCCCAGGGCACGGAGCGTTTTTTGCCGTACTCGATATGCGCGGCGACAGCCGCTTTGTAGGTCTGATCGAGCAGCGATCCTTCGTAGGTCGGCATGATCAGGAGGGGCATCAGATACTCGAACATTGAGCCGCTCCATGAAACGAGCACAGGTTTTTTCCCGGGAGCCATGGTCAAGAGCCTGCCCAGGGCAAACCAGCTTTCCTGCGGCAGTTTCCCCTGCGCGATGCCCACAAAATTACTGAATCTGGCTTCCGCCGCCAGCAAATCGTAGAAGCTTGTATCGCGGCGGGAATTCGTTACGTTATAACCGATAGAGAGGAGATTGCAGGATTTATCAAAAAGGAAGTCATATTCGATATCGGTGAATTCCGTGCATTGCCGCGCCAGCAAGTCGATGTTTTGCATCAAATTGACGGCGCGGTTCCCGGATTCGGCAATCAGATTTTTCAGGTCGCTGATTCGCGAGAGGTCAATGGCGGTCGATTCGAATCTTTTCATTGCCTCTGTTTTCGATTCAACGTGTTCATAAAGGCTTGTTAATTCTCTCAGCGTCATGATGTCATCGAGTTCGGGCACTTCCCGGATGAGATCCGAAAACTGCGGATCAAACAGCCATGGTGTGAGAAAGAGCATTTCGTCAAGAGCCGCTGTTGCCTGCTGAAGGAAGGCCTTTAACCAGTGGCCGGCGGCGTTTGAAGCATCGCTTTCCGGACGCATGCATGATGCCGTTTCTTCAGCCAGCGATATTATTTTCTCCAGGACGATTTTCATTTCCGTCAGTTTGGCCGGCGGCGAAGCCGTGGCGTCATCCAGGGTCTTGCTGATTTGGGAAAGATTTGCGGAAACTGATTTTCCCGTAGAGTCATTCAGGATTCCCAGCGTGTCCTTGAGGCCGTCAAGTATTTGCGGGTCGATGATTTTTTTATCGGGCAAGGAAGACAGTCCCGATTTTAAAATAAAAAGGTAGCCGACGAGATTGCCGCTGTCGACCGATGAGACGTACAGGGGCAACAGCGGATCCAGGGACTGCGTGTCATACCAGTTGTAAAAATGACCTTTATATCGTTCCAGGGAGGTCATGGTTCGCAGGGTGTTGGATGATCTCTCAATAAATTTTAAAACGGTGATGTAACCGGAATCATATGCGGTAAGGTTCGCCAGAAGCGACAGGCCGATGTTGGTCGGCGATGTGCGGTGAGCGACGACTTCCACGGGGTGTTCCTGATAATTGTCCGGGGGAAGCCAGTTGTCTTCGGGACCGGCGAATTCTTCAAAAAACGCCCATGTTTTTCTGGATGCTTTTCGTAGAAAATTAATTTGGGCTGAAGAAAGTCTGGCTTCCCGGAGTCGCGACGGCTGGCTGAACCACCAGGCGACGGCCGGGGAAAGCAGCCAGAGAATAAGACAAAACGCCGCGGACGGTACGCCGGTGGGAACTGCTGTCAATAATGCAGCGAATACTGCGGCGGCAAGAGACGGTGCAAACCACATGGTCCTGGTATAACCGGCAAGATCGTCGCGTTGATTGTTCGTGTTTTCCGACGGCGTCCATTCCAGAAGCCGTTTGTGCGAAATCAGCATTCTCCAGAGCGTGCGCAGCAAGGCATCCGTGTTGAAATAGGCTTCGTAGGGCAGGCAAATAAATGAAAACAAAACCTGTAAAAAATTATTGCCGGTTTTCTGGAAGACTGAGGACAGGTGATGCGTCAGAATCACATTCTGCTGTTTTTGAAAAACGCTCATCAACGACATGACAAGGGCCGGAAACACAATGATACTCAACACGGCCAGTGTCCACAAGCCGGGCGAGGAAGACAGCAGCCACCCCAGAATCAGCATGAGCGTAAGTGATGCCGGAACAAGGCTTCTGCGCAAATTATCAAAGATTTTCCACTGGGAAAGCACGGAAAGAGGATTGCCGAGCCTTTCCCCATCAGCGGAAGGAACCCTGGACATGATCCAGCGGGCGATCTGCCAGTCTCCGCGAATCCAGCGGTGCCTTCTGCTGACATCGGCTTTGTATGCTGACGGATAGTCTTCGTAGAGCTGAACATCGCTGATGAGGCCCGATCGCGCATAGCAGCCTTCGATCAGATCATGACTGAGAATATAATTTTCGGGAAAGCGCCCGTTCAGGGATGCTTCGAAAGCATCGATATCGTAAATTCCCTTGCCAATAAACGAACCTTCGCCGAAAACATCCTGATACACATCGGAAACCGCCCTGGTGTAGGGATCGATTCCGGAACTGCTTCCGTGCATGATGCTGTAAAGCGACCGGCTGATATCGGGAAGCGAAACAGAGACCCTCGGTTGCAGGATGCCGTATCCCTGGACAACGCGTCTTTTCTGTTCGTCATATTGCGCCCGATTGAGCGGGTGAGCCATGGTTCCCACAAACTGCCATGCCGCATCGCGCGGCAGTTTGGTGTCTGTATCGAGAGTGATGACGTATTTGACATTTCTTAATTCCTGTGTGTCGCCGACAATCAGTGAGAACAACCCTCCTTCGGGGCCGTGCGTGATACCGCGCAGAAAGGCGTTCAGTTCAGCCAGTTTCCCCCTTTTCCGCTCATAACCCATCCAGATATTTTCTTTCGGGTTCCAGCNNTATCAAGCGTAATGACATACTTTATGTTTCTTAATTCCGTTGTATCGCCGACAATCAGCGAGAACAGATCGCCGTTCGGACCCTGCGTTCTGCCGCGCAGATATGCATTCAGATCGGCCAGTTTCCCTCGCTTTCGCTCATAACCCATCCAGATATTTTCTTTCGGGTTCCAGCGGCGTGAACGGTGAAACAGGAAAAAAATATCTCCCCGGTCATCAGCGTATTTTTCGTTGAGGCTCTCAATCCCTTTCTGAACGAGGCGCAGAAGCTGGCCGTCATCGGACATTTTTTCGGTTTTCGCGTCGCAAAAATCGGTCAGAAGGGCAAAGCGCAGATTTTCGTCGCGGTTCGCCAGAAAACGAACTTCCAGCGATTCAATCAGTTTGCCGACGTTCTTATCATTCAGCAGCATTGTCGGAATGGCCACCAGGGTGCGGTATTCGGGAGGAATGCCGCGGGAAAAGTCCATTCTCGGCAATGGAGCGGGTGTTATCAGAAGCGTCGACACCCAATTGATCAGCGCTATGCTTAAATGGCTTGTACTCAGAAGGGCCACAAGCCAGATAACAGCCAGCAGCCACCCGGTCAGCCCGTCCGCATAAGCCATTGCTAACAAAAGAAAAGCCGCTGTAAACGTCAGCAGGAAGATGGAACCGACATAAATCAACAGCGGAAATCGCCGGCTGAAACGGGCAACGCTCTCGAAGAGGGAGAAACGCATCTTGGTCAGACGCTCGAGTTCCGGCAATCCGTTGTCGATTAAATAGAAACCGACATGTGCCGTACGGTCCTGGCCGCCCTTCTGGTTTGATGTCTTACGGGCGAGCAATATCGCCATACGCGCCACTTCGGTTTCTGATAGACTGCTTTTTTTTGCGATGTTTTCTATGACATGACGGTACCGGTCGCGGGTGGCAAAATCCATTTTGACATAAATATCCGCGGGATCCTCGCGCAGGACCTGATCCACGAAACTCATGGTTTCCACGAATTCCCGCCAGTTCATCGTTCCCAGAAACCGCAGACTGACGATACTGTTGCTCATGGAAACCTGGTCAGCCGCCTGCTGCTGACTTTCCATCTGGACGAAATTTTTAATGGTCTGACCGTATTCGGAAAGCTGCTGCTCTATCCAGGTCAGCGGCAATGCCAGAGCCGGGCCCTGTCCCTGCAGCTGACGGGCCATTTCCGCAACAAAGGGGCCGGCAATTGGCGGTTCCGAACGGACCATATCGGCGATTTCCAGAAAAAGATTTTTTGGATCCTTGTGAACGGTGGCGATCATTTTTCTGGCCCAGTAATCGGCCAGGTCCCGGTTGGTTCTGTCTTTGGAGATACGTGACGCGATACGCCGGATGTTTTCGATCAGCGCCAGGCGCAACATAATAGGGATTGCCCATAATTCACCGATTTTCAGTACGGTGACGGATTGATAGGAAGAAACAAACAGGCTCAGGGTTTTCGAATCCACCCGACCATCGCCGTGGGATATCATTTCCAGCGCTATGTCATAGACGCGGGGAAGATTGGCTGACGGCCCGTTGAGCAGATGGGGCAGCTCTCTGCTGTAGACTTTCGGGAGGTGTCGTCTTGCCGTTCGGATCTGCTCTTCAATCAGATAAAAGTTATCCAGAAACCATTCTTCCGCCGGTGTTACGCGGCGGTTCTCCAGCACCGCTTTGGTCAATTTTTCCCGGGCCTGA
>MTKX01004702.1_pt1 | contig 14634 bp, 7 predicted proteins | sample 1042771 | NCBI WGS metagenome assembly MTKX01 (sample SAMN06212183, study PRJNA360534) | anaerobic digester metagenome | biome: Wastewater treatment plant; material: sludge; isolation source: anaerobic digester fed with sludge from wastewater treatment plant | place: Denmark: WWTP Randers ... | reverse complement strand
TCTTCACCGGGAACAAGGTCATATTTATCTGAAGAAATTACTTTCTTAAGGGCTATTTTTGCATTGGGATAGTCGCCTTTGTACATGAGAGCCTTTCCCTGAACTGTCCAGGCAAAGCCCTTGGTAATTTTAACAGCGCCATCTTTATCTGCCTTGCTCTGACGTTCGTCAAGGTACTGTACAGCATCTGCACACTCATCTGCACACCACTGAAGAAGAGCTTCATGTCCGCCTTCATAGTTCGTTGGCTTGTCTGAGCCCTGGAGCACGTGGTCAACAAGAGGAGGGTTACCCCAGGCCATTGCGGCCATCATATGACACCATGCGCGCATCACCCTTGCCTCAGAAATGCAGCGGTCTTTTACCGGGCTGTCGCCGTACTGGAAGTTGTCAATGATCAGGTTAGCCCGATAGATAACGTAGTAGAAATGGTTGTACGCGAGCCTGATAACCGGGCTTTGTGTATCAAAACGGAACTCGTTGATGGCGGCTACCATGTCATTGTCACCGTAGAATTCTCCGGCTGCAAGGATGTTGTCAGCGGGGTAGTTGAGGAGGATATTTAGAGGAACGTAGATATATGCACCTTCCCAGCTTGCTATTTGTGTGGCAAAATGCGCGTACATGGCTACAAGCGCCGATTCCGCATCTGCGTCAGTCTTGTAAAATGAATCTATGGAAATGATACCCTTCTGTGGAATTTCGAGCCTGTCCTCGCTGCATGCAGCGAATAACATCACGAGTAGTAAGACCAGTATATATTTATTCTTTTTCATCTTGCTTAAGAATTAAGTTAGAATGTAATATTTACTCCGAAAATAACCTTCCTGGCCTGAGGATAAGTGCCGTTATCATAACCAGCGGCCGAAGCACTGTTGTTGGAGGCTGTAGCTGTTTCAGGGTCAGCTCCGGGGTACTTGGTAAAGGTAAGGTAGTCATCAAGCGACACATAACATCTCAGCCTGTTGACAAGTATCCTGTTGGTAATCGAAGCAGGAAGGGTGTAACCCAGCTGGATCTGCTTGATCTTGAAGTATGCCCCGTTGAACATGGCAGCTGAAGAGCTCCAGAACTTCCAGCTGGTTGCCACCTTTGAAGGATCAGGCATTGAGGCGCCGGTGTTATCAGGAGTCCAGGCGTTATCATAATAATACCTGAGAGAGTTACGCATAGGGGTATCAGCACGATAGAACACAGTGAAGATATCATTGCCAGCTACGCCGTTGCCAAATACGTTCAGGTCGAATCCCTTATAACCGAGGTTAACGGTGATACCGTATGTGTAGTCTGGAATTGCTTTACCGAGATAGGTCATATCAGCATCACTTATCGTTTCGTCTCCGTTGACATCCTCGATAATAGCGTCACCGGTTGCAGGGTCAACACCATTATATTTATAACCTCTGAAATACCAGATCGGGTAACCAACCTCGAATGCTGACTCTACCTCGTTGTTGGTGCCACTTACTCCACCTTTGTTGTCAGTCAGGCGCGATATGGCGGGATCGAGATAGGTAACCTCGTTGTGCAGTGTAAACAGGTTTGCATTGATAGCGTAGGTGAAATCACCTGCCTTGTCTTTCCATCCTGCTTCAAATTCCAGACCGCTGTTGAGAACAGATCCTGCATTGACTACAGTGCTGGAAACACCTATTTCAGGAACAGGGCTGATTGTGACGAGAAGGTCATTGGTCTTCTTGTTATAGTAGCCTGCTGAAAAAGACAGCCTGTCACTCAGGAATCTCGTTTCAAGACCAAAGTCAAGCTGTTCCGAGGTCTCCCATTTCAGATTCGGGTTGGCAAGGCCTGAGGGTGCGGAACCGTACTCGGGAGCACCGTCATCTACCATATACTGATACCATGAGCTGTTGTAAGAGATGCTTGTGCTGTACGGATAATTGTTCAGCACATTAATATTACCATTCAGCCCCCATGAACCGCGGAGTTTCAGGAAAGTGACCGGAATACGGTCAGCGACACCCGCAAAGAATTCTTCGTTGCTGATGATCCAGCCGGCTGAGAATGACGGGAAGTAACCCCAGCGGTTTTGAGCTGATAATTTGGATGAGTCGAACGCATCAGCACGGAAGTTACCCTGAATTGAGTATTTGTTGGCAAAGTTGTAGATGAGTCGTCCAAAGTATGATATCTGAGTAGACTGGCTGGGCATATTGCTAAAACTCTTGACAGTCTTTTCAGTTCCGTCTACCACATTGCTTATTACATAATTGAGATAGCGGAAGTTCGGTTCGTACCCTGACAGAATATTGGGTCCGCTGGCACTGGCACTGACGTTAAATGAATTGTTTTCAGTATAGGACATACCAGCCATCGCTGTTGCGTTATGTTTGCCGAGGACAAGATTATAGTTGGCAAAGTTTTCCCACTGATAATAGTAATTGGTATTTGCGTCAGCTGAGATGTTGTAATCATATGTCGATGCCTGTGGTGTGGCAAAATACGGAGTGTTGTAGCTGCTGACAGTGTTCTGTCCCACCCTGTAACCGAAACGGGAGGTTATTACAAGCCCTTTCAAAGGCTTCAGGTTTCCATAGACAACACCACGAAGATTGATCCCTCCGTTCTTCCGGTCAACACGGTCTCTCTGAAGCAGGGGGTTACCGCTATCGTCCGTTATATACTTTGATGTTGCATAGTAGAGATCATTTGTAGGATCTTTGAGTATTGGCCTGCCTGCATCATATGCCTGTTTCATCGATGATGAGAACTGATCCGGCGAAGAATAGTATACCGGAGTCAGAGGGTCAAGTGTCATCACCGAGTTCATGACTGAACCATACTGTGACATCTGGGAAACCGATTTGGTATTCCAGTTCTCAATAGAGTTGTTGGTACCTACCTGTAACCATTCTTTTACGTTATAGTCAGCATTGATCTGTGCAGTGAGACGTTTGTAAACATCCCTGTCACCCTTTACCATACCGTCATTATTCACATAATTGACAGAGGTGAAGAATTGTCCCTGGTTGTTTCCGCCCTGGAAAGTGAGAGTATGCTGCGGGCTCCAGGAAGGAGCGAACACTGCATCGAACCAGTCAGTGTCAGTATTATCATAATGATTTGCTGTTAACATAGCGTCCATATCATAACCTGACATTCTCTTATAATTGATCCAATCCTTTGCTCTGAAGATTTCCGGTTTGTTTGCAAGGCTCTGGCCGGTGTATTTGAATTCATAAGTAATGCTGGAAGCGCCTTTGGTACCGGATTTTGTCGTGATCAGAACGACTCCGTTACCTGCCTGGGCACCATAAATGGCAGCTGAAGCAGCATCCTTCAATATCTCGATGGATTCAATCATCGAAGGATCCAGGTACTGGATATTATCGACCTTCAGGCCGTCCACAATAAGGAGAGGACCGATATTACCCGAGTTTGAAGAGTAACCGCGTACACGGATGGTTGCAGCCTGACCGGGAGCACCTGAGTTGGAAAGAACCTGGACTCCGGGAGCCTTGCCCTGAAGAGCTGCGGCTGCGTCAGTGGTAGATACATTTTTGATGGCGTCTGCCCGGACTGATGCTACAGCGCCGGTAACATCGCTCTTTCTCACGGTGCCATAGCCCACAACAACAATTTCATCCAGTACCTCCGTGGTCTCTTGAAGCGTGACATCAATAACTGACCTGCCATTTACAGGCGCTGTCACCACTGCATAACCGATAAAAGAGAATTCCAGTGTCGCACTGGCTCCCGGTACGTCAAGAGTATACCTTCCGTTGGCATCTGTCAATGCTCCTAAAGTTGTTCCTGTAACTTTTACGGCAACACCAGGCATGGGCTGTCCGTTAGCATCTTTTACAACCCCGGCGACCCTGATTTGCTGAAGTATGTTATCTGAACCGAGATTCAGATCATCAGCCCCAAGGCTATATGCGTTGCCTCCAAGAATACTCAGGGCAAAGGTGAGAAGAACTAATTTTGCAATTAGAAAGTGTTTCTGCATTCCTGTTCTCAATAGAAGAATAGGTTTGGTGAGTTTTTGTTCCATAACTTGGTTGTTTAGTTAGTTGGGAGTTTCCATTTATTGAAGTAAGTACTGTAAATTAAATTTCATGGACATTCCAAATCCACAGGTTGAGGTCAGGTTTCGAAGGGTGTTTCATAGGCAATCAGGTTTAAATTTTGCAATTACTGAAAGGGAGTCTACCAGTAAGTGTAGCTCTAACACTTTCAAAGCAATGAAAAACTTGCCATAAAGGCTTTTGTTTTTTAGTCAAAGAGATTTAAAAATCATTCAAATCACCTTAAAGTGAATTATCGTTCATTTGAACGGGATCATGATCTGTGTGAATGAATGAGCCGGGAATGAATATTTAATGGTATTCCCCTTGAATCTGATGTCGGATGATGTGCTGTTTACAGCCTCTTCCGCCAGGGGATCTCCGGGGTCGGCTATTTTCCCGTTTACCTCGTTCACTTTTGCATTGCCGGCAAAGTCTCCTGTCTGCAGGATTATATCCGTTTCAATGGCCTTTGTCTCATGCCTGTTGACCACATTGACCACAACGTTTCCGGCTTCGCTGTTAAGGATTGCAGTAACATCAAGGTACGGAATTTCACTGAAGATCTTGTTGCTGTATGCCTCACATGAAGTACTGACATCGAGCGAAGTGCCGAAGCAGTTATTGCTGTAAAGCCAGAATGCCCTGAAGGTTGCGTTCTTATAAACCCCCTCAGGTGAATATCCCACAAGGTTTGAGAGCATTGTCATGTTAGCCATCCTGACTATGTCGGCATGCCGGATAAATGAGTTCAGGTGTTGTGCCACCATCAGTGAGACGGTGATGCTGTTCCCGAACCCGGAAGCCCACTCATCGAAGGAAATATAAACCGGCCGTGTCGAACCTGTCTTTGTCATCGCTTTGAGGATGAGAGCTTTCACTGCCTCTATCTTCTGGTCAAGGTCAAGGCCGAGACTCATCATCCCTGAGAAGCTTCTGTCATCACCGAGTGCTTCGGTTGCATAACGGTGGACTGAGAGGTAATCAATGGTGCCTGTCATATGAGTCAACACATAGTCATTCCAGTCTATCCAGCCATTATCCGGCCTGTAATTTGAAGCGCCGCTGGCAATCAGCTTTATGTCCTTGTCAACCAACTGCATCAGCTTTCCGGCCTCAAGTGCGAACTTCACATAATCTTCGGCACTTTTCTGTCCCATCTGCCATGGCCCGTCAATCTCATTTCCCAGTGCCCAGTATTTTACTTTAAAAGGTTCCTCGTTACCGTACTTTCTTCTCAGGTCAGAATAATAAGTGCCTTTTTCAAGGTTGCAATATTCCACCCAGTGTCTCGCCTGGTCAAGGGTGCCCGTTCCTCCGTTTATGCATATGAAATTCTCCGCTCCGATGAGCTTGCAGAGCTGCACATATTCATCAGTTCCCATATGGTTGCTTTCAACCTGGTGCCAGGCAAGATCGAGTCTTGCCGGACGCTTGTCCTTCGGGCCGATGCCATCCTCCCAGTTGTACCCTGAAACATAGTTTCCGCCAGGCCATCTGACAACCGGAATTTTCAGCTCACGGACAAGCTGAATGAAGTCTTTCCTGAAACCATTTTCATCAGCGAAGGGAGAAGCAGGGTCATAGATGTTACCATACACCACTTTCATTATAGGCTCAACGAAGGCTCCGTAGATGTTTGGATCAACCGTGCCGATTTTGCGATCAAAATCGATTTTTATAACGGCTTTATCCTGAGACTTCAGAGTGTCGGGAAACAGGCAGGAAAGAATCATGCAACCCAGAAGAAAAGGCAGCTTTTTCATGAATGATGATTTTATGGTTTTCATATCGTTAATCAATTTGAAATATAATGAAATCCGCCGGCTCCGGATGTGGTCACCCACAGAATATTGCTTTTACTTTTACGTCATTGGTTTCAAAAATCCTTCATGCTGAACATATCATCAGCAAAAACTTCACGCGGGGCTGGTTTTTATGGCTGCACGATGTGCTTTCATGACAAGTTTTTCTATCTTTCGATATCATCTGGAAAAGATGCGAAGTCTGACAGAATACAGGCTTCTAAACCCATCGAATCATGAAAAAGTCGTTAACAATCCTCGCCCTGGTTCTGGCATCCTGTTCGGGAGAAACAACAGAAAAGGAGGCAACCTACTGCAATCCGCTGAATATCAACTACCGGTTTCAGTACACTGACAGTGTATCATACCGTGAGGCAGCCGATCCCACAATGATACGGTTCAAGGATAAATACATACTCTTAGTTTCCCACAGCGGAGGGTACTGGTTTTCTGATGATCTTCACGGGTGGACCTACCTGCCTGTCAGTACCCTTCCCATTGAGGACTACGCACCTGATGCAATTGCAATCAGTGATACAGTCTGGTTTGCCGCATCATCTGCAGAAAGGAAGCCATTTTATTATACCACAGACCCTTTCAGTGATAACTGGAAACCCCTGAATGACACGTTGCCGTTTGCCGTTTGGGATCCTCATTTCTTCGCTGACAGTGACGGGCAGAGATATCTTTACTGGGGTTGCTCAAATCAACTTCCCATATATGGAGTAAAGCTCAATTCAAAAATGCAGGCTGTCTCTGAACCGCAGGTGCTCATCGGACATAATGCCGACATCTACGGGTGGGAGGTACCCGGAGAGAAGAATGAGCTGACGACCGGCGGATGGAATGAAGGAGCATGGATGACAAAATACAATAACCGGTACTACCTTCAGTATGCTGCACCGGGAACTGAATACAGGACTTATGCTGACGGTGTTTATACTTCGGATTCGCCCCTTGGACCGTTCGCGTATGAGACCTACAGCCCATTCTCTTACAAGCCTGGAGGATTTGCCGGCGGGGCAGGGCACGGTTCGACATTCCCGGATGAATACGGCAACTACTGGCATATAGCAACTATGTCAATTTCAATCCGTCATATGTTCGAGAGGCGCCTTGGGTTGTTCCCGGCAGCTTTCGACAAAGACGGTGTACTGAGGACATTTACTGCTTTCGGTGACTACCCGGCAATCATGCCTGACAGGAAGGTTGATTTTGAAAAAGAGAACACTTTTACTGGATGGATGCTTCTGTCATATAATAAGAAGGCTGAAGCTTCATCGGCAATGGATGAGTTCCCTGTCAGCAATGCCTTCGATGAGGATATAAGAACATGGTGGTCAGCTGTTACCGGCAACAGCGGGGAATGGCTCAGCGTGGAGCTTGATGACGCATCCACTGTGTATGCCGTTCAGGTCAACTTTGCAGACAACGGATCAAAACTCAAGCCCGGCAGCAAAGAGATCTTTTACCGTTACAGGATTCTGGCATCAAAGGATGGAAAATCATGGGATGTACTTGCAGACAAGAGCAATAACACTGCTGATGCATGCCATGATTACATACAGCTTGAGAAACCCGTTCAGACCAGGTTCATAAAGATTGAAAATGTCAGTGTTCCTGATGGCACCTTCTCTCTCTATGATCTGCGGATCTTCGGAACCAGGGAGGGAAATACTCCCGCAGAGGTGAATGAATTCACCGTGGCGCGCAACGAAGCTGACACGAGAAAAGCAATCGTGGAATGGCCTGCAGATGACCGGGCAACAGGCTATGTAGTAAACTATGGCACTTCGCCCCAAAAGCTATATACCTCCATCATGGTATATGATTCCGGTTCGGTTATGCTGACAGGTCTGAACCGGGATGTGAAATATTATTTCACTGTTGATGCCTTCAACGAATCGGGAATCACCAGGGGTATGACAGTTGTGGAAAAATAGCCGCAGGCAGTTTTGATGGCGTATTAAAGAGGGAGGTCACGGTGAAACCGGCCTCCCTCTTTTCAATGGTTAAATGCCGTTTATTACAACTTTCTCACCTATGGCAGGGCTGTATTCCTTTGTTGTGCCGTTAGCCCTGACGGTGCATGGATTGCCGAGCAGGGACCTGATCTCAGCCTTCACGAGTTTTCCGTCCTTCCAGTCTATATCAACCTCGAAACCACCCCTGGACTTCAGTCCGGTCACCGATCCGTCCTTCCAGCTTGCAGGCAGGGCCGGCAGTATCGATATTTCTCCCGCATGACTCTGTAAAAGGCACTCTGCCACTCCGGCCGTGTATCCGAAGTTTGCATCTGACTGGTTGAAGGCTGTGTTGTGAAGGTTGTTTCCGATCCCTCCCCATGATGACCGTGCCATGAAGAATTTCCTGATGACGGTATCAGCCCTGGCGCCGTCCTCCAGCCTGGCCCAGAAACTGATGTCCCATGCAGTTGGCCATGATGTTGAGGCCCGGCGCGGTTCAAGCCATTTTCTGATTGCGGCGGCCAGGTCGGGATTATCCCTAAGGGTTATGGAGTTGCCGGGATAGAATCCGAAATTGGCTGACATGTCGTGACCTTCATTTCCCCTTTTCCAGTCTTCTATCCACACCTGGAGAAGGCTGTCCCTGCCGATCATTTACGGCGGGATCCTGCCAAGGGCTTCCCCGAGACTTTTGCTGAAGTCCGCATCAGTGTCAAGTAACCCGGCGGCTTCGATACAATTAGGAAAGAGATCGTTAATAAGTCCTGTATTCATTGTTGTTGCCGGGGCAAGGAATGCCTCTTCCNNATGACGAGGTAATCATACGCCGGATTTACGGTCATTATGTCCATCAGGAACTGTGCAGATCCCTTCATCACCGGGTAATATTCCCTGAGGAATTCTTTGTCCCCGGTGTAGAGGTAGTGTTCCCATATATGCTGACATAACCATGCTCCCCCAACCGGCCACATTCCGTAACGGGCTGCGTCAACAGGCGCGGTCCCTCTCCAGAGATCAGTATTATGATGAGCTACCCAGCCACCTGCATTGTAGTACAGTTTTGCAGTCTGAGCCCCGTTTTCAGACAGGTCCTTTATCAGATTGAACAGGGGACCTGTGCATTCCGACAGGTTTGTCACCTCAGCCGGCCAGTAATTCATCTGGGTATTTATGTTGATCGTGTATTTGCTGCCCCAGTTGGGCAGCAGGTCCTGGTTCCAGCGGGCCTGCAGNNTAATGGTTCACTGCCGTCTCTGCTGCCGGAAACAATCATATACCGGCCAAACTGAAATATCTTTGCCAGAAGGTCAGGATCAGATTCTCCTTTCTTCAGAGCAGCAACCCTTGCATCGGTCGGAATCTCATTTTTCACCGGGTCACCGATCTTGAGACTCACCCGGCTCATCAGGGTGGTGAAATCATCTAGATGGGTGTTTTTAAGTGTTTTGAAGTTCTTTCCCCTGACATCTGCAAGGATCTTTTCACACCTGGCTGCCGGATCTCCGCTGATATCCCTGTAATTAACGTAACTGGTCGCAGTTGTGAGAATAAATGTCACGGAGTTGGCATCTTCAACAACGAGGGTCGAATCGGTTGCCTTCAGCGAACCTTTTTCCGGCAATGCAACCACATCAGTCTGAAAACCGAGCCCCGGACCTTCGACCTTCGCAACAAGCCAGCTGATCTCTTCGGGAAGATATTTCCATGTGCCGCTGAGAGTCAGTCTGTTATCCGTTACCTTTGTTTTTTCGGCGAACGGACTGCTGAGTTTTGCCTCAACAGATACCTTCCCCGGTTTGTCTGCCGATATCCTCATTACCATTACATGGTCAGGATATGACATAAAGACTTCACGGGTCATTTTCACATCACCGTCGGTGTAGCTGATCCTGACGATGCCTGTTTCCATATCCAGTTCGCGGTAGTAATCCTTAACAGAATCACTGCCAACCTTGAAATCGAGAAGAAGGTCGCCCACAGGCTGGTAGGCCTGCTGAGCACCCGGCTTCCCATAGAAGTGTTCGTCTGCCAGTTTTTCTGCTTCCCTGAACTTTCCAGCAAACATGAGATCCCTTATCTGCCCGAAATACTTATATGCATCCGGGTCATTGTAATCATGCGGTCTGCCTGACCAGAAGGTTGATTCATTCAGGGCTATCCGCTCATTCTGAACCTTTCCGAATACATTGGCTCCCATATAGCCGTTTCCTATGAACAAACCATCGAGCCATGCTTTCCCTGCCGGTTTGTCATACCAGAGAACCATTTCTTTTGTTGCCGGGCTTACTTTCCCACTGGTGGAACAGGCAGAAAACATCAGCAATGCTGCGAGAGAACCGGTAATGAGTGATTTCATAATTTTTTCGGATTTCGGGTAGTTTTATATTTACTGAATTCACTTTGACTTTTTCCTGAACTGAACCCAGTCAATGTTCACCGGATTTCCATCTTTCAGTACAACAAAAAGGTTATGAGTTCCTTTACTGTACTTTTTCAGTTTTGCATCCACATTGCTCAGCGCCGTGTTCCCCGGAATTTCAATCTCCGCAAGGAGCAGGCCGGCCGGATTATCGAGCCGGATCTGAATAATCCCTCCTGTCACTGATGAGGCATTGACCCGCACTGATTTGAGTTTTTTGTTTCCGAAGTCAACTGCATTGTATGAGATCCAGCTGCCTGGTCCGCTCAATTGGGCTGTCCATCCCCGGAATGGATTTATTGTATCAATGAGCGCAACAGTTACTCCCGCCGGGCTTACCTGGCTGAAGCGATCAATCTCGATTGTGGTTTGTGCGCTGGTAATTCCTACTCCGCGGTTGGTTGGAATCACCTTCCTGATAGTCCCGTCTTCATTGAAGAACAGGCTGTCTATGCAGACTGACCTGTTCTTGTCAAACTTCGGCGAGTAGGCGCTGTTATGATAAAAGAGATACCACTGGTCATTGTATTGCACCAATGAGTGGTGATTAGTCCAGGTCCCCATCGGGGTTTCGTCCATAATGACCCCTGTCACCTTAAATGGCCCGAGGGGATTGTCACCCATCGCATATTCAAGCCTTTCAACTGTATTTTCCACGTGAGGATAGGTCATATAATATATTCCGTTCCTCTCGAAGAAAAAGGGTCCCTCAACCAATCCTTTTGTCGGCAGATCACCAACAACAACCGGATCAGAATCCAGCTCGGTCATGTTCTCTTTCAGTTTGGCGACAAAGATTCTGCCCATCGAATAATAGATATACGCCTGGCCATCCTTGTCAATGAACACGCTCGGGTCAATGCCCCTTGCCTTTGCAATAGGCTCAGGCTGTGGAATATATGGTCCCTCCGGGTTATCTGCTATTGCTACCCCGATTCCGAAGCCCCGGCCGGTCTTAACGTTGGCTGGGAAGTAGAAATAGTACTTGCCGTTTCTTTCAATGCAGTCAGGCGCCCACATGCTGAACGATGTGGGGTTGACCCAATCGACTTTATCCTGGCTTACAATGACGCCATGGTCGGTCCAGTCAGTAAGGTTTGATGAGGAGAAGACATGGTAATCTGCCATGCAGAACCAGTCTTTTCGCGGGAAACTTTCCGGCGCAGGGATGTCATGTGAGGGGAAAAGATACATTTTCCCGTTGAAGACCCTGGCTGTCGGATCAGCGGTGAACTGGTCACGGATGACAGGATTTTGCGAATAGGCCAATGTGCCTGCCACCATAGCGGTGATAGCGATTGATAATTTTAAGTATCTCATTATTTATCTGTTTGTTTCTGTTAATATTTCTCTGGCCGGGTATTTTAATTATTTGCTATTTCTGCGGCAGCTTTGGCAAGGAAGAGATAGTCGGCGCTGCCGGCCATCGTAACTTCATTCTGACCCCAGAAGAATGGCCAGTCATCCTTGTTTTCAAGGTAATCAGGCCTGAGCAGTATCAGTCCGGGAACGATACCGCCTGCAATTATGGAGAAATCAGCCCTGTTGTTCCCGTAAGCAACTTTTTTTGACCTTGTTCCGACTGCCTCAACAAACGATATATTCGAATAGGGATGGCATCCCAGGACGTAGTTCATTCCCCGCAGCACATATTCCTTATCCATCACATCAGGGAATGCCTTAAAGGCGTAATAGTTTGCAATTCCCCAGGCGACAACAGAACTGGTGCCACCCCATGACCCGAGGGTGATAGGCACGGCATAGGGATTCTGTTTTTCAATTTCGTCAAGTGATTTCCTGTATTTGACCACATAGCCTTTCAGCTTTGTCTTGTAACTGTCATCCATATATGGCAGTGCCTTCAGTGCAGGGAGAAGCTCCATTCCTGAAAAGGCTCCCTGAAAAGCCATTTCGCGTCCGCCACGCTGCGATTCAAGTGAAGACCATATCTTGCCGAGGAACCTTTCAGCATATTTCTTCTCGCCGGTGGTGATATACAGTTGCAGTGCAGCTTCAAGCTGAGCCTCGATGCCCATCATCGACCACATTATCATCATAGGGTCATTACCGGTTTTGTTTTTACCCAGTTCGTCAGCCTCCTCCACGAGCCGTTTTGCATTGGCCAGGCTTCTCTCTGCAAGGTCATCGTTAAAACCTCTCAGGGCGCGACTGGCAGCCGCAAGGGTGGCTGCCGTGGAATAATCAAGATATGGCTGACGGGTTGTGAAGGCCCAGCGGTCATCAGGGGTACCGCTCGACCTGCCGTCGGTCTCATAGGGCTTAAGGGCCGGATTATAAGGTAGATTGTCTGTTTCCGTCATTGCATCTCCGAGGTGATGATACTGATGCATGGCGGGAACTATGATTCCTGTCACAGGGTGGCCGATATTTTCACACTGTGCAACCAGGTTCAGCGTTCCATGCTCAATCTGTTGCAGGATATCTGGCTTCCCGTCAGGACGATGGATGTCAACGTACCTTGTTTCCTGGTCTATGAAAGTCTGATCCCTGTCAGGCCTGAATTCTTCCCATGCCTCAACAAACCTTGTGATAACGCTGTTATGTGAACCGGTCTGAATGTCAAAGTCACCGGCATCAAACCATCCGCCGACTGCCATGTTCGGAATACGTTCAAGGGGCCTGAATCTCGTATCGGTAGTGTCGCCCATCCTGTATCCGTCGAAATGCTGGTGATTCAGTGGCGCCTGCAGACAATCATCAAGGTAGGAAGCTCCGTGCCAGATGCGGTAGGCTTCGTTAACAGTCATATGATCCATCTGAACGGGAAACCAGACATCAAGAGTAGGATGCCATACATTTTCAAATACGTCAGGGGATATAACGAACGGATTCGTTTTATGATTACCGTATGAAATGTAATAAACGCCTGGTTCCCTGACTGAGGAAAAATCAAACCGGGCATAATTATATCGCAAATATTTACCCCATATCTTCACGGGACCGATGAATTTCTCAACTGACCTGCCATCAGCAGTGACCTGGAAAACCTGTGCCGAATTCATTGGTGTGTCATTCATGTCAAGTTCTATTACTGCCACCTTCTCACCGGCGGGTACATATCCTGCCTGCGAGAATCCTATAACCGGCTCCCTTGTCCAGTCAGGCACGGAATTCACTTCCAGGTACCACGTAAGAACCTTCCCCGTTTTGTTTGCAGGGAGCAGGCTGCGCACAACAAACCATCCGTTTTGTGCGAGGTTTCGACCGTCATAAAGCATCAGGTCTGTTTCTGTTCCTTTGATTATCACCATTCTGGCAGGGTCATCAGGTGCCAGCGTCAGGGTTTTGCCTGTTGCAAGGGGCAGGGGGACAATAAATTCACCGAGACCTCTGTCATCAAATGTGGTATGTCCTGCATATTGAGGAATCTTTTTGTCTGAAGATTCTATTCTTGTGTTGCCAGAAGGGTATCTCGGGAAATTACCGGGTTTACCGTCAACCAGGTAGGTCTTCTCGAAGTACGCCGAAGGGAGGAATTCAAGATTGAAGCCGGCATTACCGTCAAGCTCCCGCGGCAACGGTCTGTCAAGATAAACGTTGATCTCCACACCGTTGTCCCTGGCAGTAACACTGATCCTGGAATTGAAATCGAAGTCCTTGTAGTTCAGCTCTGTGGTTATGGTTTTGTTTGCTTCATCAACCTTGCGTCCTGTTACCGCAGGTATGAGGTCCCACTGTTCAGGAGTGTTCTGCAGTCTTACTGCTCCGCCAGTGGAAGTCCTTACTCCCTGTTGTATGATTTCAATTCCCGCAGTCTTTTCATCGAAAAAAAATCCCGTGTACTGGTTGCTGTAAACGAGTATATTCACTCCGCGCGCTTCAAAATATCCCTTCTCATTCAGCCTGAGAAGCTGACCGTTAAGTATTACACTGCCAAACAAAAATCCCAGAAAGGGGACCATGAATATCGACCTCTTCCAGGGGTATCTGCTGTGGTTTAGGTTGGTTTTTGTCACTGTTTTGGTTTCTGGTTGAGTTTATTTACTTTCAGTTCTTTCATTGGTTATGCGGAACCAGTCGAAATCGACGAATCCGCCAGGCTCCCGGGTGGCATAATTGAACAGCCCGTACCGGTATCCCATGAAATGAGGCATTGAATATTCCATTTTCAGCTGATTGCCAATTGATTTCCATGTCTTGCCGTCAAGGCTGTAGTAAAAGTAAGCCAAATCCCTGCGGTCAGTGAAGTCACATTCTGCCTTCAGGTAAACCTTCTTTCGCGTCAGCGGTATGCTTTCAATTTCTTCAGGGCTGCCTGACTGTGCATTGACCATGACAACCGATCTGATCCCGTTGCTGTATTTAACCCCGACGATCCCGTACTTTTTTTGCAGGAGGGCCAACCCTGCAAAATCACCTTCCTTCATACCCGAAACATCGATAAGTGTTGATCCGGA
>MTKX01006466.1_pt1 | contig 14663 bp, 16 predicted proteins | sample 1042771 | NCBI WGS metagenome assembly MTKX01 (sample SAMN06212183, study PRJNA360534) | anaerobic digester metagenome | biome: Wastewater treatment plant; material: sludge; isolation source: anaerobic digester fed with sludge from wastewater treatment plant | place: Denmark: WWTP Randers ... | reverse complement strand
GTGGCAGGCCCCTGTGCCTGCCAAGAATCGCATTATTGCGGAGGGAGTGAACCCCATCCGTCCGGAAAATCTCTTTTAGGGCTGGGGCTTGCTCCAGCCATAGAGCAAATGAGTTTTTCCATGGGCGATGAATCCCGAGAGATGGCGATGCATGCGTCGCCGCTACGGTGGGTTTGTCATTGGTTAACCGCTGGAATTACCCTTCTATAGGAGACCTGACGGTCAACAACCTCGCGCGGCCTGTGCCCGCAACGAAGTGGAGGGTATCAAGAGACCGGCGGGAACAGAGATCTGGTGGGAAACTTCGCGGTCAAAGGCCTTTCATGGCTTGTGCCCGCAACGAAGTGGAGGGTATCTGGACACCGGCCAGAACAAAGTTTAGGAGGTAGTGGCGACGCATGCGTCGCCGCTACGGTGGGTATGTCATCGGTTAACCGCTGGAATTACCCTTTTATGGGAGACCTGACGGTCAACAACCTCGCGCGGTGAGGACACCGGCGAGAACAAGATATCGGGACACCGGCGAGAACAGAACGTTATTGATATCTCAATCATCAATATATTTTGGAGGGAGTAAGCCCCCCCGAACGGCTATCTCTTGCAGGGCTGGGGTCATAATGCTGGGAGCGATGAGATCAGAGCTTGCTCCAGGCGCCCTGGCTTTGATCCATATGGCAACCACGGGGGGTGCCACTACCGACAATCTATATGTGCACAACGCTTTCACCTGGTATTTCGAGTTTCTCATCGTAGTGGCAGGCCCCTGTGCCTGCCAAAAACGCAAGCTAGCGGAGCGAGTGAACCCCCTCCGTACGGCAATTTCTGCGTTTTGTGGACATCAACAACAATTGAGTCCTTCAATAATTACCCGACCGTCCAAAAGGGCTTTTAAAGAACGGCTATAATAGACCAGATATCAATAAAAGGACACGTCATGAAAATAAACAAGATCCTGGTAGTTTTTCTGGCATTATTCATGCCCTTCATCATTTTGATGGGTGGGGTGAGGTTGATCATGCGCCCGGCATTCGCCGAGTTTGAGTATGATCGCTCAGGTTTCCCGCTCGACCCCTACGGCATGGAAACCTCCGAGCGAAAGCAGTGGGCAGGTTACTCCATTCGCTACCTTACCAACAGCGAGCCTATTGATTACCTTGGCAACCTCCAGAACTTCAAGGGGCAGAAGATATTTACCGAATCTGAGCTATCACATATGGCGGACGTCAAAGAAGTCGTTCAGGATTGGCTGCTTGCCTGGTACATTGTTGTTGGTCTGAGCGTGGCTATCCTTGGCTGGTTCCTGATCATGGGTCAATGGAGCTCGATGAGGCAAGCTTTTCAAGCCGGTGGTTGGGTGACCATCGGGCTCATCAGTGCAATTTTTATCTTCATGCTTGTGAGTTTCAATACTTTATTTACCCTCTTCCATCGGTTCTTAAATTTTGCGGAAGGCACCTGGCTTTTTGATGAATCCAGTATGCTCATTCGCCTCCTCCCCTTAGAACTCTGGCGGGATGCTTTTGCCCTGGTGCTGATCTTTACACTTCTCATTGGAATTTTGCTGGTCGTATCGACGCGTAAACGCAAACCCAAGACTATTGCTTAAACAAAAAGACCCCCGAAAAAATCGGGGGTCTTTCATTGTGATGATTATTGGACAACGGGTGGATTTTCCGCGTCTAGGCTGGGATCAAAGATGTGGAAGTTGTCCATATTGAAGACAACCTGCGTCTTTTCGCCATAATGAACCTGCGTGCGGGGGTCAACACGGGCGATGAAGCTGTGAGTGCCGTTGACCAGGTAGAGGAAGATTTCATTACCCATCAGTTCGGTCACATCCACGGTCACATCCACCGGCTCTGCGATAATACCAGGAGCAGCGTATTCGGGATTGTGGATGTCTTCAGGGCGGATACCAAAGATGATGTCCTTGCCAATGACACTTTCATAACGGGCAATGTCGTGATCCGGGATGCGGACGCGGAAGGAGCCCATATCCACGAACATCTTGCCCTCTTCCATGTAGACCTTGCCATTGAAGAAGTTCATGGCTGGGGATCCGATGAAACCGGCAACAAAGAGGTTGGCAGGATGATCGTAGAGCACCTGCGGCGTATCAAGCTGCTGCAGCTTGCCCTTGTTCATGACGGCGATGCGACTCGCCATGGTCATGGCTTCGGTCTGGTCATGGGTGACATAGATGAAGGTGGTTTCAAGGCGCTTGTGGAGCTTGGAGAGCTCTGCGCGGGTCTGGACGCGGAGTTTCGCGTCGAGGTTGGAGAGTGGCTCATCAAAGAGGAAAACCTTTGGCTCGCGGACGATAGCACGCCCAACAGCCACACGCTGACGCTGACCGCCAGAGAGCTCCTTGGGCTTGCGTTTGAGCAGGTTCTCGATGCCGAGGGTCTTGGCTGCTTCCTGGACGCGCCGATCGATGTCGGCTTTGTCGAACTTGCGCAGTTTCAAACCAAAGGCCATGTTGTCATAGACAGACATGTGCGGATAGAGGGCATAGCTCTGGAATACCATAGCGATGTCGCGATCTTTTGGGGCGATGTCATTGACGACCTGGTCACCAATCATGACCTTGCCATCAGAGATTTCTTCCAGGCCAGCAAGACAGCGCAAGGCTGTGGTCTTGCCGCAACCGGAAGGACCAACCAACACTAAGAACTCTTTGTCTTCGATTGCAAGATTTAGATCTTGCACGGCGACTACGTCACCATAACGTTTCCAAACATGATCGTACGTAACACTTGCCATAAGAATTTCCTCCAATCTTGAACGAGTATAGTGGCTTCATTATACGCCAATAATCACCACAAGGATAGGTTTTGTCGGAGGAATTTCTCAATTTTGTCAATATTGCCCCTTAGAACAAAAACACCTGCCATTTAGCAGGTGTTTGGTGGAGATTGGGAATGTCTAACAATCCAGATAGCGCTCGATCTCAATCGGGATCGGACGGGTGAGGATGTCTGTCGCTTCTTTGCGTAGAGCTTTAACCCAGAAATTGATGAAATCGTTGGAAAACACACCAGAATTTGTTAGGAAATCATGATCTTTTTCCAGCGCAACCAGGGCTTCGTTAAGCGAGAAAGGAACCTTCCTGATCTGTTTTTGTTTCGCTTCAGGCCAGGCGAGTACATCATCATCAAAAGGTCCATAACCATTGGTGCGTGGGTCCACTTTCCGGGCGATGCCATCCAAACCAGCCAGGAGCATTGCAGGGATTGCCAGGTAGGGGTTACAGGTGCCATCCGGTGTGCGGTATTCAACGCGGACTTCGCTGGGATCCGTGGCGTACTTGGGGGCACGGACTGCCGCGTTGCGATCGCCTTTTCCGAAGAAGCAACTGGTTGGCGCTTCGAAGCCCGGGGCAAGACGCTTAAAGGAGTTTGTGGAGGGATTGGTCAGAGCGCAAAGTGCAGCCGCATGGTCGAGAATTCCACCCACATAATAAAGGGCAGTCTCGCTCAGATTGGCATAGCCTTTGGCATCGTAGAAAACGTTTTTTCCGTCCTTTACCAAAAATTGATGGAAATGCATCCCACTGCCTGCTGCACCAAAGTAGGGCTTGGGCATGAAGGTGATGGTCTTTCCCTCTCCGTAAGCCAAATTCTTTGCAAGGTACTTGACCATCAGGGAACCATCAGTGGATTTGAAAATGTCCTGAAGAGGAGGTTCAATCTCGCCGTGCCCGGGTCCGCCGGCTTCATGGTGGTGGTATTTAACTTTGTATCCAAATTCTTCCATTAACAGCGAAATTTCGTTGCGCAGGTCCTGGTTCTGATCCCCAGGCGCGATCTGATGGTAGCCCTTATGGTTGGAAACCAAGTAACCATTGGTGGTGGGATTCTCCATCCAATCGGATTCGTAAGAAACGAGCGAATACGAACTCGCATTCAAGCGGTTATCGTAGCTGACTTCATCGATGATGTAGAATTCGTATTCCGGACCCCAGATTGACCGGTCCGCCACGCCTGATTTTTTCAGGTAAGCCTCAGCCTTGGCGACAATCTGGCGGGGATCAAAATCGAAGCGGGCTTTACTATCAGCTTCGTAAATATCCGACAAAAATGACAGGGTTGTACGCTTGAAGAATGGATCTATAAAACCAGTTGAAAGGTCAGGTATGAGGATCATGTCACCTGCGGTTACAGGTTTAAACCCAACTGCAGAACCATCAAATCCAATTCCATCTCGCATCATTTGCGGGGTAAAGGATTCAGCAGACACAGAAACATGGTGCCATCTACCAAACAAATCGACCCATTTCAGGTCGATCATACGGATATCATTTTCCCGTACGTATTTCAATGCCTCATCAAAGTTTTGGAACATCCACAAGCTCCTTTTTTGTTATCTGTTTTACTCAGATCGGAAGGTGAGTCCTGAGTCTGAGCGCAGGTTTATTTTACCAGTATCCAGCGGAAAGCCGCGGAAACTTAATGGATGTTTTGGCGTAACATTCCCTGCCAGGAGGGAGGGTTAAAGCAAAAACGACCTGAACTTTCAGGCCGTTTTGTTGAACGATGGATTGTTGTTAGCTGATTTTCTCGAATTGATCCTTGCCAACACCGCAATCGGGGCAGACCCAATCTTCGGGCAAGTCTTCAAATGATGTGCCAGGTTCGATTCCGGCGGTGGGGTCACCGATGGCTGGATCGTAGATGTAACCACAGGCGATGCATTCGTATTTGTCCATTTTTCTCCTTGAAAGCTTATACTAAATTTGCAGAAGTCAATGCTCCTGCTTTGACACGTAGTATTATACAACAGCTTGAGGGCATGTGGCTTGAAAAAACGGCAGACTTAATAAATTTCTAATATTACAGGAGCAAAAATGACAGATTTCAACGCGTTGATAAATTCTTTACCTGCGATGGTAGATTCTGAAGAAATAAAGGATTTGAATGGACGGATACAATTCAGCCTGAGCGGTGAGGGTGGTGGTGAGTGGGGGGTGGTGTTGGATGACGGCAAGATCAGTGTTAGTCAGGGAGCATTAGCCCAACCTCAGTTAACCGTAAAAACCAGTACGGCAAATGCTGAAAAGTTGCTGAGCGGGACGTTGAACCCCATGATGGCATATATGACCGGGAAAATCAAGATCTCTGGCGACATGGCCCTGGGAATGAAATTGATTGGTCTGCTGAAACAGTAAGCTAGGGCATTAAACCCCACTCCGGGTCAAAGAGGTCATCTTCCATCATATCTGGAGTCCAGGGTTCCAAACCAAATTCCATGCTGGTCGGAACCCCAAGGATTTTTTCGACCTTCGTACGGGTTTCTTCCAACATCGAAGGTCCGTAAGGACAAAAAGGTGTGGTCAGTACCATGCGAACGTAGGCTCCCTGATCCGTCAGTTTGATCTCCCGGACCAGTCCGAGTTCAATGATAGAGTATCCCAACTCAGGATCGGTAATACCCGATAATCCTTCAATCAAATCATTGTATTTTTCAGGGTGACTGGTCTTAATCTCCCAAGTAAACTTTGGTTCATTTTCCATTTTAGACCTCATAAGTATATGTGCATGCGGCTTCACCACGCAGGATGCAGGTTTCGTGGCTGATCGGTTGCCGGATCAGGGATTCTAACAAAGAGTGGGTAATACAACAAATCTCGGGATGGTTCTGTCCAAGGTAATGGAAGGGGCAGTGATGCAGGGTGAGGACATATTTTTCATCTGACTTGGTCCAGGAAAACACAAATCCGTCCTGGATGAGATGACTGGAGGCTTGCTCCAGGTTCTGATCGTGATCCTGAGAGGTGAGTGAACTCGTATAGCCTTCAGCCAGGTCTATGCCGATTTGTTTGAACAATTCATTCAAAGTATCCGTTCCAAGGACCCGTTTCATGGTGGTGAGAGCATGGTCGTTCAACGTGGCGTAATTCGTTGGGGCGTTCTGATAACCCTTTTCGGTCAGGCGATAGACGAATCGGGGTCTGCCAACACCATGACGTTCTTCTGATGAGGAAACAATTCCTTCTTCTAACAGACTTATCAGATGATGGCGAACAGAAATTTCGCTGATTTCGAGCGCGTCTGAAAGTTGGGAGATCGTTGCTTTTTGGAGCAGCAGGACCTGATCTAAAATTCGGTCTTTTGTCTTTTTCATAATAATGGCTATTATATGCCAAGTTGGCTGGAGTGTCTCCCGTGGGTTGCAATGCCAAAGGGAGATTTTCATTAGTCCTTAGCTATGCTATAATAATCAAAATTCTATTTAGTAATTTTAAGGAGATGAACATGCCGAAAATTGAGGATATTGAGGGAATTGGACCTGTATACGCTAAGAAGTTAACTGAAGCTGGTATTACGAGCGTGGCTCAATTACTGAAAGTTGGCGCTGGTCCCAAGGGTCGTGAAGAACTGGCTGAAAAAGCTGGTATCGATCGCAAACTGATCCTGGAATGGGTTAACCATGCTGATCTTTATCGGATCAAGGGAGTCGGTCAGGAATATTCTGATCTGCTTGAGGAAGCGGGCGTTGATACCGTGGTGGAACTTGCCACCCGCAAGCCTGAAAATCTGCATGCCAAAATCATGGAAGTGAATGCAGCTAAGAAGCTCGTTCGCCGCCCACCAAGCGCTAAGATGGTTGCTGACTGGGTTTTGCAGGCAAAGGATTTGCCAAGGGTCGTCACTCACTAAGCCCTGGTTTCGTTGAATGTTAACCTTTTAAAAGGTTTATTAGAAATGCCTCTCATGCTTTGCAAGGGAGGCATTTTTTGAACATAATTGCGAAATACACACAAAGGCTGGTTTGTCTTGAGCTCGGTGGTAAGATAGTTAAAAGCGGAAGAGAGCAACAAGGAGTAGATAGCGATGTCATTACTACATGATTTTGTGGAAAAGAAACACTGTATCTTTATAGAAGAAGCAGCAGACTGGCGCGATGCGATCAGAATTGGATGCAAGCCTTTGCTTGCTGACGGCACGATTGACGAGCGTTACCAGGAAAAAGTTATTCAGAATGTTGAAGAGTACGGATTTTACATCGTTTTGCTTCCTGGTGTGGCAATGCCGCATTCGCAACAGGGCGCAGAAGGTGTCTTTAAAACGGCCATTGGTTTCATGAAGGTTGAAAAACCCGTAGTTTTTACCGAGGATGACCCCGATAAGTACGCGACTCTCTTTTTTACGCTGGCGTCTGTTAACCCAACTGAACATCTGGCAAACATGAGCCAGTTGGCTGAAATGCTTGGAGATGACGATCTGCTCCAAGATTTGATGGACAACGTACATAGCGAAGAGGATTTGCTCCGCATGGCGGAAAAATACCCGCTTGGTTAATTTTTCGAATTATTGAAATCAAAAAGCCCCTAAACAGGGGCTTTTTGATTCGAATGACTGATAGATGCTGGTGCTAATTGGATCCAAGCAGGTTGAGGATGGTATTGACCACTACCGCGCCAGATTGCGCGCGGTCTTTGCTGCCGCCAAACCGACTTGCAGCTGAGATTGCTTGCATGACAGCTTGCATACTTGACTGACCACTTTGTTTGGCAGAGAAGTAAGCCAACGCGGCGCTCAAAAGATCCTTGGCATCCAAACCGCTTGAGCCACCCTGGCTGGAACCCTGACCACCAAGTAGAGTGGAGAGCAGCCCGCCCATGCCCCCGCCAGAACTTTGTGAGGAGGAACTGCTGCCGCCGAGCCCACCGAGAAGTGTGCTCAGAAGGTCACCGCCACCTGATTGGTTTTGCTGAGGCTGCTGCTGTTGGGTTTGAGCTCCCCCCATGCCACCAAGCAACGTACTAAGCAGATCGCCGCCAGCATCCTGTTGGGGCTGCTGTTGCTGTGTTTGTGAGCCGCCCATTCCGCCGAGGAGGGTGCTGAGCAGGTCGCCGCCAGCATCCTGTTGGGGCTGCTGTTGCTGAGTTTGCGAACCGCCCATTCCGCCGAGGAGGGTGCTGAGCAGATCGCCGCCAGCATCCTGTTGGGGCTGCTGTTGCTGGGCTTGAGAGCCACCCATACCGCCGAGGAGGGTGCTGAGCAGGTCGCCGCCAGCACCGGCTTGGGGCTGATTGCTGGTTTGCTGCGGGATGTTACCGAGCAGAGAACCTACCAGGTCATCTGGCTGCTCGGGAGCAGGCTGTTGAGCCTGGGGTTGCGGTTTCGGTTGGGGGGTTCCAGTTAGCCCGCCAAGAAGAGTTGACAGGAAGTCGCCTGAACCGCCTTCGGCTGAAGGCTTGCTGCCCATGAGGGCGTTGATCAACGTGCCGGCGGATTTCTGGTTGAATTCCTTACCCTTAAATTGCTCGGCAGCATCCTCCAAACCATCAGCATAAAGTTTTGCTGAACCGCTGGTAGTGTTAGAGCGCAACTGTTGGCTGGCATATGCCAATTGATCTGCAGCAGATTCATCGGATTTAGATGCCACTGCTTTTTGGATCAGGTTGAAAGTTTCCACCATGTGAGTACCATGGTTGCCGTTGTATTCATCCGCAGCGTCGAGGTTAAACTGATTCTCAGCCAGGGCTTCAGTAACGGCCTTAAAAACAGTGCTTAAATCAAAATTGTCTGCCATGGTGACCAGTTTTGTTTTTACTTCAGTTCTTCGGGCAGGGCGGGGATGCGAAGCACCTGACCTGGCACAATGATGTTCATGTTGTCGCCAATGATGTCTTTGTTGGCTTCGTAGATCAGCTTGTAGTAGGGAGGTAATGCTTTCCCGTAGAATTTCAATGCGATGTGGCTTAGGGTGTCATCAGCAGTGACGGTGTGCTCACCGATCCATGCTGCGGCTTCAGCTTCTGCACGGCGTGCTTCGAACTCAGCCTTGCGGGCTTCTGCTTCAGCTTTATAGCGTTCGGCTTGTTCTACGCGTTTGGCATTCTCTTCGGCAACTTCTTTGGCTTTGGCTTCCGCTTCAGCGGCAAGGCGGCGGGCTTCACCTTCGGCTTTGTATCGTTCGGCGTCGGCCACACGTTTTGCATTTTCTGCGGCAACTTCAGCTTCGTGCTTTGCTTTTGCAGCAACAGCTTCGGCTTTATTTTTTGCTTCCTCAGCGGCTTTGCGAGCAGCTTCTTCTAACTCTTTCTTGGATTCTTTCTTTCCAAAGAGCTTTCCAAATAAACCTTTTTCATCTGCCATTTCTTATCTCCTTATAATTATGTTAATGAACCCAAACTGGGTTAGATGTTTTAGCGCTTGTCAAAAAGAATAAAAATAGCTGCGCCATTGATGGATATTATATCCTATTGAGTATTAACACGCAGGGACTTGTCGAAGGTGAATGTTAATAAGTTAAGGTATATTATAAAAAATTGACTTTCAGCTACCCGCATGCTATAATCCAGCGACAAATTCAATAGGAAAATTCGGAAATAATGGCGAGATTACAAATTGAAAACCTCTTCGTTGAAGTCGAGGGGAAGGCAATCCTTAAAGGCTTCAATTTGACCATGCAGCAGGGAGAAATTCACGCCCTGATGGGACCAAACGGGACGGGAAAGTCGACCTTATCCTACGCGATCATGGGTCATCCTCGATACAAAGTTACCGGGGGTGATATTTTGCTCGATGGCGAGAGTATTCTTGGACTTTCAACTGATCAAAGGGCAAACAGGGGACTTTTTTTGGCGTTTCAGTATCCTGTTTCGATCAGTGGTGTCACTCTGGCCAATTTTTTGCGCGTAGCTGTTAATTCCAAACTCAAGTTTTATGATCCAGATTCCAAAGGCATGTCCCTGGTCGCGTTTCGCAAAGCGATGAAAACCAAGATGGACTTCCTGGGGATGGATTATTCCTTCGCCGGGCGTTATTTGAACGAAGGTTTCTCCGGAGGGGAGAAGAAACGTGCTGAAATCCTGCAGCTGGCACTGCTTGAACCGAAGTTCGGAATTCTTGATGAGACTGACAGCGGTCTGGATATCGACGCCGTGCGGATCGTTTCGGAGGGCGTCAACTCTCTCGTGGGTGAGAACCTGGGCGTGCTGGTGATCACGCACTATCAGCGCATGCTCAACTTCCTGAAGCCAGACTTTGTGCACATCATGTACCAGGGCAGAATCGTTGAAACCGGCCAGGCAGAACTTGCCTTGAGACTTGAAGAAAGTGGCTATGACTGGATCAGGGAGGTCTACGGGGAGTCGGGAAGCGGCAATGACTGACGCGCGTGGAAGCGACTTCCTGAACGAACTGGGCAGCGATTACCAATACGGCTTTCATGACCCTGAGACCTCTTCCTTCAAGAGCCAGAAAGGCTTATCTGAAGAGGTAGTTCGGCAGATCTCAGCCTACAAAGAAGAGCCTGAGTGGATGCTTGAATTTCGGTTAAAAGCTTACAACCATTATATCCAGCGCCCGATGCCCAACTGGGGTCCGGACCTGAGTGGTTTGGATCTGGACAGTATTTACTATTATGTTCGTCCAGCGGAAATCGATCAGAAATCCTGGGAAGACGTTCCAGATACAATCAAGACGACTTTTGACAAGCTTGGCATCCCGGAAGCGGAACAAAAATACCTGTCAGGTGTCGGCGCGCAGTATGACTCGGAGATGGTTTACCACAATATCCAGGAAGCGCTTGAGAAGCAGGGTGTGATCTTCCTCAGCATCGAAAACGGGCTAAAACAGTACCCTGATCTTTTCCGCGAATACTTCTCGACCGTGGTGCCGATCCAGGATAACAAATTCGCGGCGCTAAACAGTGCGGTTTGGTCGGGCGGTTCTTTTGTTTATGTGCCCAAAGGGGTGAAGGTAGACTTGCCTTTGCAGGCTTACTTTCGCCTGAACAATGCCAGTATGGGGCAGTTTGAGCGCTCTCTGATCATTGCGGATGAAGGCGCGCAGGTCCATTACGTGGAGGGCTGCACCGCTCCGTTGTACTCCACAGAATCGTTCCACAGCGGCGTGATTGAGATCATTGTCAAGAAGAACGCCAGGGTGCGCTACACTACTATTCAAAACTGGTCTTCCAATGTTTACAACCTGGTAACTCAGCGTGCGTCTGTTTGGGAAAACGGGACGATGGAGTGGGTGGATGCCAACCTGGGCTCGAAAGTAACCATGAAATATCCAGCTTGCTTCCTGCGTGGGGAAGGCGCCCACGGCGAGATGCTCTCGGTTGCTTTTGCCGGTTCCGGGCAGATCCAGGATGCCGGCGCGAAGATGGTCCACTTTGCCAATAACACCAGCAGCAAGATCACGTCCAAATCCATCTCCAGGGGTAATGGTCAGTCTTCATATCGGGGCTTGGTAAAGGTGGCTCGTGGGCTCAAGAATATCAAGTCAAACGTGGTTTGTGACGCGCTTTTGCTCGATCCTACGTCACGTTCGGATACTTACCCAACGATTGAGAGCGGTTCGAAGGATGTGACGATTGGTCATGAAGCCACCGTCAGCAAAATCGGTGAGGAACAACTTTTCTACCTCAACAGCCGTGGACTCAGCAATGAAGAAGCCACAACCATGGTGGTTTCAGGCTTTATCGAGCCGTTGGTGAAGGAACTGCCAATGGAATACGCCGTCGAAATGAATCGCCTGGTTCAATTGCAGATGGTCGGATCGGTAGGGTAAATAAATGCACGATCCTAAAGTAACCTACCGTTCTGTTTTTGGCATTGAGCAAAACCCTGCTCAGTGGCAAACTGCTCTGGATCAGGCAAATGCTGGTCTTTCTAGCGAACTGGCTTCTCTATTCGATGCGGCGTGGCAGAGTACATCTGGCTTACCATTCCCGCATATCAAGCTTGAAAAATGGCGTTGGCTGGACTTTTCGCTAATTGGGCTGGCAAATGCTTCAGTATGGACCAGACCACAGTTTGAACTTGAAGTTGAACTCCATCCGGTCGAAGGTGAATCTGCTGGGATAAAGCGAGATCTACCAAAGGGCGTCGTGATCAGTACTTTTGGGGAGGCTTTGCAGAGCCATCCTGACCTGATTACTCGCATGTTGAAACACATCAATAAGCCTTCAATGGAGAAGTTTCAAGCCCTGGCTGAAGCGCTGGCGAGGGAAGGTCTGTTTGTTTACGTTCCGCGAGGGGTGAAGGTCGATCGCGTTGTAGTTGCAAAACTACATGGCAAGATTGATCCGGGTATGAGCGTGTTGCGCTCTATCATATGGCTCGAACCGGGTGCAGAACTCAAAGTGGTGTTGGATATGCAAAGCGAATCACTTCCAGGAAACAACTTATTGCACCTGGCCAAGACAGATTTGGTCCTCGAGGAAGACGCGCGGCTGCATTTTACTGATGTCTCGATCTTCAAGCAGGATGTGACCAACCTTCGCTACAACCAGGCAAGGCTCGGGCGGGGAGCAAAACTGGACTGGATCTATTCGGCAGTCGCGACCGCGCAGGGCAAACAGAGCCTGGAAGTGAACCTTGAAGGTGAAGGCGCGGAAGCTGAAGTAAACGGAATTTACTTTCCTGCTGAAGGGCAGAAGATCAGCGTGGATACTGTTCAGAATCACCTCGCGCCGCACACCCGGAGTAATCTTTTATTTAGGGGGGCTGCTATTGGTGATGGCGAAGCGATTTGGCGCGGAATGATCTACGTAGATCCAATTGCACAAAAAACAGACGGTTATCAGTCCAACCAAAATCTGATGTTAGGGGAACGCTCCGAGATCAAATCCATTCCGGGGCTTGAGATCTGCGCGGATGACGTGAGCTGCTCGCATGGGGCTACGGTTGGCAGGATCGATGAGACAGAGTTGTTTTACCTGCAAGCCAGGGGGGTGCCTCTTGGTGCGGCAGAAAGATTGATTGTGGAGGGTTTCTTTGCCGAGATAATCGAGCAAATCCCTGACGAGAAGACAAGAAACAGGTTAGGGGACCGCCTGTTAAAGAAGTTTGAAGCAAGTTAAAGAGTAAAGGAACAGAAGGAGCTAATTATGATGAAGAGCGGGAATTACATGCGACCTCCAGAAGAGGAAAAGGTGTATGAAGTTGGTGATCGTGTTGAAGTCAATTGCGATCACGAGGATAAAGCTTGTCAGCGCATCCGGGGCTGGCTGAAAGGTACTGTCGTGCAGGTGGATAACAAGCTCGTGGCAGTGCAATTCAAGGAAAACATCTATCTGACGGATGGCTGGATGGTGCCAGACAAGATCCTCTGGTTCCCGTATGATTCTGCCAACGTGCGCCCATATAAATCGCCGCGTTCAAAGAAATCGGACATCAACGCCAAGGTGGCAAATCTGTAGTCGACTGTTAAGAAATATACGATAAGGTTTGTAATTGAAAACCGGCTGACTTTAGTCAGCCGGTTTTAGGTCCAGGATCAGGTTACGCCTTGCCAAATTCACCGACGATGCGGATGATGTCAAAGCCTTCAGCGTACGGACGCTCAGCCAGGGCACCGTGACGAATGGCGGTGGCACGCATAATATCCGGAGAGAAATAATAGCGGTTTGAATAGGTGGCGTATTTGTTGAGTGCGGCGATTTTGTTTTCCACAGCTCGCTCTGAAACCTCTGCCAGAAAATTTGGGAAGAAGCCGTAACTGCTGCGGAGGACGTCAAATCCCAAAACAGTCGTGCCGCGGAAGGCACGCGTGGCTTCCTGAGTCACCGTTTGGTGGTCCTGGTGGATATCCTGCGCACTGTGGACAAAGACGATCTCGGGTTGATACTGGCGTCTGAGTGCCAGCATTTTCTCAAGGATCTCTTGCCTGAAATCCGGAAAACGGCGGGTTTCGAATTGCCCGAGTTCGATTTGATCGTCCGTAAGACCCAGCTGGTGCATACTGTCGTAATGTTCGTCAACAAGATGAAGCAGTTCGGGGTTTTTCTGATTGTCTGAGAAGGTCATGCAGTGAATGTCAGCTTTGCCAACCATATCGGAGAGGAAAGCTCCGCAACCCAGCTCGATATCATCTGGGTGAGCGCCTAAAAAGAGCAGAGAGCGACCGTAAAAAGTCATATTTTGCATTTTGCCTACTTTGTGGCGATGAAGCCGCCAACCACTTTGGTCATCACGATCGGTCCGTCAGTTTCGATGCGCTTTTTGGCTACCGCTTCGATTTGGCTCATGACCGTTTCGAACTCGTCGTGGGTCTCAAAAAGCGAGTTCCACAGGCGGCGATCTTCGGACATGGAAGCGCGGGTGTAGACCATGAAGGGTTCCACCGATTCGAAGGTCAGGGGGTTCTCGAAGATGTGCTGTTCAGTTGCGTTGAAGAGTTTCTGCATGGTACCGTAAATCTCAGACGCGTAGCGGGAGCTGCCCGGCATCGGGGGAATCGGTTTGCCCGTGGCTTCGCGAATGATGTCGTAAAAGACTTGTTTGTTGGTGGGCATGGGACCGGTGGAAAAGAGGCGACCGCCTGGTTTGAGCACGCGGTGTATCTCACCCAAGGTAAAAGGGATATCTTGCGCGTAGTAGATAGTAAAGCAGGCTGAGGCAAGATCAAAATGATCAGAGGGCAGATCGAATGGCTTATTGAAGTCGAGGTTTCTGAAAGCAACGGCGTTATCAATTGCCTTGTTCTTTTCGCGGGCGTCATCCAGCAGCGACTCGGATACGTCCGTGCCGGTGATCTCAGCGTTCCCGTTCAAGTGGTGGAAGAAGGAGAAGCACTGCTTGCCCGAGCCGCAGCCAACGTCCAGGATTTTGATGCCGGGCTGAAGGTTGAGCACTTCCAACATCCATACGTCAATGTCTTTCGAGCCGTAACGACTGTGAATGTCAATGCGTTTCGCAA
>MTKX01009992.1_pt1 | contig 14696 bp, 15 predicted proteins | sample 1042771 | NCBI WGS metagenome assembly MTKX01 (sample SAMN06212183, study PRJNA360534) | anaerobic digester metagenome | biome: Wastewater treatment plant; material: sludge; isolation source: anaerobic digester fed with sludge from wastewater treatment plant | place: Denmark: WWTP Randers ... | reverse complement strand
TCCCGGGCAGCTGCCGCACCAATCCCGCTGGATGCACCTGTAATCAGCGCGGTTTTCCCAATCCAATCCTTGCTGGTGTTCCTTGTCATCGGCATCAAATCTGGGCAGCCGGGGGTCAGGCTTTGACTTTCTTGAGCAACTGGCTGTTCTCCTGCAGCCAGATCACGGTATCCCGCATGGTTTCCTTCAAGGAGCGGGGTTGGAAACCGAGTTCCCGCCGGGCTTTTTCAGAACTGATGGTGCAGTTGCCAGCCAGTGTTTCAATCGAGTACGGGGTCAGGCGGGGCTTGGTGTGAAAGAGACGGTAGAAAAATGGTCCAAACCGGGCGAAAAACCTGGCAACCGGCAGAGGGAACTGGATGCAAATCCGTTTNNCCATGTTCTGCTGCCAAAATTAAACCCTGGGCAACATCCCGAACATCCACAAAATCATACGCGCCATCCACAAGCCAGGCAATTTTGGAATGGATCCAGTCCAGGATGAGTTTACCCATTTCCGAAAGGCGGTAATCATGAGGACCAATCACTCCTGTTGGACAGGCGATTACCACATCCTGCCCATGGCGGGCAGCTTCGAGGGCTGCCAGGGTTGCCGTTGCCTTCGAGCGGTCATATTCATTGATGGCATGTTCGGGGTCAAAGGGTATGTGCTCATCAATCAAAATCCCTTCCGGTACCCTTTGAAACGCATGAATGGAGGAGGTATAGACCACCCTCTGGACGCCGCTCTGACGGGCAGCCTCCAAGACATTGCGGGTTCCATCCACGTTCACCCGGCGGACTGTTTCATTGGGACCGGGCATGATGGTGATCATGCCTGCAAGATGGTAAACCAGGTTGACTCCCTGCATGGCTTTCCGGAGGGATGCCATATCCAGGACATCACCCTCTGCTTTTTCAACATCCAGCCCCTCGATGGAAGTACAATCTTCGTGGGGGAGCAGGAGCACGCGAATATGTTCCCCGCGAACTAATAATTCCCGAACCAGAACATTTCCAATATGTCCCGTGGCACCGGTGACAAGAATCATCATTTCCTCCCAAAGCTGGAATAAATCATACCGACTGGTCGGTTTTATATTACTGCCACTCCACATTCCCATCAATAGGAATCAAGTCATACCTGGGGTCATGCTTTTCACGGAAAATAAAAAATCCCCGCCGGGAAAGCGGGGATTTTCAATGGAGATCAGATTAATCCACGGTCAATGTCTTGCTCAGGTTCCTGGGGAAGTCCGGGTCAAAACCACGGGCAATACTCAGGTGATAGGAGAGAAGCTGGAGGGGGAGAACACTGAGAAGGGCTGCAATATTGCTGTCACCAGAATCCGGCATGACAACGACTTTTTGGGCGTTGGCATCCAGGCGGGGGTCAGCTTCGCCAACGGCAATTGCCAAAGCACCCCGGCAGGTTACTTCGTTGATCCCGCTGACAATGAGCGGCACATCTTCGCGCCCGGCAACAAACACAATGGGATACCCATCCTGAACCGCGGAAAGTGGACCATGTTTAAATTCCGTTGACAGCATCCCTTCACAGTGGGAGTAGGTGATTTCTTTTAACTTGAGAGCGCCTTCCAACGCAATGGGGAAAGTGAGACCGTATCCCAGGCAATAGAAATCGTTCCACCTGTGAAAATCAGGTTCCAATGCCTGCACCTGGGGGGAAACTGCCTCAAGGGTTTTCACCATCAGGTCTGGAATGACAGCCAGGCTGGCGGTGTCCAATCCTGCCAGCCGGTAAGCGAGGTACAGAAAGGATAACACCTGGTTGGTGAAGGTTTTGGTGGCAGGCACACTGATTTCATAACCGCATGCCAAAGGCAGGGAGCGCTCGCTGATGCGCGTCATGGTGGAGCCAACAACATTGACCAGGGAGAAAATTCCCATGCCGCGTTGTTTTCCGGCTTCAATGGCGTTCAGGACGTCCTTGGTTTCTCCGCTCTGGCTGACAAAGATCCCCACATCCCGTGGACCAACTGCCGGGGCATACTGGGCGATGAACTGTGGCGCCAGTACAGGGATGGTCACCCGTCTGGCGATCCGGCTGAAATATACGGATCCCGCCAGGCAGGCGTGGTAGCTGGTTCCGCAGCCGATTAAATACACGTTGCGAGCCTGCGATATTTTCTCAATGATGGGATTCACATCCGGGCTGGCATCCAGCAGGTGCAGCAACTCCCCTGCAACGACCGGTTGTTCGTGAATTTCCTTCAGCATAAAGTGGGGATAGCCGCCTTTTTGAGCTGCTTCCATGGTTTCCTGGACGAGTTCCGGTTCTCTTTGAATGATTTGCCCATCGGCGACACCGTGAATGGTGATCCCATCCGGGGTGAGGGTAACAATTTCTCCATCTTCAATGCGGACTATCCGCCGTGTGAGCGGAAGAATGGACGGCAAATCGGAGGAGATGACTGCTCCGCCATCCAACAGCCCGGCAACCAACCCGGAGCCTTTTTTGAAGGCGTATAGTTTTTCCTCGCCAACCCTGCCAATGACAAACGAGTAGTCCCCGGCAAGGTCTTGATAGGCATGCCGGATGGCTTCAATCGGATCCATCCCGCGATCCACATAGCGTTCCACGGCATGGACGCAGCTTTCGCCATCATTTGTAGAACGAACGATCATTCCCTCGGCAATAAATTGCTGGCGCAGTTCCACATTATTCACTACGTTGCCGTTATGTGCGCCAACCAAGTCACCATCCGAGTCCAGGTGGGGCTGGGAATTCACCTGCGATGGTGGACCAAAGGTAGCCCAGCGCAGCTGCAAAATCCCCCGGCTGCCGGTCATTTCTGAAAAGCCGAGGCGGTTGGCAACCTCATCCACTTTGCCAGCATCCTTACGCAGATCAATTTTGCCGTCTCGGTGGATGGTGGCACAGCCAACAGAGTCATAACCGCGGTAGGATAACCTTCGCCCGGCATCAATCAGCAGTGGTCCCAGTTGCTGTTCATCGCAAGTAATAATCCCAAAAATTCCACACATGGTTGGTCATCTCCTGTAGGATGAAGTTGAGGGTTTGATTTTACCAATTATTCCGGCTTTTGTGCCCAAAGAGATAATCTCTGATTAAAACCTGCTGCCAGCCAGAGTTTTCCCTGGGAATCCAATGCATGTGCCTGGATTTCCAGTTGGGCAAATTCCTCCCATTGATTTTCCCAGAATCGGGAAAGTTGATTGGGCGTAATCTTCCAGGCGGTTCGGCTGGCATCAAACTGGATGGATTCCTGCCCTGCCGGTTGGATTCCATCAAGGGGCTTCCAGAGTCCATCCATGAAGAAGAATCGGATGGTATGCAAGTCACAGCCTGCTTGCCCGCAAAGCGAGAAGCGGGGGAACAGGTGGTTCAAATCATCTGCCGGCAGGTCGAGGATCGCCTGGTATTCCAGTTCGGATGACGGGTCGGGCAGGGGGGGAGGCGGGTATTCCGTCCAGGTTTCAGATGCCAGGTTAAAATGCCAGAGAGAACCATTCACACCTGCCCAAAGATTGCCGGGAGAGCCCATGGTGAGGGAAGTGACACAGGCAGGGGAGACAGGCAGCCGGGCATCCTGCCAGGTGCCATCCACAAAGCGGCGGATTCCTCCCCCGCCAACTACTTCTCCATTCTGCCAGTCGCACCCCCCAACCCAAACCTGTTCAGTTCCAGGGATGACCAGCAGATGAAGCGAAGTCACCTGGTTCTTTTTCCATGGTAAAGGCAGGTTCATGGTGGATGGGGTGGAGACGATCCACTCCCTTCCGTTAAACCGGCGGATATCCCAGGCGGTTGCCAGCCAGATGGTCCCGCTGCTGTCGGTCTGAATGCCAGTTTGAACCCGTGGAAATTCGGGATGGTTGGGAATGGGGNNGAATGGGGAGCCACCCCCGTTTTTCATCGTAATGCGTCCATGAAGAACCATCCCAGGAGGAAATTTGGGCACCGTTGCGGCTGACCACCCAGAATCGCCCGGTCTCGTCTGCTCCCACCGCCAGGTCCCAGAAACGTGCCAGGTCCGCCTGGTGGATACCGGCATACAGGCGCGCCACACCACGATCCGATGCCAGCCAGATGGAGCCATCCCCGGTCACTTGCAGGTTCGTGATTATGCCGGGTAAAACTGTATCCAGGGCAGAGATGAGCTGAAAATTACGCAAATCCTGTACGGGGGTGGGGGAAGGTGCAAGTGCAAGTGGTGTTGGATTTTCCATGGATCGGAGAGGGATGTTTTCTGTCGCTGTTGGGGTGGCGGGTGCCAGGGTGGGTGCAGGTAAATGCGTCCCGGTGGCGGGTTGAACCGGTTTGCAAGCCCCCAGGATCAGCAATCCCAGGATTGCCAGTGTGCGAATCCTCATGGTTGTATTGTACGCCAACCCGTTGGGAGCGTCAAAGTTGACTGGTGCGCTCTGGTATAATCGTCCAGGAGGCTGGTTTTGAACGAAAAGATTGAAGTTACCATTGGCAGATTATTACGGAACCGGGGTTGGAGACTGGTTGTGGCGGAATCCTGCACGGGGGGGTTGATTGGTCACCGGATTACCGATATTCCCGGTTCCTCGGAGTATTACCTGGGAAGTGTCACAGCTTATGCTTATTCCGCCAAGGAGAGGATTTTAGGCGTCCATCATGAGACGCTGCTTCAACATGGAGCAGTCAGCCGGGAGACGGTCCAGGAGATGGCGTACGGCATCCGGCTTGCATTTGCGGGAGAAGAACCATTGGAGTCCATTGTTGGGGTTGCGGTCACCGGGATTGCAGGTCCGGGGGGAGCCACGCCGGAGAAACCGGTTGGTCTGGTCTGGATTGGAATCAGCGCGCCAGGTTTTGAATCCGCCTGGTTTTTTGTTGGTCAGGGGAACCGGCAGGAAAATAAGGCATTTTCCGCCCAAATGGCGCTGGAATTATTACTCCAGGTCCTGGAAGATGGATCCCAGGGGGAAACCACTGCGGAATAAATCTGCCTGGGTGAAAAAATACTCCCACACTCATTGGATCATGGACGAAAAATTTGTTTAAAACAGATTATAATAAGACCAATCAGGTCTAAATCATTTGCATTAAAATTGTGACAAAATTCTCCAATTTTTTCAGTGAGAATTAATCTGAGTGTGAGAAAATGAATGCGTGTCATTTTCCACCGCATAAAAATCCAGCCATCGCATTTTGGAGGTTTTTTTCATGGAAAATCCGGCTCCATCCCATCCATCAACCAACCGGGTAAAGTTCATTATTGGGGGAGTGTTGATCGCCGTAGCGGTTTTATACCTGATCATTTCCAATACCAGTGCATCCTCCCAGTATTACCTGACGGTGGCGGAGTTGCAGGAGCGGAAAACGGAGATGATGGGACGCGACCTGCGCGTTTCCGGAGCTGTCCTGGGAGAGACGATTGTCTACGATCCCCAGACCCTGACTCTCCAATTTACTGTTGTTCATATTCCGGGCGACAATAAAGAAATCGAGAGATTGGGGGGGCTTGCTCTGGTATTGCATGAAGCAACCCTGAATCCGAATTTGCCAGCCCTGCAGGTTGTGTACGTGGGAGTAAAACCTGACCTGTTGAAAAATGAGGCGCAGGCAATCATGTCCGGCAGGATCAACGAAAACGGTGTGTTTGAAGCCACCGAACTGTTGTTAAAGTGTCCCAGCCGGTATGAGGAGGCTGTTCCCAACCAGGCTGAGACCGGTAATAAATAACCAGGAGATCATCCATGACGCTGCTTTCCAACCTGGGTTTTGGCTTGCTTATCCTTACCCTCCTGGTTTCGCTGTATGGAATTGTTGCGGCGATTGTCGGTTTGCGAAAAAATTCGCTGGTATGGGCGGAAAGTGCCCGCCTGGCAATGCTGCTTACATTCCCCTTGCTGACGTTGGTATCCCTCAGCTTGATTGTTCTGCTGGTCAGCGGGGATTACCAGGTGAGATATGTGTATAACGTCACCAGCAGCACCATGCCGTTGTATCTCAAAATCACTGCCTGGTGGGGCGGGCAGGCAGGATCGCTGCAATTCTGGTCCTGGCTGCTGGCATTGTTCACCTCGGCTGTAACGCTGCGCAAATGGGACCGCGACCGGGAATTTTTACCCTGGGTGATCCTGGTTTCGCTCGTCACCCTGGTATTTTTCCTCGCCATGGTCATTTTTCTTGAAAATCCCTTCATCCGGTTCTGGCAAACCGCCGGAGGTGAAGAACTTGCTGCCATGTTCCAGCCAGCCGGGGCGTTTCCCCTGGTTCCGGTGGATGGGCGCGGGTTAAACCCGTTGCTGCGCCATCCGGGGATGGTCATCCACCCCCCAGCACTTTACCTGGGATTTGTCTCATTTGTTGTTCCGTTTGCGTTTGCAATTGCCGCCCTTGCCACGGGCAGGGTGGATGATCGTTGGATCCGTGTCACCCGCAAATGGACCCTGGTTGCGTGGCTCTTCCTTTCGCTGGGCTTGGTGTTGGGCAGCCGGTGGGCATATGATGTTCTGGGTTGGGGAGGATACTGGGGCTGGGACCCGGTGGAAATTGCCGCCCTGATGCCCTGGTTGAGCGGCACCGCCTTCCTGCACTCCGTCATGATCCAGGAAAGGAAAGGCATGTTCAAGCGATGGAATATGATCCTGATCATTCTGACATATTCCCTCGTCATCTTTGGCACCTTCCTGACGCGCTCCGGGGTGCTTTCCTCTGTGCATGCTTTTGCCCAATCGGCAATTGGTCCGCTCTTTTTCACGTTCATTGGAGTCACCTTCATTGTGTCGTTGGGTTTGCTTCTGCACCGCTGGAATTCCCTGCGTTCGGAAGGACAGATGAACTCGGTTTTTTCACGCGAGTCGTTGTTTCTCATTAATAATTTATTATTCATGGGAATCCTGCTTGTCTGTTTCTGGGGTGTCATTTATCCCCTGGTGCGGGAGTTGTTCACAGGAGAAAAGGTAACTGTCAGTGCGCCTTATTATGAAAGCGCTGCCGGACCACTGTTTGCCGCCCTGTTGCTGCTGATGGGGATTGCACCATTGTCGGCATGGAGTGCATCCACATACCGGTCCTTGGGGAGAGCCGTGTGGAAGCCTGCTTTGGTTTCGCTGGCTGCACCGGTGATTGCACTCATCCTTGGGGTGCGGAATGCCTGGGCGATTGTGGCAATCTGGCTGGTGGGTTTTGTGATTGCGGTCACCATTTACGATTACGCTAAAGCTGTGATTTCCCGTACCCGGCGAACTGGTGAGAATATTCCCATGGCATTCTGGCGTCTGGGTGGGAAAAACCGCAGGCGGTACGGTGGATACATTATTCACCTGGGAATTGTGCTGATGGCATTTGGGATCATTGGAATCGAAATGTTCCAGCAGCAAACCCAGGCAACCCTGAAAATTGGTCAAAACCTCCAGCTGGCAGGGTACACGGTGACATTTGATGACCTGAAGGAATATATGCTTTCGGATGCACAACTGGTCGGTCAGGCGGAAATGTCCGTGGAAAGAAACGGGCGTCCCCTGGGCACCATTCAACCCCGTGTGGACTTCTTCTTTGATGCCCAGCAAACCATGACCATCCCCGGCATTCGCAGCACGCTGGAGGATGATCTCTACGTCATCCTTGTGGATTGGGAAGCCATTTCCACGGCTGGGGCGACATTCAAGGTCTATCACAATCCCCTGGTGAACTGGATGTGGATTGGTGCCGGGGTTCTCATCATTGGAATGCTGGTGGCAGCCTGGCCCACCCGCGAGGATGAAACCATTGCAGAACGAACTGCCATCCGCTCTTCCAATCCCCGGACGACGGAGGAAGTGCTCCAGGCACAATTGTAGAATCATACCCCCGGCGACGATCCGTCTTCCGGAGGATGAGAATCAGGTCTTCAAGTTTTTCTGCACCTTAACAACAAAAGATGGGAACTATGAATCCTGTGAAATATGCCGTAAGGGTTTAACTGCTAACGGATGATGACCGGCAGGATGATCCTCCAAATGAAGAGAACTGTGGCGCAGCTGCTCATGCTGGATATGCAGGTTCCGCTTTCGGAGACAGCCTCCACCCGGTAAGAATATTCTGTTCCACCGACCACGCTGGTGTCCAGCCAGCCAGGCTCGCTGGTTTCCGCCACGCGTTGAAACGTTCCATCGCAGCCATTGGTTGCCCGGTAGATCCGGTAATTCCCGGCTTCGGGCAGGGCATCCCATGTCAGCTGGATTCCGCTGGATGTTTTGGCTGCCTGCACCTGGGGAGGACTGTCGAAACAACGCCCCAGGGGTCCAGCCAGCCCGGCGAGAGTACCCAGCCCCGCCCGGTGGATGTCAAAAGCTGCGGGGAGGTACATTTTATCAATGGTGTCGGTGATTTGATGATAATGGGGGTTACGATCCTGCCCCGCGCAGCCATTTGGCAAGTTGTGGATGTAATAATTTTCCAATACTTCCACAGCCCCAACATTCACAGCCCAAAAACTGGCATGATCGGAAGCACCGGTTGCCCCGTCTTCGATGTAATCATAGGACAGGTCAAGGCTGTAATCCTGGATGACGTCTTGAAAACACACACCAATTACATCTGACGCATCCATGGTGCCGACATGCAGTTCAAAACACCGGTCCTGGTTGCTGTCGTACCCGAACATATCCAGGTTGACATCGGCAACATAATCCACGGTTGAGTGATCACTGACATATGCCTCACTCCCCACCAATCCCTGCTCCTCACCGGTGAACCAGATGACCTTGATGGTGCGGTCGAACTTGTAGTAACGCAGCAGGCGGACGGCTTCCAACAAGCTGGCAGACCCGGAGGCATTATCCTCGGCACCCGGTGCCAGGGTTTGTGATTGGGTGGACGTGCTGTCGAGGTGAGCTGAAAATACGACCACTTGATTTGCATTTGGTCCGAATCCGGGGTAGGTGATCACCAGGTTTTTTGCGGTGTACCAACCATATATTGAAGAATAAATCTGAAAAGGATCTTCTTCAATTTGGGAGACCAAAGGGATGTATTTTTGGGAAGTTTCCAAAACATACTCATACCCGGCTGGGAATGGCTGACCTTTAAACATGGCAAAAGTATGCCGGGTGAGGATTTGGGCGAATCCGTTCCGAACCAGTACAGGCTCCTCTCCGCTGAGCTTTTCAATCCAATCCGTATACTGCTCGATGGTGGTCTCATTCAGGAGATCGGCAATGGTCTGGTTGTACGTGCAGTCCGCCTGCAATTCCAGCTGGCGGTTGGGCATTGGCTGATTGGCTGCAGCGCCGTCATCACCCCGGCTGAGCGCCTGGGCTGGCTGAACAATGGAGAAGAGCAGGGTGAACAACACCAGGCAGATCGCGGGAAGTTTCATGGTATCATCCTATCTTTGAGCGGGGTGGCTGGGATCGCCAGTATGGATTCATGAATATCTTATTAAAGCATACCTGCTTTGAAAAACAATTGTGACATTCCTCTTATTTTTTTATGGATCATCCAGAATGAAACAACAAACAAGAAATCATTTCATATTCATTGTTATTCTGATTGCCCTCTTTTGGGGGCTGGTTCCGGCTGTCCATGCCCAGACCCCGTTTCCTTCGGATAATGAGGTCAACCAGATTGCCAGCAAGCTGTATTGCCCGGTGTGCGAGAATATCCCCCTGGATGTGTGCGGAACCACTGCCTGTGCCCAATGGCGTGAGTTGATTCGTCAAAAATTGGCGGAGGGCTGGACGGAAGAACAAATCAATGATTATTTTGTTCAGCAGTACGGGGAACGGGTCCTGGCGGTTCCGCCGCGGCGGGGATTCAACTGGCTGTTCTATGTGCTCCCGCCGGTGATTTTTCTGGTTGGACTGGGAATTGTCATCCGGATGCTGCGAAAAAACCGGAAATCCGCACCGGCTGTCATTCCGCTTGCAGAACCGGAAAACGATCCCTACATTCAAAAAATGGAAGAGACCCTGCGCCAGCATGGTGAATAACGGGAGTGCAAGGAGATATTATGGAATCACCCGGGGAAGTCAACAAAACTGCTCATCGCCCATTACCCTTATGGGTGACCATCCTGGCATTTATGGTTCTATTGGGCTTCTTGATTTTTATTGGCGTTGGTCTGCAACGGGCACAGGCGGGTCCGATCACCATTGGGAAGAAGGTGCCTAATTTCGATTTAACCACCTTTGATGGAGAAACAATTCGCCTGGAAAACCTCCTTGGGAAAGTGGTTGTCATTAATTTTTGGGCTTCCTGGTGTGATCCCTGCGCCCAGGAAGCAGAGATTATTGAACAGGTCTGGCGGGAATATGAACCGGGAGGAGAGGTGGTGTTTTTGGGAATCGGGTATACCGATATTGAGCCCAAGGCATTAGCCTACCTGGAGCAATATGACATCACCTATCCCAATGGACCTGACCTGGGGACCAAAATTTCCCAGATGTTCCGCATACGCGGGGTGCCGGAAACATATTTTATTGATCGGGAAGGCAAGCTTGCGTATTTCCACTATGGACAATTTGTCTCCCCCAGCCAGATTCAGGATGTCATAGACCCCCTCCTGGAGAAGTAGAAGAAGGAGCTGGAATTTTTTATGGATGCAGGTTCATTATTTCTTGTACTGGCTTTTTTCATTGTTGTCATCCTGTTTGTCAGCCGACCGTTTTTTAACCGTACCCTGGCTGCCCAGCGATTAATGCAGAAAAAAGCGTCATCCACCATGGATCACCAGCGGTCTGCATTGCTGGCGGAGCAGGATCGTATTCTCCAATCCCTCCATGAATTGGATGCGGATCATGCCACGGGCAAGGTGTTGGATGAAGATTATGCTCATCAACGGACAAGTCTGTTGCAAGCGGGTGCGGATGTNNACGGGAGTGGCGGACGGGAAAACCCCTGACATTGACAATCCCCAGCTGGCTCGCCGGCTGGAGGAGCGCCGGAAAAACCGCCAAAATTCGAGTACTGGAGGATTTTGTCCCAAGTGCGGACAGGCGGTCAGTAAAGGGGATCAATTTTGTTCCAAGTGCGGACACTTGCTCAAATAGAAGGAGCCATCCCTTGCGATATCGAATCCTGCTGGTATTGGTTGGTTTTTCTCTTCTTCTGGCTGGTTGTTCCATTGTTGAAGGAATGACACTTCCCTCCAATGAAACCCAGTCAGTGATTGTTCCCACCAGGGCAACACCATTGGTTCCAGTCAATCTCCCGGATGCATTACAGGGGGCTGCCATTTACGTGGAAAAGTGCCAGGACTGCCACGGGATAACAGGTGCAGGAGATGGGATCCGTGCAAGCCAGTTGACGGTGACATTGCCGCCGATTGGAAACCCTTCCCTGGTTCGCACAATCCGCCCCAATGATTGGTTTGACGTCATCACCAATGGAAAAATGGAACGCCTGATGCCAGCCTACAAGGACAGCATGGATGAGTCCAGTCGCTGGGATGTACTGGCTTATGTCTACGCCCTGAGCCTTACAGGCGAAGACCTGGAGACTGGTGAAATCATTTACCAGCAAAATTGCATGTCCTGTCATGGAGAGACTGGAGACGGGGAGGGTCCCAAATCGGGGTCATTAACCACTGATTTGCCTGACTGGACAAATCCTGCCAGTCTTGCCAACCTGAGCACGGAGGATTTATATCAAGCCATCACGACGGGGATTGCCCCGGAGATGCCCACATACAAGGATTTTTTGAGTGAGTCAGATCGGCGTGCTGTGGCTGCCTACGTTCAATCTTTCCTGTTTTCCATCCCTGATGGGCTGGTTGCATCGAGGGCGGAATCAATCCCATTGGTGACAGGTACCGCATCTGTTCCACCCGGGACGGGCATCATAACAGGGGGTGTATATAATGCCTCCGAAGGAATGGTCCCGGACCAAATGGAAGTGACACTGAATGGAATTTCCGGTCACGAAGTGATAACCACCCAGGTTGCCATGCTGGATGCGAATCATGCTTTCCGGTTTGAGGGTGTTGCTTTGGATGCCGGGCTGGTCTATATTGTGACCGTTGCATATGCCAATTACATCTTTTCATCCGATATGATCGCGGCAGAGGATCTGACCGCCGGGCAGGAAGTGAATCTCCCGGTTGAGATCTACGACACCACTGCAGACCGCTCGCAGTTATGGGCGGATCGGATGCATATTTTTCTGGATTACATTGATGAAGACACCATCCAGGTGGTGGAAATGTTCCTGTTGAATAATCCCACCAATTTGCTCATGACTGCTGATCAGCCTGGCAATCCGGTGGTTGAATATCATCTACCTGCCGGGGCATCCAACCTGGTATTTGACAGCGGGGAACTGGGTGGGCGATATACATCGCTGGAGACTGGTTTTGGTGATACGCAGACCATCCCGCCGGGCGCTGGTTACCAGGTGATGTTTGGGTACGACCTCCCGTTTGATGGGAAGGAGGAAATTGCCATCCAGATCCCGGTACCGGTCAATGCCATTGTTGTCATGGCACCGGAAGGCACCCTGGATGTGAAAGGTGACCAATTGACACCAGGTGGAGAACGGGAAATCCAGGGTGTAAATCTATCGGTTTACAATGCTTCGAAATTGACAAGGGATAGCTCCCTGGTGATGACGGTTTCCACAGCCAGGCAGGGAACGACCAGCCTGGCAGCCAGTTCGAAAACCAGCCTGATCATTGGCTTGTCCATCTTTGGACTGGTCCTGGTGGGGGGAGGATTGTGGCTGGCACGAATGCAAAAAAAGAATTNNAAAAAAGAATTCTGCACAACTGGCTGAAGCTGTGGAAGAAGAACTGGAAAGCGAGGAAGAAATTCTTGACCAGATCCTTGCGCTGGATGATCAATTCCGCGTCGGAAATATGACAACAGATTGCTATCATCAACGGCGCACAGTGCTGGTTGAAAAATTGAACAAAATTGATTCCGATAAGAAAAACCAGGACTTGGAATGAGCATGATCGAAGTGCGGGGACTGGTGAAGCGCTTTGGCGTCAAGCCAGTGCTGCTGGGGCTGAATCTGCAGGTGGACAAGGGCGAATTTGTGGCGCTATTGGGTCCCAATGGTGCAGGAAAGACAACCTTTCTGCGAATTCTCGCCTCGCTCTCGCGCCCCACGCTGGGTGAAGTGCGGGTGGCTGGGTTTCACCTGCCCCACCAGGCTGCGGCGGTGCGCCAGCGGTTGGGCGTGGTGGAACATCTTCCCTTGCTTTATGGGGATTTATCCGCCGAGGAAAATCTTCGGTTTTATGGACGATTGTACGGTCTGCGGTCACTGGAAGGTCGGATGGGGGAAGTGCTGGACCTGATTGGCTTGTCACACCGGCGGAAAGACCTGGTGCGCACATTTTCCCGCGGGATGCAACAGCGGCTGGCAATTGGACGGGCAATTTTGCACAACCCGGACGTATTGTTGTTGGATGAACCGCATACAGGCTTGGACCAGGATGCCTGCCAGATGCTGGATGCAACACTTGCACGGGTTGCCGGAGAAGGTTGGACAATTGTCATGACCTCGCATGACCTGGCGCGGGCTGCAGACCTGGCTACCCGTTTTGATGTTTTATCCCGCGGCAGGATTCTATCCTCGGCGCGCAAACAGGACCTGCCGCAGGATGGATTGCTGGCTTTCTATCGGATGACACTGGAATCACAGACTGGCGGGGGAAAGTAATGAAAAACAGTTCCCCCTCACTTTGGAAGGCAACCCTGGCAGTCGTTTGGAAGGACCTGACCGCAGAGCTGCGCAGCCGGGAGCTTCTCACGTCCATGCTGGTCTTTGCCCTGCTGGTGATCCTGATCTTTAATTTTGCGCTGGAATTGGATGCCCGGGCACGGGCAAATATCACTGCGGGTGTCCTGTGGGTGACCTTCACGTTTGCCGGGACTCTGGGGTTGAACCGGTCGATGGCAGTGGAAAAGGACCGCGGTTGTTTGGACGGTTTGCTGCTGGCACCGGTGGACCGAGCGGCGATTTATCTGGGCAAGGCACTTTCCAACTGGGTGTTTCTGCTGATTGTTGCAGGGATTGTTCTGCCGGTTTACAGCCTGCTATACAATACCAATCTCTTCCAGCCGGGTTTGATCCTGGTCATCCTGCTGGCATCCGAGGGATATATTGCCGTGGGTACACTGCTGGCGAGCATGGCAGTCCAGGCTCGGACGCGCGATATCCTGCTGCCCATTCTCCTGTTCCCGGTGGTCATTCCGGTGCTTGTGGCGGCGGTCAAAGCCTCCTCGGGTTTTCTGGAGGGATTGGGCTGGGTGGATGTATCCACCTGGGTCAATCTCTTGATTGTTTATGATGTGATTTTTACAGCGGTTTCATTCATGGTCTTTGATTTCGTGGTTGAGGAGTAGAATGTGGGTCAAAAGCCAAAAGCATTAACGATCCTGGATTGGATCACGGGTATTCTCTTCATCACTGCGATCCTGGGTGTTTTCTTTTATGCTCCACTGGAAGCTGTGATGGGATGGGTTCAGAAAGTGTTTTATTTTCACGTGGCTGCCGGGTGGACGGGAATGCTTGGCTTCCTGGTAAGCGCAGTGGCAGGGGTTCTGTACCTGGTGAAAAAGGATCCCAGGTGGGACCGGATTGGTTTTGCAGGCGTGGAAATTGGCATGGTATTCATGCTGATCTGTATCATTACCGGCTCCATCTGGGCACGTCCCATCTGGAATACCTGGTGGACGTGGGACCCCCGGCTGACAACCGCCACCATCATGGAATTGATTTATGCAGCGTATCTGCTGCTGCGCCAGGGTGTGGAAGAACCGGAACG